>ERZ825137.2952-NODE-2952-length-18919-cov-3.285517_pt1 | contig 18919 bp, 14 predicted proteins | sample MGYA00519873_ERZ825137 | MGnify/ENA primary metagenome ERZ825137 (study PRJEB31778, sample SAMEA3449190) | human gut metagenome | biome: human gut; feature: human-associated habitat; material: faeces | place: United Kingdom | collected 2010/2012 ...
TCTCTCGGCATGTGCCATTCGCCCTGGCGACCGTTCGCGCCGGGGCGGTTTTCTTTGTGGGGAAAGCCCGCAGCGAAGCGGGGATATGGCTAGAATACGTTGCGTACCACGGGTAAGCGTGCCCAAGCCGTGCATTCGCGCTTCCGCGCCGCACGCGCCAGTTTTCCGGGGTTCCGAAAACACAATCGATATGCAGGGGTTTGCCTGACGCGGGCTTTTGGGTTTTGCGCGCTTGCTCCGGGCGGGTTTCGTTAGCCGCCGTCCGCCCTCGCGGCGTATCGGCCCGGCCGGCTTCCAGCCAACTTCCCGCGCAAGCGGATAGCGCCGGATCGGCTCCCGTCCTTTGCGTCGATTGTCCGGTCAATGCGCGTGAAAGGATGCGGAATGCAAGGAAAAGCATTGGTTGCGCTGCTGGTCGTTCTATACGCCAGCGCGTTTTTGGCAGGGTTCAACGAGAACCTGGTGAACATGGCGCTCATGTCCATCATGGGCGAGTACGGCGTCGATTCGGTTGCGGCGCAATGGCTGGTCACGGGCTATATGATCGTGGCGACCATCGTGGTCATGTGCATGGCGTTCATGTACCGCCGCTTCAAGCTGCGCCCTCTGTACTTCGCCGCTGCGGCGTTCACGCTGGTCGGCTCGGTCATGGGGCTGTTCGCCACAAGCTTCGAGCTGCTCATGGCGGCGCGTCTGGTGCAGGCCGCGGGCTCGGGCATCTTCATCCCGCTCATGATGAACACGGTGCTGGTGATTGCACCTAAGCGCAAGTTGGGGACGTTCCTGTCCATCGGCGGTTGCATGATCACGTTCGGCCCCGCCCTGGCCCCGACGGTGTGCGGCGCGCTGGTCACCTCGTTTGGCTGGCATAGCGTGTTCGCGGTGCCCCTTGCCGCCATGGCCGTGCTTGCCTTGATGGCGTTGTTCGCGGTCAAGAACATGGGCTTCTCCCCTGCTCACCTGGACATTCCGTCGACAGTGCTCTCGGCGGCGTTCCTCTGCGCGCTGAGCTTGGGGCTCGTGGAGCTGACCATCGACGTCCCGCTCGCGGTCGGGTCGCTTGCGGTGGCGGTGGTCACGGCGGTGCTGTTCGTGCTGCGCCAGCTGCGCTGCGAGTACCCGCTCATCGACCTGACGCCCATGAAGAGCCGCGCGTTCTGGCCGTCGGTGGTGCTGACCACCATCGCCATGATGGGCAGCTTCAGCATGAGCGTGCTGTTGCCTTTGTACCTGGAAGGCGGAACGGGCCTGACGGCGTTCGCTGCCGGCTTGCTGATGCTGGTCCCGGTGCTGGCGAACGCGGGCACCACGCTTCTGGGCGGCCGCATCATGGACGCGCGCGGCGAGTGGCCGTTGCTGCCGGCGGGCTTCGCGGCGATTGCCGCGGGCTTCGCCCTGATGGCGGCGCTGGCGCCTACGTTGTCGTTGCTGGCGGCGTTTATCGCGGCGTTGCTGATCATGGGCGGCACCGGCTTCATCTTCTCGCCATCGCAGACGGCGGGCCTGCGCACCCTGCCGGCTGAGATGAACCCGTTCGGGGTCGCCATCTCCACCACGTTCGTGCAGATCGCGGCCTGTATCGGCCCTTCGCTGTACACGGGCATCATGTCCACCGCCCAGGCGGGCGCGCTGGCTGCGGGCGCCGGTGAGGCGCTGGCGACCGCGCAAGGCTTCTCGATCGCCATGGTGGTGGCCGCGTGCATCGCCGCGGCAGGTTGTGCACTCGCGCTGGTTTATTCGCGTGCCGCGGTGAAACGCGATGCGAAACGCGCAGGAAGCATGTAAAATAGACGTAAGCGAATCTGCGGCGCGCCTTCACGGGCGCGCCGCTTTAGCGTTAGCACACGAAGAGAAACGAGCGCAACCCATGGCTATCACCGGCAAGCAGGTCCGTCAGCTGCGCAGCATGGCGAACAACTTGAAGCCCACCGTCATCGTCGGCAAGGAAGGCGTCACCGCCAACATCCTCAAGCAGGTTAACGAGGGTCTTGAGGCCCACGAGCTCATCAAGGTCAGCGTGCTGTGCGAAACGGGCAGCCAGGCCGCCGAGGCCGGTCGCGAGATCGCCGATCAGGCGGAGGCCGAGCTGGTGCAGGTCATCGGCAAGCGTGTGGTGCTCTACCGCGAGACCACCCGCGACGACATCGAGAAGATCCAGCTGGTCAAGTAAGCAGGCGAGTAAGCGAGTAAGCGTCATTGCGCAGCTTAAGGCTGCGTGAAGCAGATCGGGTCCCGGCAAACGCCGGGGCCCGATTTGCGTTCAGGGGCCGTGCAGCTTCCTACTTCAGGCACCTGCAGAGCCATTGGTTGCCGGTGTTGGCGGCGTGGGGGCAGCCGATGCAGGTGGGCTCATCGCATAGCTGCGCGCTTTCGGGTGCGCCGCAGAAATCCTGCAGGTCAAGCGCGGGGTTTGCAGCTTCGGGCTGCGCTCCGGCGGTGAGGCCTTCCGTGCCCGCATCCGCCGCGTCCGCCAGCTGCATCGCGCGCACCACCATGCTGGCGAACTGGCGCATGCCCAGATTCGTGGGGTGCGTGCCCTCGAGCGAGTCGTAGTCGCGACCGAACGCGCGCACGTCGGCTACGCGGCAGCCTTCTGCTGCGGCTGCATCGCGGATGGCGGCGTTGTATTCGTCCAAGTGGTGACCGCGCAGACGGTAGCAGAACTCGGGATGATCGACGCCGTGCGTGCGTCCAGGCAGCAGCGTGATGCAATACACCGCGGCTTCAGGGGCGGCCGCACGGATGTTGCGCAACATGGTTCGGTACGCCGCGCCAAAACGCTTCACGGCGTCGGCGGGCGCGGCGCCGGCTATCTGCTCGGGAACGGTTGCCGGGTCGATGCAGCGCGGCATAGCGTGGCTGCGGCCGGCGGCCTGCGCTTCGGCGCCGCCCCAGCCGTAGTCGTTGATGCCGATGAACACGAGCACCGCATCGGGCGTCTGACCGTCGGGCCCTAATAGGGCGGCAGCGCGTTCGGGACTGCTGGCAGCGGGGAAGCCTGCGCCTTCAACCATACTGCCTGACCAGGCGCTATCGGCAAGCACGGTTCCGCCGAGCGCGCGCACCGCGTGCGACCACCACGTGTCCTCGGGGCGCAGCACGCCAGATCGCTCCAGGCGTTCGTCGTTGTAGAACAGCGTGTAGCCATCGGGTACGCACCCCTCGAAGGTGCTGATGGAATCGCCCATGATGGAGAACGTTTTCGCGGGCATGCCCGACCGCCTTCCTTGCGTCATTCGTTTTGCGCCCTGGCGTCGTGCGTCGGGGCTGATTTTTTCCAGTAGCACATGGTAGCAAAACCTCGTGCATGCTCTGTTAACAGTCTATGTAAGCTCAAATCTTAGGCTGGCTCCTCCAGCCTTTCGCCAACGCCGCCTTCGCCATCAGAATAACCCCAGGTGAATCGCATAAAAACTTGTGTGCAACCAGTGAAAGCCGCATACTGTCCCCTTGACGTTGTACGCAAAACGTTGTACAATAATTTGAACCACGCACTCACACAAGTTGCGCCGGCGGAGCCCGGCGCAACGCTGGTAATCGCTGCGGGGAGCAACGGCCGGCTGATCGGCCGGCCTCCCGTTTCCCCGTGCTGCGAAGCGGGACGATCGGAGGTTGCAATGGGCGAGGCAATGGTCACCGGCCGCATGGCGCCCGGCAAGAAGCGCCGCGGCGGTCTTGTGCTGCAGCGGGAAGGCCTCACGGCCTCCCAGGCCATCAACCGCATGTACGACAAGCTCATCGAGAACGGCGACGCGTCGTTTCTCACGGGCATCGTGGCGGCGGAGGACGAAGCGGCCTGGGATAACGCCGTGGAGTTCGTCGATTCCCTCTCCGAACCCGCATTCGACGGCGCATCCGATGCCGTCGATGAAGCGCCATCGGCGCTGGTCGATCGCGCTTTCGAGCACGGCGACCTGCCGCCCGACGGCCCGGACCTTGCGGCCATCGCCCGCGCCGCGCGATTCTCCTCGCGGGGGGTGATCTAGCATGCCTCAGGCCCGTGTCCTGCTTGGTACCGAAGTCGTCATGGACTTCATGAACGAGCGCCAACCGTTCTACCAGCAAACGCGCATGCTCATGGTGGCCGGCCGCGTGGGCGAGTTCGACCTGTGGGTAACCGCCCCGCAGGTGGTCGACCTTGTCTACCTGCTTTCCGAGGGCGGCAAGCCCGATCTGCTGCCGCGCGCCATGGAGCGCATCCGCGGCCTGCGCACTTTTGTGCAGGTGGCGGATCTCACCGCCGCGAACGTCGACCGCATGCTGGCCTCATCGGGGCAAAACCCCGAGGGTCAGCTCATGGTCAACGCCGCCATCGACCTGCGCGCGGACTTCCTTCTCACGCACGAACCGGACGGCCTGGAAAATGGCCTGGTCAAGGTCACGAACGTGCCGGGTATGTTCGAATGGCTGTGCGAGAACCGCGATCTGGACTACACGCAAATCGAGATTTAGCGAAGCCTTCCCGCTGTCACCTTCCTGTCACTTGACACTCCCAAGTGCCAGACTACAATCGAAATTAGCACTCAAGCTGTGAGACTGCTAACGCGCCCCGCACCTGCGGGGCGTTTCATTCGCCGGGGTATGCGCGGCCCGGCGCTCCGCCTGCGGGCGGGTGCCCGCAAGCCCGCATTCCCCACATGAACGAATCGCCCTCGCGACGCGCGGCCGGTCCCGCAGCACCAAGCACGAACGGAAAGGAAGCGCCGCACATGCGCAAGTTCAAGACAGAGAGCAAGAAGCTGCTCGATCTGATGATCAACTCCATCTACACCAATCGCGAGATCTTCCTGCGCGAGCTTATCTCCAACGCGTCGGACGCCGTCGATAAGCTGTACTTCAAAAGCCTCACCGACTCCAGCATCCAGCTGACGAAGGATCAGCTCGGCATCGACGTCGCCTTCGACAAGGACGCCCGCACCATCACCGTGTCCGATAACGGCATCGGCATGACGCAGGAGGACCTGGACCGCAACTTGGGCACCATCGCCCATTCCGATTCCATGGCCTTCAAGCAGGAGAACGCCGAGCAGCAAGGCGATGACGTCGATATCATCGGCCAGTTCGGCGTGGGCTTCTATAGCGCGTTCATGGTGGCGAAGTCCGTGCGCGTGGTGTCGAAGGCCTACGGCAGCGACCAGGCCTGGGCCTGGGAATCCGACGGCATCGAGGGCTACACCATCGAGGAGGCCCAGCGCGAGGGCAACGGCACCGACATCATCCTGACCCTGAAGGACAACACCGACGAGGAGAACTTCGACCAGTTCCTCAGCGAGTACGGCCTGAAGGACCTCATCAAACGCTACAGCAACTACGTGCGCTATCCCGTGCGCATGGAGGTTTCGAAGTCCCGCCAGAAGCCCAAGCCCGAGGATGCCGGCGACGACTACAAAGTTACGATCCGCAACGTGAAAACTTCCGAGACGCTGAACTACACGTACGGCGACCTGAAAAAGGCGGAAAACCAGAAGATCCCCCTCGCGCCGGGCTCCTACGCCATCGCCGCCGAATCCCCGGATTACGCGGCCTACATGGCCGGGGCGAACTACGCCGCATGGGAGAGTCCCGTTTTCGCAGGATCGGTCACCAAAACCATCGTCAAAAAGACCGAAACCACGGTCAACGACCTGGTCTGTTCGCTGGCCAACATCAAAACCACGGTCATCCTCTCCGCCGACCTGCAGAGCATGTTCCTTCCCGACGCACAGGCCACCGAGGCGCTTCCGGCCCTCAAGGTGACGCTGTCGGTCGGGGAGAACAAGCTGGTCTTCAACCGGGCCGAATCGAATAACGAGGCGCGCGGATACTTCAAGGCCGTCGAAGCGTCCAATACGATCAAAGTGGAGCTCGAAGGTTCCTACAACAAGTCGCCCGGCGACGCCGCACCGGTTTACGTCCCCGTCAAGTGGACGCGCGAAATCACCGACTGCAAAGCCGGCCAGTGGCGCAAGATTTCGATCAAGATCCTGAACGCGACCCAGGGCAACATCCAGTTCCAGATGACAGTCGAAAACTGGGTGTACGACCAGAAGATCGACGTGGACGTGATGCAGCTGTTCGCCTTCGCCGGCGAGGAGACGATTCCCGACGAGGACCTGTCCGACCCGAACTCGCCCGTGGTGACGCTCGACGGCCGCGACATCGCGCAGGGCTACACGATCAGCAAAAGCATGTTCGACGAAGAGCTCGGCAAATGGAGCGAAAACCTCAAGGCGGTCATCACCCCGCAGGCAGACGCCTCGGTACGCACCGCGAAACTGGTCTTCAGTTCGGATAACGCCGAGCTGCTCGCCGCGCTGGACGGCGCCGGATACGTCAACGGGACGATACCGGTGTGGCCGCAAAACGACGACCTGCTCGCCTACCTGGTGATGAAAGAGGCCGCCTCGACCCACATCCTGGCCGGAACGGTCAAGGACGCGGGCATGTCGGGCCTGTTCGGATACAAGGGCACGCACAAGGTGAAATTCGTCGTCACCGACACGAAGGGCCGCACCTCCTACACGAACCTGACCGTCAAGGTCACGGAAGGCGGATCGGTCGGCACCGGTCCGGAAGTCAAGTGGACGAACAAGGCCGGGACTGTCTCGTACGACTTCGGCACACGCTATAAGATCACGAAGCTCTCCGACTCGGAAGCGGATCCGGAAGTGAAGATCACCGTCACGTCGCAAACCGGTATCGTCGGCTTCAGCGTGGACATCAACAGCACCACGCTGACCCCCGAAGAGCTGCAGGGCCTCGGCCTCTCGACCCACATGGACCTGGTCAACCCGGGCAGCTTCGAAGGCCCGCTGACCAACCTCGGCTTCCCGACGGGCAGCGCCGTGGCGGGCAAAAAGTCGCTGACTTTCGACATCTCGTCGTTCATGCCGATGCTCACCGTCCTCGGCCCGGGCAACAGCGACTTCAAGCTGACCGTGATCGACGCCTCGGGATCGGGATCCAAGACCATCCAACTCTATGTTCCGTAAAAAGATGAAATCCATGAGAACCCTCATCACCCGACATATCTCCCTCGTCTGCCTGAGCGGCCTGCTGCTCCTGCTGGGGGCCTGTACCAAAGACGACTCCGGGAGGGCGGAACCGACCGGTACGCTGCAACTGAACCTCACGGTCGCCGGCAAGGTCATTCCGCTGCACTCGAAAGCGGCCGGAGACTACAATCCACTCGATATCAGCACGCTGTGGATATACAAAGTCGAATCGGACGGCGCGGGCGGCACTGCCCAGGAGCTGATCCGCAAATACAAACCCGCGACGAGCGTTCCCGACAACCTCTACCTGGTTTCGGGCCGCTACAAGGTGGTTATCGAGGCGGGCGACCGGAGCGAAGCCACCTACACGAACAAAACCTATGCGGGCGAATCCGTCTTCGACCTGAACGCGCACGAAACGAAGATCGTCCCGATCGAATGCAAGATCACGAACGTCGCCGTCCGCGTGCAGTTCGACGCAACCGTCGCGCAGAAGTTCGACAAGGGCTACCATGCCTACGTCTGCGCTTCGGACAACTTCTCGCAGACCGATGCGGAAAACGGACTGGTTCCCACGCTGCTCTACCCCAAGGATTCGACCGGGTTCTTCCTGCTGCCGGAAGGCACCTCGAACCTGAGCTGGTGCTTCTCGGGCGAAAGCTCCGATCCGGACGTCAACAAGAACAACACGAAGACGGGCAAGATCGAGCTGCCCCAGGGCGGCATGCAGTATACGCTCAACTTCAAGTACTCGAAAACCCCGGACGGCTACCTGACCGTCGTGGTCAAGGTACAGGAGTACGTGAACGTCTTCGACGATTCGTTCATCTTCAGCCCCGAACCCAGCGTGATGGGCGACGGTTTCGGCATCGGCGGCGTGACCGGCTACTACTCCGATCCGGTCAAATTCAACGTCGCGTCGATCAACCCGCTCTCGTCGCTGAAATTCACGGCGAAGAGTACCAACACGACCTACGAAGTGCTGCACGACGGGCAGTTGCTGCCCGAAGCGGCCGCCAACGGGATCACCTACACGGTCATCGACAACGCGAACGGCTCGCTGGCCCTGACGCCGCTCTTCTTCGAGCAACTGGAGGGAGGCATCAACACGCTCGACTTCGAGGTCACCGACAACGACAACAACACGGGCAAAGCCTCCGCCCGCGTAGCCGTCGCCAAACCGGTGGAGATTGCCGCGCAGGACCTGTGGTTCGGGATTGCCGACATGAGCGCGATCGTGACGAACCCCGCCACCACTTCGGTGGGCGTCCGGTACCGCCTCCAGGGCACCTCGTCATGGACCACGATCGCCGCGCAGAAAGGCAGCGACGGCTATACCTACACGGCCCGGGCCACGGATTTCAAACCGGGTAAGACGTACGAATGCCAACTGCTCGAAAACGATTCTGAGAGCGGTACGGTCAAGACGGCCGCGACCGCCGCCGGTGTCCAGGTTCCGAACGCAGGCTTCGAAGAGTGGCACCAGTCGGGCAACCCGTGGTATCCGTACGCCCAGGGCGGAGAGGAGTTCTGGGGAACGGGCAACCCCGGTTCCACCTCGATCGGGGCGAGCTACAACATCACCACCCGGCAAAACGATCCCCGTCCCGGCTCGTCCGGACAGTACTGCGCGAAGCTGCAAACCACCAATGTCGTCATCAAGAAAGCCGCCGGAAACATTTTCGTCGGATCGTTCGGCGAAGTTCTGGGTACCGCCGGTACGGTCTATATGGGCCGGGCGTTCGCTTTCAACGCCAAACCCACCGCGCTGCGCGTCTGGTACAAGGGCAACGTCGGCAGCGGCGACAAGGCGCGCATTTTCGTCTGCCTGACCAACATGACCAAACCGGGCTGCACCTACCATACGGTCAACACCAAAAGCAGCGAGATCGACAAGACTGTTCTCGACCCCACCCAGGAGTTCCTCTACACGAACCTGAACGACCCATCGACCCTCGAAGGACATATTATCGGCTACGGAGACCTGCTGATCGAGCAGTCCCAATCGTCGTGGAAGCAGGTAGACATCCCGATCCACTACCGGGACAAGTATGCCTCAGAAAAGCCCAACGTACTGATCCTGACGGCATCGGCCAGCTACAGGGGCGACTACTTCGAAGGCAGTACGGACAGCAACCTTTACCTCGACGACATCGAGTTCATCTACGAATAAACCCGCATGATGAAAAAAGGGATTGTCTTTGTAGCACTATTTTTATACCTATGCCTGCCGGGAGGTACCCGGGCTCAGGATACCCCGCCTGCCGCAGCCCTCGCGCCGCGGCAGGCGGCGGGTTCCGTCCCCGGACAATATCCCGTCCCGGCGGACATCGACGACGACGTCCCCGCCGCAGCGACGACCGCAACGGCCGGGGCTCTTGGAACGGGAACAACCATGCCGCCTGCCACGACCGCAACTCCGGCAACGGCATTGGCAACACCGGCCGCCCGGCCCCGGAGCGGAGTGCTCTCTTCCGGCACATCGCCCAAACTGCGCGAGAAAAAGAAGAAAGACAAGCAGACGCTTCCGGAACTGTCGGCCGATTCGGTCCGCACGCTCAAAAAGCAGCGGGGCCTGACCAGTTTCTCCAACATCTTCGTACCGCAGGGCCAATGGGTCGCGGGCATCAACGCCTCTTTCTCGACTCACTCGAACAACGACTACACGTTCGTCGTGATCGAAGGGATCAACTCCGAAGGCCATACGCTGAAGGTCGCGCCGATCCTGGCCTACGCCTTCCGCAACAACATGGTCATCGGCGCGCGGTTCACCTACTCGCGCACCTACCTGCGCATCGACAGCGGCAGCATCCAGCTCGGGGACGACGACACGGGTGTCGACCTGAAAGTGGATTCGTACTACTCGCTCAAGCACACCTACGAGGCGGCGCTGATCTGGCGGCAATACATCCCGCTGGGGCAGAACAAACGCTTCGCGCTGTTCAACGAGATGCAGCTGGGCATGGGCAGTTCGCAGGCCAAATTCGCCGCGGACACCCCGGTACGGGGCACCTACGAAACCGGGAAGCACATTTCGCTCGGGCTGACCCCCGGACTGGTCGCCTTCGCGACCAACAACATGGCCATCGAACTGAACGTCGGCGTGATGGGCTTCACCTACAACAAAGTGCGGCAGGTGCACAACCAGGTGAGCGTCGGCACCCGGAGCTCCAGCATGATGAACTTCAAAGTCAACATCTTCTCCATCGGCTTAGGCGTCGCATTCTATCTCTAACCCGGCAGACACGATGAAAACACGGATATACCCACTCCTTATACTGCTGACCGTTACCGCACTTTCGTCTGCGTCTGCGGCCGCATCCACGCCGCGGAGACAGCACGAAGCCCGCCACGAGCAACCGGTTCCGGCGGCAGCCGTCCCGCAACAGGCCGGCACTCCGCTGACCGGCATATCGTCGCCGGATATATCGGCGGCAACATCGGCGGCGAACACATCGCAAACCGACACTTCACGGACAGAGACATTACAAACCGATACACCGCAGGCCCCCCCGACCGACTCCGCGGTCCTTACGGGCCATTTCACCGGACACCGGGCCGCCGCGATAGACACGCCTGTCATGGATTCGCTGCTGGCGGGCGGCGGCACGCTTCTTTCCGGCCAGCTCCCGGACACGCTCGCCCTCGCCCATACAGCGCCCGGCGACTCGGCAGGCACCCCCGCCGACCGGAAACGCTTCCTGCCCACGCGCAGGCGGATCGACCGCGAGATCAACCGTATCCGTTTCATATTCAAGCGGGAAGTGGCCATCGGGTTGACCGTCTCGTACGGGACGATCACCAGCGACGACACCGACTACATGCTGATCCTCGACGACCTGAATTTCAGCGGGAGCATCTTCACGATCAACCCCTCGTTCAGCTATTTCGTCAAGGACAACCTCAGTTTCGGCGCCCGCTTCGGCTACTCGAAGACGGACGGGCATATCGACAACGCCGCACTGGACCTCGGGGAAGCCAACGACATGAACATCTCCTTTTCGGACATCAACCTCAACAGCACCTCTTCGTCGTTCGGCATCTTCATGCGCTCCTACGCCGGCATCGACGCGAAGGGGCACTTCGGGCTGTTCGCCGAACTGGAAGCGTCGTACAAAACCGGGAAATCGGTTTTCTCCTACAAATCGAACGAAGAGATCAAATATACCCACAGCAACAACCGGCAGTTTAAATTTTCGTTCAACCCCGGCTGTGCGGTCTTCGTCTTCCCGAACGTATGCACCACCCTCTCCTTCGGGCTCGGCGGCGTGCAGTACACGAAAGTGACGCAAACCGACAGCGAAGGCAAGGTGATCGGCACCCGCGAAGCCTCGAAGATGCTGTTCCGCCTGAACCTGGCCAATATCCGCATCGGCCTCAACATCCTTTTGTAAAACGCCATGAACAAGATCCGCCGCCTGCTCCTCTATGTCCCGATGCTCGCGCTGGCCTCCTGCATCCAGAACGACATCCCGTATCCGGTGGTCGCCATCGACATCCTCGAAATCAAGGGCGAGGGCTTCACCTGCACCGCCTCCGACATCGACGCCAAACTGCGCACGGTCACGCTGCACCTCGACGAAACGACCGACATCAGCCGCGTGCCGATCACCGAGATCGTCATCACCGAAGGCGGCAGCGCATCGGTCCCCCTTTCCGGCGAATTCGACCTGCGCAGCGACCTGCCCGTCACGCTGTCGCTCTATCAGGACTACGAATGGACGCTGAAGGCCGAGCAGCAGATCGAACGCATCTTCACCGTCGAATCGCAGATCGGTGCGGCCGAGTTCGACGAAGAGAAACACACCGCCACCGTCCACGTCCCGACGGGGACCGACATGCAGCATATCACGATCAAGGAGCTGAAACTCGGCCCGGCGGGAATCACGACGATGACGCCCGACCCGAGCCAATTAACGTCGTTCGAGACCTACCGCACGATCGACATCCGCTACCACGACTTCGAAGAGCGGTGGTCGCTGTACGTGGTTCCGACCGACGTGACGGCCGAGTTCAAGCAGGTCGACGCGTGGACGCGCCTGATCTGGCTCTACGGCGAAGGCCGCAGCGGCACCGACCTCGGCTTCCGCTACCGCAAGCAGGGCGACACGCCGTGGATTACCGTTCCCGGCGACAAGGTCGAAGTATCGGGCGGCGCGTTCAAAACCTGCCTCACCGGCCTCGAACCCGAAACGGTCTACGAACTGGTCGCCTATTCGGGCGAGGACGAGTCCCCGGTAGAGACCGTGACCACCGAACCCGAGACCCCGCTGACCAACGGCGGCTTCGAAGAGTGGTGCACCGAGAAGGACATCGTCTACCCGGGCCCAACGCGGGATGCAGCCTACTGGGGCACAGGCAACACGGGGGCGGCCGTGGCCAATACCACACTGACCAACAAAGTGACCGACACCCGGCCCGGTAGCACCGGCCAGTACGCCGCGCAGCTGGAATCCAAACTGGCCGGCATCGCGGGCATCGGTAAGCTGGCCGCGGGCAACCTCTTCATCGGGCAGTACGTCGGCACACGCGGCACCAACGGCATCGTCGGCTTCGGGCGGCCTTTCACCCGGCGGCCGGTAGCGCTGCGCGGGTGGGCCAAATACAACTGCGGCAAGATCACCGACGTCGGCACGACGCAGCCCACGGGCGTCACCATCGCGAAGGGAGACCCGGACAACGGCATCATCTACGTCGCACTGGGGACCTGGACACCCGAAGAGTACGGCGTCTGCGAGAAGGAGACCGACAACAAGATGCTGGGAACGGCCGAGGTGCCGATCTGCGTCGACACGCGCGACAAAAACACCTTCTTCAACCCGAAGAGCGCGGCGGTGATCGCCTACGGGGAGCTGGTCTTCGACAAATCGGTATCCGAATGGCAGCAGTTCACGATCAAGCTCGCCTACAACGCAACGAACCGGGTCCCGACCCATATCGTACTGGTATGCTCCGCCTCGCGCTACGGCGACTACTACATCGGCAGCCGCGACAGCAAGATGTGGGTGGACGACTTCGAGTTGGTGTACGACGAATAGGCGCCCCGGCGGGCACCGGGGACTCCGGTGCCCGTCCGAACACCAGCCGAAGACCCGCACCGCAGCCCGGCAAATACGAACAAGACAATCCAAAACGCACAGCAGCGGGTGGGGAATAACCGATCTATTCCCCGCCCGCTGTTGCACTAAAAACTTCCCCGGCTCTTTTCAATTGGATTTCCCGATTGTAGCAAAATCGGGACAGGCTTCGGGACTGAATCGGCAGGATGACGTTCCGGGTGGCAACGGACGTGTAATTACGATCACCTACGGCCTCGGATATTTCCAACGAATCGGCGGTAAGTTCTCGGAATCTTTCAGCGTTTTGGAGATGACACACAACAAATGATATTCGATAGAAGAGGCATCCTGCATCGGTTCTCTGACATGTATTTTATTGACCATCACTCGATACTCATAGCCCCGTTCATAATCAAAGCCTTTTACAAAACAAACTCAGTCCGAATGTCATGTTGCATATTCTACAAACAAGACACTTAAAATATGTCGTAATCGTTTGTTTATATATTAAATTATTCCAAATAAACCGGTTTGTGTATAAATAAATTCTTTGAGCGCACAGTCCCCCTTGAACCAACAGGGAAGTCACAAAACAAACAATTGCACAAGCCGACCTATTCGAAGGCGTGCGCTATAAAATGAAATACGCTATTTCTGCAACATAGACGCCGGAAAGGCACGCAACAGGCCCGGCAGCCCGGCAGTTTTGTCGCATGAAGCCGCAAAATGCGCGGCGGTGCGGCAGGCTACACCGGATCGCCCGAATCGTTTTTCTTGCGGAAAATATTGAGCCGGTCGAGCAGGCGGCTCCGGCGTTCCGGGATCAGGAAATCGAGCAGCAGCAACGCCAGTCCGACCGCGAGCGGATACTGGTACTGTTCGCTGAAATCCTCGAAAATCGACTCGGTGAGCTGCTTTTTCTCCACCTCGCCGATCTTTTGCACGATCTCATCCAACCCCAAACTGCGGTTCGTCGCGCGGATATACCCGCCGCCGGTGGTGAGGGCTATCTGCTCGAGGGTCTGTTCGTCGAGCTTCGAAACCACCATCTTGCCCTCCTCGTCCTTGATGAAGTCGCCGCCGATGCGGATCGGAGCCCCTTCGGGCGTACCGATGCCGATCGTATAGATTTTGATCCCCTGCCTTGCGGCGGCTTCGGCGGCGGCCATCGCATCGTCCTCGTGGTTTTCACCGTCCGAGATCAGGATAATAACGCGGCTCCCCTCGCTGCCCGAAGAAAACGAGCCGGACGCGAGTTCTATCGCGGCACCGAGGGCCGTTCCCTGCCGCGAAACCATGTCGGGTGAAATATTGCGCGCGAAATTGCGCGCAGTAACGTAGTCCGAAGTGATCGGAAGCTGGACGTAGGCGTCCCCGGCGAAAACGATCAACCCGATACGGTCCTCGTGCAGTTTTTCGGCCAGGCGGTCGATCGCGAACTTGGTCCGCTCCAGGCGGCTCGGTTCGAAATCCTGCGCCAGCATGCTGTTCGACACATCGACCGCCAGCATGATCTCGACGCCCTGGCGCGTCACCTCGCGAAGCTTCGAACCGAACTGCGGCCGTGCGAGCGCCAGGATGATAAACCCGAGTCCCAGGCACAGCAACACGAATTTGAGCCGCAGGCGCACGGGCGAAGCCTCGGGCATCAGCCCCGGCAGCACCGCCTCGTCGGCAAATCGCTCCAGCGCACGGCGGCGCGAACGCACCGCATAGACGTAAAGCCCCGCCAGCAACGGCAGCAGCAACAGCAAATAGAGGTATCCGGGAGTCGCGAATCTGAACATTATGGTTGACTTTTAAAGTCTTCTTATTTTTAACCGGACCGGCATGCGTTCACCGGGCCACTTTTAAAGCAGGCTGTAACGACCTGCCAGGGGTTAAGCGAGCGCCACGGCCACTGGCGCTTCGGGACTTTCCCCTACTGCGTCCTCCGGCCGCCTACGGCAACCGCCTCAGCCAGGTCTGCCGCAGCAGGAACCCGGCCACCGCCAGCAGCACCGCCAACAGCGCGAAAGGTGCGAAGCACTCGTCGTAACGGGTGAAGTTCTCCACCTCGACGCGGCTGCGTTCGAGGTCGTTGATCTGGTCGTAAATCTCGCGGAGCTTGCGGTTATCGGTGGCACGGAAATACTGGCCGCCGGTCATCTGTGCGATTTCGGTCAGCATCTTTTCATCGATCTCGACCTTCATCGGCTGGAAGGTCAGGTTGCCCCACATATCGATAGCGGGATAAGGCGCCATTCCCATCGTGCCGACGCCCACCGTATAGACGCGGATGCCGTACGACTTAGCGATTTCGGCCGCGGTCAGCGGCGCGATCTGGCCGCTGTTGTTCACGCCGTCGGTGAGCAGGATCACCACCTTGCTTTTCGCACTGCTCTCCCTGAGGCGGTTCACGGCCGTCGCCAGTCCGTTGCCGATGGCCGTCCCGTCGTCGATCATGCCGCTGCGCACACCGCCCAGCAGGTTCAGCAGCGACCGCTTATCGGTCGTCAGCGGACACTGGGTGAAACTCTCTCCCGCGAACACCACCAACCCGATACGGTCGTTGGGACGGTCCACGATAAAATTCGAGGCCACCTCTTTGGCCGCGCCGAGGCGGTCGGGGGTAAAATCGCGGGCCAGCATACTGCCCGACACGTCGAGCGACAATACGATATCGATTCCTTCGGTGGTGCTGTTCGAATTGTGCTCGGCGCTCTGGGGACGGGCCAGCGCCACCGAAAGCAGCGCCACGGCGAGGCAACAGAGCACCAGCGGCAGGTGGCGCAGGTAATATTTGGCCGTACGCGGCACACGGCGCACCCCGTCGATCGTCGAAATGCGCATCGTCGCGCCGCCCTGGCGCATCCGGTAGACGTAATAGGCGACCATCGGCACGATCAGCGCCGAGAGCCACAACATATCCGGATTGACAAATCTTACGATATCCACAACGTTCCTTTGACTTTATTTGTTTGCACCACTTCCTTCACGCGTATTCAGGCCTTCCGTACATTACCTCCCACCGCGCACGCACTATTTCTCCTGTGCCATGCACCGCTCCACACGCAGGTCGTACGTCTCATGCGCCACCCCTTGTCCCGCGTACATTTACTGCGCATGCGCGGGGCTGTATCGCACCTACCAGTTCTTGCCCGAACGGCCCACCGCGCGCGCTTTGCGGCCATCCACCTTCTTCTTGGTGTTGTCCTCGCTGCCCTGTAGGGCGTCGAGCATCCTCTCGGCCTCCTCGCGGCTCATGCGTTCCTGCTGGGCCCCGCCTTTCCCCTGGTCGGGTTTCTGGTCCTGCGGATTCTCACCGCCGTCGCCCTGGTCGGGATCCTGCTTGTCGGGCTTGTCGCCTTGGCCGTCCTGATCCTTCTTCGGGGGCTGCTTCCGGTCCTTGTTATCTTTGTCGTCCTGATTATCCCGGTTGTCTTTGTTCTGGTCCTGGTTCTGCCGGTTGTCTTTGTTCTGGTCCTGGTTCTGCCGGTTGTCTTTGTTCTGGTTCTGGTCGTTCTTGTCGTCCTGGTTCTGTTTCATCAGTTCCAGCACATAAGCCAGGTTGTAGCGCGCCTCATCGTCCAGCGGATTGCGCCGCAGCGCGTTCTTGTACGCTTCGGCGGCCTCGGGCAGCTTCTTCTGCTGGAAGTAGGTATTGCCCAGATTGTAATAGGCATCCGGGGCATGGGGTCCCGCCACTTCGTCGCGCGAAATCTGCTTGAGGATATTGAGCGCCTCGTCGTAACGTTTCTGCTTGTAGAGCGCGTCGGCCAGGTTGAAGAGCCCTTCGTACGTCGGGCTCTGCTCCTGCGCCTTGCGGTAACGGATCTCCGCCTCGGGATAGTTTTCCTGCTCGTAGAGCGCATTGCCGGCACGCAGCACGCGCCGTTCGGGATAACGCTGCGCATAAAGGCCCTGCACGCCCGCAGATGCCGCCAGTACCAAACCCAGCACCAGGTTCCGTATCATCGTCCTGCTCACGACCGCACCTCCTTTCCTTCCCCGGCTTCGTCCGAGGTTCCTCCTGCGGCTGCGCCGCCCGGGGTATCCGGAATATCCGGCGCTCCGGGAACACCCGAAGGTTTCAATCCGCCTGAAGTCCCCGTCGGTCCGGGAACGTTCCCCTGCGGGGTATCGTTTCCGGCCTGCTGCGATTGCAGTTCCGGCGGCAGTTGCTTGGTCTCCTCGACGAAATAGTAGGCATCCTGATAGGCATCCTCGTTCTGCACCGCATCGGGCTCGTACTTCGCGAACTTCACGAAATCGGCCACTTCGAGCAGGCTGCCGAGCCGTTTCGACGCGCGCTCTTCGACGGACAGTTCACGGATTCGCGCGATGATCTCGGCCGAGGTCATCTCCATCGCCTGGAAGTTGTAACGTCCGGCGAGGTATTCGCGCAGGATATCGGTCAGGCCGGTGTAATACTGTTTCGATTTGCCGCTCTGCCACAGTTTTTGCGTATGCAGTTTTTCGAGCTGCTTGATGGCCGCCACATGCGGCGGGTCGGCGGGGCCGCGCAACGCCGCGAGCAGCCCGCGTCCGCGCTTCAGCAGCAGGACATAGACGGCCACTGCGATCAGCAGCGCCGCGAGCAGCCCGAAGAGCAGGTAACCGCTCACCTCGCCGAAACGCAGCGGCACCTTCAGCGGAGCTTTGATGTCATAGATCGTATGCGAAGCCGTATCGACGGGCGGGGCCGTCACGATCACCCGCAGCGAATCGGGCGACCAGATCGTATCGACGAGGTTTTTGTCGGCATAGAGCGCCGGGAAGCGCCCGAGCCGATAGTCGGCAGGTGAAAAACAGGTGAGCAGGTACTCGCGCGCGAGCACTTCGGTGCGCCCCTCGCGGCTGACGGTATCGACCGGGCCCTCCAGCAGGATTTCGAGCGAATCGGTCAGCCGCCCGTTCTCGAACTCCGGGAAGGCGACCATCTGCATCACGTCCTTGGTCACCTCGACGCGCAGTTTGAACCGGTGCCCGATCAGCACAGTGTCGGCACTCAGCTCCGCGCGCACCTGCGGCTGGTTACGGCCCGCAGCCTTGTCCGCCGCAGCGGTGCCCCGGGTCGAGTCGTCCGCCGCCGGGCCGGAAGCCCCCGCAGCGGGCGCGGCACTGCGCCCCGAGACCGGCTCCACGCCATGCAGCGCCGCGGTTCGTTGCACGGCCGCCCCGTGGGTCCTCTTCGCGGAAAGCAGTCCCACCGCGAATATTCCCGCCGCCAGCAGCAGCGCGACGGCGCAACGCCTGATATATTTCCAGAAAATTCCCTGCATCATCTCCGCTTAAAGAGTTTCATCAGCGATTTGACATAATCCTCATCCGTCGCGATCCGCACGTTGTCGACCCGGCATCGGCTCAGCGTGCGGTCGATCAACGCGTTGGTACGCTGCCAGTGGTCGGCGTACGCGCCGCGCGTCGAAGCCGACGAAGTATCGACCCACACGTTCTCGCCGGTTTCGGCGTCCTGCAGTTCGAGGATGCCCACGTCGGGCAGCGCCTCCTCGCGGCGGTCGTAAATACGGATCCCCACCAGGTCGTGCTTGCCCGATGCGATTTTCAGCGGGTCTTCGAACCGGGCCCGTTCCACGCCGTCGCAATCCATGAAGTCCGACAGCACGAAGGCCGTCGAGCGCTTTTTGAGCACGTTGGTCAGGTAACGCAGCGCCTCGCCGACGTCGGTGCCGCGGTCAGCGGGCGTGAATTCGATCAACTCGCGGATAATCATCAGGATGTGCGAACGCCCCTTTTTGGGCGGGATGAACTTTTCGACACGGTCGCTGAAAAAGATACAGCCCACCTTGTCGTTGTTCTCGGTGGCCGAAAAGGCGAGCACTGCGGCAATCTCGGTAATCAGGTTCTTCTTGAGCTTGGTCGTCGAACCGAACATCCGCGAGC
>ERZ825137.2960-NODE-2960-length-18878-cov-8.271742_pt1 | contig 18878 bp, 13 predicted proteins | sample MGYA00519873_ERZ825137 | MGnify/ENA primary metagenome ERZ825137 (study PRJEB31778, sample SAMEA3449190) | human gut metagenome | biome: human gut; feature: human-associated habitat; material: faeces | place: United Kingdom | collected 2010/2012 ...
TTGTATTTATAACAAACGGCTGCTGTACCGATACTTCCTGCTACGGCGACCAGACCCACGCGCCCGATTTATCAAAAATTAAAAACGGGTACGGCGAGTCGTGGGATATGTGGAAAGCTATTGCCGCCCAAAGCTCACACGGTGAATACGGTAATCCGGACGCTTTCTGCAGCGATATTGACGCCACCAACTGGATGAGCGCAACGGTTGCTACCTCAAACGAGGAAATTATAAAGCATATTATGAACATCTGCAAGCGCGACCCGCGCTCAGGCAAGGTAACGACAGGCGGCATAGTAACCGTTAAGGACAGCACGGATAACTGGTATCTTTCGTGGACTATTAACCGCCAGCCGCAATTTAAGTCGCAGGATAAGAATACGGTGCTGGTATGGCTTTATTCGCTTAACACAACCAAAGAGGGAAATTATGTTAAAAAGGCAATGCGCGACTGCACCGGCGAAGAGGTATGCCGCGAGTGGCTTTATCATATAGGCGTGCCGACGGAGAAAATAGATGAGCTGGCCCGCAGCGCCTGCAACACAACAACCTGCTTTATGCCGTATATCAACGCGTTTTTCCAGCCGCGTAAGGAATCCGACCGCCCGAAGGTCGTACCTCAGGGTGCCGTAAACTTTGCCTTTATAGGTCAGTTTGCCGAAACGCCGCGCGATACCATTTTTACCACCGAGTATTCTATGCGCACGGGTATGGAATCGGTTTACACTCTGCTTGATATCGACCGCGGCGTGCCGGAGGTATGGGGTAGCAAATACGATGTACGCGAGCTGTTAAGGGCATGCTATTACGCAATTGATAAAAAACCCATCAGCGAGGCAAGGCTTTCGTTTGCGGAAAAGGAAATGCTTAAGATTGCTTTAAAGAAAATCAAGGGCACCGATATAGAGATACTGCTTAAGGAAAGCGGACTGATTGAATAATTAAATTTTCTTTTAAAAATGCAGCCTTACGGATATATTCTAAGTCCGTAAAGCTGCATTTTTTTAAGACGTATATTTGTTATTTGCACTTATCGCATATACCGTAAAGTATGCTGCCGCTGCACATAAGCGTAAAGCCGTGCTCGGTTTCAAGATGCTGTTTAATATCGCGCATAAATTCACATTCAAGATGCATAAGTCTTCCGCATTTTACGCATTTAATGTGGATATGCTCGTCGCAGCTGCGGCATGGCTCTTTATACTGATACACGGTTGCTTTATCGCCGCTTTGAGTGAATTTAAGCAGCATTTCATCGCCGACTAAGCGGTTTAAACAGCGGTATACCGTAGCCTGATCGACAGTAATACCAAGGCTTTTTAAATGCATAATTATATCTGCCGCGCTTACGGTTACGTCCTTATGCTCCTTTAAGTATTCAAGTATATATTTGCGCGCTTTTGTGTTATAGCTTTGTTTTTTATACAAATTCATCACTTCCGATACCGATTATATAACTTTATCGTTATTTTGTAAATATAAATTGCTTGATAAAATAACAATAAAATGTTAAAATTGTATTCAGGAGTGATACCCGTGGAAAAAATTAAAATACTGCACTGTGCAGATATACATATAGGCGCGGCGGAAAGCTTTTTAAATACCCTTGCCGAATCAAGACGTGCCGAAACGCTTGTTACCTTTGAAAGAATTATAGATAAGGCGTCGGAAAATAACGTTCGGGTTATAGCAATAGCGGGCGATTTATTTGATTCTAACAATATAGAAAGCGGTTTTATTGAGCCGGTTTTTAAAAAAATTGCAAGCGTGCCCGATATAAAGGTAATTTACGCCGCCGGAAATCACGACCCGTTAAATTCGGGTTCGCCGTTTTTAAAATACGAGCTGCCGAAAAACCTTTATGTGCTCGGCATAAAGGACAGCGTTATAGCGTTTGACGACATTCGGCTACGCGTTTACGGCCGTTCCTTTGAAAGCGTGTGCCTTTACGGCGAGGAGCGCTTTACGATAACGCCGCAGGACGACGGATATATAAATTTAATGGTGCTGCACGGTGAGGTTAAAAGCGATCTTAATTCGGAATATAACGCCGTAACGCAGGATTTTATTAGAAACTCAAAAATGGATTATATAGCCCTAGGCCATATTCATAAGCGCACGGAAATATTGAAGGCGGGGGATACGTATTATTCCTATTGCGGCTGCCCCGAAGGGCAGGGCTTTGACGAATGCGGCGAAAAAGGCGTTTACATAGGAAATATAGGCAAAGGCATATGCGAGCTTGAATTTACGGCTGTCGCAAAACGCCTGCATATACGCGAAAGCGTTGATATAAGCAATTGCGAAACGCCCGCCGCCGCGGCAGATACCGTGTTAAGCGTGATAAAGCTTAAATACGGCGACGATTTTGCGGATAATCTTTACAGAATTGAGCTTACGGGAAATTCACCGGCGGAAAAAGCGGTTAATTTAAGCGAGATTACCGCAAGGCTGTCGGATAGGCTGTATTTTGTAAAGCTAAAGGACCGTACCGAACCGTTTACCGATATAAATACATTGGCAAATGAAATTTCGCTTAAAGGGATTTTTGCAAAAAAAATGCTTGAAAGCCTTAACTGTGCCGATGAAGAGCAAAAAAACACCGTGAAAGAAGCGCTTAAATTAGGGTTTAAGGCATTTGCGGGCGAGGTGGAGTTTAATGAAGATAGGTAAAATAAATATAGTATCGTTCGGCGGTCTTAAAAATAAGCAGATTGATTTTTCGGGTGATTTCAGCGTTATATACGGGGATAATGAAAACGGCAAATCAACCGTTATGGCGTTTATTAAAATGATGTTTTACGGAACCGAGCGCGGTTCTTCGCAAATATCAAAAAATCCGCGGAAAAAATACGCCCCGTGGGACGGCTCGCCGATGGTGGGAAGTATAGATTTTGAAGTAAAAGGCAAAAATTACCGCTTAGAGCGCGAATTTAAAAGCTCCAATTCGACCGACAGGGCGGTGCTTACCGACCTTGACCTCGGCGAGAAAACGGTTGCTCCGCCGGATATCGGCGTTAAGCTGTTCGGGCTTTCCGTAGGCGCGTTTGAACGCAGCGTGTTTATCGGGCAATCGGGCTTTGGGGAAAGCGATTCCGCCGCCGAGGGTGAAATTAACGGCAAGCTGTCTAACATAGCGCTGTCCGGCGATGAATCGGTTTCGTACGAAACGGTTAACAGGCGCCTTGAAAAGGCGCGGCTTGCAATTATGTCTAAAAGCGGCAGAGCAGGCGAATATGATAAAAATATAAAGCTTTTAAACGGGCTTAAAGAGCAGCTTAATGCCGCGGAAGCAATTTATAAAGCCCACGGCGATTATACCGAATACGCCGCCGAATTAACCGAAAATACGGAAAAACAGGCGGCAAAGGCGGCAGAGCTTAAAAAAATAATTAACAGCGAGCAGGATATACGAAACGCCGCTAAGCTAAAGGAAATGCTTGCGGCTAAAGAGGAGCTTGACAAAGCGAAAGAGGAGTTTTGCCTTTCCGACGGCGGCGTTATAGACGATATGTATGTGGGGAAGGTTAAGCTGTGCCTTGCAAAGCTTGAAGCCGCGGCGGAAAAATTAAACGATAAAACCGCCGAGGTGCAAAGGCTTACGGTTGGCATTGAAACCGCCGAGGATAAGGGCGGCAGAGAAAAGGCGGAAGGCATTGAAAAGGAAATTTCAGCTTTAAACGGCAAAATGGAAGAGCTTGAAAACAAAATTACCGAAAGCAGGAATAATTTTCAAAACCTAAAAGCAACCGAAAATGCCGTAAAACGCAAAAAGCACGGAATTAACACGGTTTTTGCCATAGCTTCTATCATTGCGCTTTTTGCGGCTTTGGTATTTTTAATTATTAAAATGCAGGGTATTGCCGTAATCGCGGCGGCAGCAGCGGCGGCTTTTCTGATTTTAAGCTTTATTTTACGCCCTGCCGATAAACGGGCTTTGACCGAGTATGAAAACCGAATTAAGGCTTACGAAACTAAGCTTGATAATTTACAAAGCGATAAATCGGGCGTTTTACAGCAGCTATCTATTTTATCGGCACGTCTTGAGGCTGTAAACACATCTATAAATATGGGTTCGGCGGCGCTTGAAAACCAGAGAAAACTGCTGCTTGACAGTGAAAAAGCAAGAGCTGAATCGGAACAGGCATATAACGCCGCCGAAAAAACGCTTTTTGAGCTTTACGGCAGTTACAAGCCAGCTGTAAGCGTTGAAGAAATCAAGGCCGAGCTTAATACGCTTGCCGAAAAGGCCGAGCAGATAAAGCAGATAAAGCAAAGGCTAAATTATTTGGTGCGCGACCTTAATAATATTTCATACGACGAAGCGCGCGAAAAGCTGGCGGCAATTCCCGATAATTACGGTAAAACCGATTTTGAGGCCGTAAAGGCAGAGTATGAAAAGCTTAACCTGCAAATTAATGCAAACAAGCAGCGGCTTGCCGCCGCCGGGGCAGAGGATAACGCAAGGCTTAATTCCGCCTGTAACCCGAATAAGCTTAAAAAGGATATAGTGGAGCTTGATAGTCTTTGCAAAAGGCAGGCCGAATTTTGCCGTGCGGCGGATATGGCAATGCAGGTATTAAGAGACAGCTTTGCCGAGCTTAGGCGCAGCTACGGCTCGGAGCTTGAAAATAAAGCAGGAAAAATATTTGCAGGCATAACTGGCGGCGCTTACAGCGGAATGCAAATTTCAAAATCGTTTGATATTTCCGCGGAAAAATGCGATGTGTTCGGCGGAAAGGATATAGCATATTTAAGCAGCGGCACTGCGGATCAGGCATATTTAAGCTTAAGGCTTGCCCTCTCTGAGCTGATATTCTTAAGCAGTGATAATATACCTGTTTTTCTTGACGACGCGTTAGCGCAGTATGACGACGGCAGAGCAAAAAAAGCGCTTGAATATTTAAAGGGTTATTCTAAAAACCATCAGATAATAATGTTCACCTGCCATAATTCATTTTTTGATTTTGCGAAAGAGGCGGGCGCCGATTGCAAGAGAATATAACAAACGGGACTGAAAGGCTTATGCTTTTCAGTCCCGTTTGAGTTTAATCTTACGAAGCGGAAGGCTCTTTTATTTTCTTTACCTTAAATTGCTTAACGGCATATTTATTTGTTTCGGTTTTAAGCTTTGAAGCGTAATCCTTAATTTCTTTTTCGTATTCGTCGTCCTTAATAAGGTGGCGTACCGTTAAATCAAGAGTATCGGTATAATAATCGTCTGCGCTTATGTCCTGCTTTACCGCCAATACAAGCCCGGCATTGTCTTCAAGCTCGATAACCTTAACCTCGCCCGTCGCCATTGCCTTAACAGTATCGTACTGGTCGGATTCATAGGCGGTGTCTTTAGCGCCCAAAACCGAAGCGTATTTATCCTTGGGCTGCTTTTTTTCGGTTGACGTATCGGAAGAAGTATCCGTTTCATCGGTGGTGCTGTTATAATCCTTATAAACCTCTTCAAATGTTTTTTTGCCGTTCTTAAGCTCATCGGCATATGTATTTACCTTTTCCTTAAGCAGGGTTTTTTCGTCGTCCGTTTTGCTTGAAAAGCTTACCTGCAGTAAATCGGCAATAACAAAATTATCATACATTTTTTGCTTTACGGTTTCACTGTCGATAGCCTTTGTGCCTTCGGCGCCGTAAAGATGCTTGAAATACAAATTTGAATAATAAGAATCAAGCATATATTGCTTGTATGTGCTTTGACCTACTCCGTTAGGCTCAAAGTATGCGGAATATCCGTAGCTGCTCCAATAATAATCGGCATGGGTTTCTGCCTGAGTTTTTTCATCATCGGGTATTTCAAGCTTGTTTTCCTTGCAAAGGGTTTTATATGCGGCAATTTCCTTTAAGGTTTCAAGCGCCGTATCCTCAACCCATTTAACAAAGTCTTTATCGTCAACCTTTTTTGAATAATAATCAACATCGGTTGAAGATTTGTCGTCCGAAAGGCTTTCTTTTACCTTAGACTTAGCCTGTGAATCGGCGTTTATAAGCGCGCACATATAGTATGCAGATGTAAATTTAACATCACCTACCGTAACGGCAACCTCGTCCTTAGGGTGGCATGCCGCGGCTGTAAGCGCTATTAACATAACAGAAACCGCCGCGATGGCTTTTTTAAAACAATTCATTTAATATTCCTCCAAAAAGAGATTAACTGAAAATAATTATATACCAAAAGGATTAAAATGTCTACAACAATTTTGTTAATAACCGTTTGTTTTTAAATTTAGCCCTGTTTTGCCGCGCATAAGACCGAAGCATAAAACATACCGTTTTTTGCTTCAAGACTGCAAATTCCGCAGTAACGTGCCGCAATATTCTTTACGGATTGTGTTCCGAGGCCGCTGCCGCTATGCTTTGTGGAAACGATATTACCGGCAGAGGTATATTTAAGCGTACCAGTATAGGTGTTATCTACGGTTATGCACAGCATTCCGTTTTCAAAGCTCGCATTAACGGCAATTTTTTTATTATCGCTGTTTTCTTTTTTGCAGGCGTCAAGCAAATTGCCGACTATAACGGAAATATCCGTTTCGGTAACAAAAATATCGCTTGGTATATATGCCTTTACAATATAGTCGATACCGTTGCTTTTTGCCTGCTGTGCAAAATAAAGCAGCACGGCGTTTGCGGCGGTGTTTTCGCAAAAGCGTATCAGCGAATCGTCCGGCAGCCTTTCGGCGCGCATTTTTTCAAGCCCGGTAATATCAATACGGTCAAGCATTGCCTTAACTCTTTCAATTCCGAACGGCTTATGAAGATAATAGCGGGCGTTTACCTCATAGCTTTCGCTTGCAAATTTGTTGCCTGACGTGCTGAATACTATTTTAACGTTATAAATATCCAGAACAATCAGATCAAAATGATCCGACCGCCAATCAGATAAAAAGCTTCTCCGCTTATAAAGCCTTTTATTTCAGCTGAATTTCCAAGCAGCTCTTTAAAATATGCAGCTAAGTCCCCGTATAGCGTTTTTCGTCGTCAACAACAGCAATTTCAAAGTGTAATCCCCGCAATTATAACCGATTTTATTTAAGTATATCACATTTTTTAAAAAAGTAAACGAAAAACAGCCGAAAGCTATTGAATTGAACGTAATTCTATGATATACTAATCATAAACGAACGGTCGGTATATATAATAAGGAGAAACCATATGAAAACAACGGAACAACAGCACAATGAGCGTAAGCAGGAGTTAATGGAAAAATGCTTTGAGTGCTATGCCGAAAACGGCCTTACAGGCACGGGAATTAAAGCTCTGGCAGAAGCCTGCGGCTGCACAAAAGCAAATTTATATTCATATTTCAAAAATCTTGACGAGCTTATTATTGAGTCTACCGCTTACTGTATGACAAAGGTCGAGGACGACTTTATGAAAAAAGCCCCGACCGACCCAAAGGACGCTATGCGATTTATTGAGGAAATACCGTACTGGACGGCAAAAAAGCACGGCAAGAAATATCGGCTTATGTATCAGGTATATACGCTGCCTAAGTATATGGAGTACGGAAAGAGGTTTTTTGAGGGCGTAAACGAGCGTTATACCGCATATGCTAAACTGTTGGAGCCGAAAATCGGCATACCGTATACAACTATAACGCCGCTTATTTTTATATTCGTCCGCGCCTGTGTACATTACGCAATGTTTGAGGACGAATATTACCTGAAAGCCCAGATGGAGGTCTTAAAACAGGGGGTTGCCCTGTTTGCAGATAAATACCGCTCACAATACTTGAACGGAGGTAACTTAAAATGAAAAAACGAATCTATTGTATTACTCTTGCACTTTGGGTACTTTGCATTGTATTTGCTGCCGGATGCAGTAAAGAGGCAAAGAGCAGCGCCGTACTTCCGGAGGTGCGAAACAACGGCACGGCGATTCAATGGAAATATGCCGGCGAAGAGGAATGGCGCGATCTTGTGGCTCTTGACTCGCTAAGAGGTGCTGCCGGAGAAAACGGCAAGGACGGAGCCGACGGTAAGAACGGGATAAACGGTGCGAACGGTTCGGACGGAATAAACGGTCTGGACGGTAAAAACGGTACTGACGGCAAAGACGGCGTTGACGGAAAGAACGGTCTTAATGGTAAAGATGGTTCCGATGGTAAAGACGGTCTTAACGGTAAAGACGGTCTTAACGGTAAAGACGGTCTTGACGGTAAAAACGGTCTGGACGGTAAAAACGGTCTGGACGGTAAAAACGGTCTTAACGGTAAAGACGGTCTTAACGGTAAAGACGGTACTGACGGTAAGAATGGCAAAAATATAGAGGTACGAAGAACAACAGAATACATACAATGGCGTTACGAAGGCGAGGACTGGCAAAACCTTGTTGCCGTTTCCGATATAGAGGGACCCGCCGGACAGAACGGTAAGGACGGAGCAAACGGAAAAACGCCGGAATTTCGAGTAAACGAAAACATATTGCAATGGCGCTATGAGGGCGACGGCGTGTGGCTTAATTTATATGACCTTTCCGTATTAAAGGGGCTTGACGGCAAAGACGGTAAGGAAGGTATAAACGGTAAAGACGGAGCCGACGGAAAAAACGGTAAAACACCCTTTATCGGTGAAAACGGAAACTGGTGGATAGACGAGATTGATACCGGAATCAAGGCGGCGGGTACCGACGGAAAAGACGGTATAAACGGAATTGACGGTACAGACGGTAAGGAAATTGAAATTCAAAAGACCGATTTGTATATTCAGTGGCGCTACAAGGGCGGCGAGTGGCAAAACCTTGTAGCTCTCGCAGATATATTAGGTCCCTCCGGACAAAACGGCACAGACGGCGAAGACGGAAGAACCCCCGAATTTCGGGTAAACGGCAATCAACTGCAATGGCGGTACAAAGGCGATGCTGTTTGGCTTAATCTGTATGATCTATCCGCGTTGAAAGGCGCGGACGGCAAAAACGGTATAAACGGTACGAACGGTAAAGACGGCAAGGACGGAAAAGACGGTTCCTGCGCCGGATATTTTGCCGCAAATGGCAGCGTGTATCGCTGGGGAACAGCGCTTCCGTTCACTGTAAAAAAGGCGAGCGGCGATCTGATTTCCTATAACTCCTCCACCAATAAAATCACCCTTTCCAAAGGTCATACATACAGCTTGGTGTTCAGCGGAACGGTTGCGGTGAGCGCTAAGAGCGATGACAAAGCGTGTGGGGCGGCACTCATTGACGGATACAACAGCACCGAAATGGTGCAGGAAACGCAAACCTATATGATCGTGCCGAAAGCCGGTCAAACAGCAAGACTCTCTATTCCTTATAACACAATATACAAGGCCGATGAGGATATTACCTTGACATTTCAATATACAAATATGCTCTTCCAAGATACGAGTTTTAACGACAGTAGGTACAGTATAACCATTATTGCTCTTGACTGAGCCTATCCATACAAAACGGAGGTAACGCGAAATGAAGAAACGAATACTCAGTATCCTGATGGCACTTTGTATGGCGATCTGTATGATACCCATAGCGGCAAGCGCAATGGAAATCTACATAGATCTTACCGTTGTAGGCGCGGCGAATTTGACCCTTGAGGTTGAGTCGGGCGACAGTGCAGACAATGTTAAACAGAAAATTCAGGACAAAACAGGTATTCCCGCCGATCGGCAAAAGCTGATTTTTGACGGAAAAGAGTTTGTTAACGGTCGAACACTCGGTGAATACAATATCCACAAGCAAAGCATCCTGACCTTAAGGCTTATGTCGGGCAGGGCGATACAACTTGGCACAAACGAAATAAGCGACCCGAAAAAGACCGTAGAACCGGGCAAGGGCTATTATTATACCCCTGAAAGCTATGTGTATTTCGGAACCGACAGCGGTAATAACAGCACGCCTATCAAATGGCGGGTGCTTGACGCAGACAGAGCAAACGACAAAAAGACAAACGGAATGTTTTTACTGTCGGAAAAGCTGCTCAGCGGTACCACAGCTTTTAACAGATATGAAGACGACGGCAACTCCTATCAAAAAAGCGATGCGCAGAAATGGTGTAAGAAATTTGCAGAAGAACCCCAAAACTTTTCGGCACTCGAACAAGCCGCTATGCTTGGGATTACAAAGACCGACGCGGCTGAAAAGGTGTTCTATGTTGACTGGGGCGGGAGCAGCCTTACTGCAAGCGATAAACTGTTTTTCCCCTCTGCAAAAGAGATTGCAGACCATGTGGGAAATTATAACGGCGCGCCCGGACTTCCGGCAATCTATACCTCCGGAAACAGCAGTAGGTGGTGGCTCCGTTCTCCAAACGGCGCCACGCGCAATCATGCCGGAACGATCATCGACGCCGGCAGTGTGAGCGTCGACGGCGTGAGCTATATTCGTGCGGTTCGTCCCGCTGTTAACTTAGATACAAGCTCTGTGCTTTTTACCTCTGCCGCCGCGGGCGGAAAGCCAGTGGGTGAGGTTGGAAAGCTTAACCCCGTAAGTGTTAGCAATCCGAACGAGTGGAAACTGACACTTATTGACAGCGATAGGGATTGGTGGGTTAAATCCTTTACGAGCGGTGTTTCGGTGTCTTCGGCAGGCGGAGATGTGACCGTTGCCTTTACAAGCTGGGGTGCTAAAAATGACGAATATCTTTCGGCAATGCTTTTAAATCGCTATAATGAGGTGCTTTATTACGGACAAATTTTAAAAGGCTACGGCTTCGACGCAACAATTGAACTGAATATTCCTGCTGGGCTTGAAGCGGGGGATTATACTCTGAGGCTGTTTCACGAGCAGTTAAACGGCGATTATAAAACCGATTACGCAAGCGAACCGGCAGACATTGCCCTGACCGTAAGAGACGAGGCAGATGAACAGTTTGACCTTGCTCCCGGCGGCACGTATTACTTTGACCTGTCGGCCGAAAGCATTATCGGCGACATAAATAAACAACTGCCCGACGCGGGACTTCACTACGTTCCCTTTACCTACACGGGAACCATAGACGCCTATTCTCTTAAAAACTATGACGTTCTTGACTGGCGCTCCTATGCGCATAGTCTGTTTGTTTCCGACTATAATGTGTCGAATACATTTGATTGGAATGACTTTGTTGATTCAGGGTTGATATACGGCAAGGCGTATACTTACGGCGGTATAGATTATACCCTTCGGACTCTGTCTACCGGATATAAGAATGTTGGACATATTGTTCCGCTGAACAACGAGTGGGATGTGATCTGCAAGAAATCCGACAGCTACATCAAAAACTGGCAGTGGTTATACTCCTGGGGACAGGATATACTGGACGGTCTGGTAAGGGTTAGAGGAAAAAATGCCGTTGACGGCAGTACCGGTGCTGCGTATGCCAGAGAAGATGCTGTATTTTACCGCCCGGCGCTTGATGTTAAAAACGCCGATGCCCTCGGAAAAGACGGGCTTAAAGCCGTTGCCTTAAATCTTAAGGGCGGCACGGTTGACGGGCAGGAAAACATAAATATTATTGTTAAAAACGGCGGCGATTTTACCGCCCCCGCAAAAGAGGGACTGACCCCGCCGAGCGAAAAGGCGTATTTTATCGCCTGGACCGACGGGCAGAAAACCTACGCTCCGGGAGAGAGCGTTCCGTCAAGTGTAACGGCGCTGACGGCACAGTGGCGCAGTGTTCCTTCGGGCAGCGGCACTAAGGACGATCCCTATCGCATATCAAACCTTGAGGAGCTTAAAGCCTTCCGCGACATCGTAAACGGCGACGACGGTATGACCCAAAACAGCGGAGCCTGCGGTGTACTCGAAAACGACATTGTTATAAACGACGGAAGCTTTGACGGTCAGGGCAATTTCACCCCCAAAAACGGCACTGATTCGGTTGAAAGATGGAAGCCCATCGGATTTAACGAAAAGCAGAATGCTTACAGCGGCACATTCGACGGCGCGGGACATACGATTTACGGCGTGTATATCGACAAAGATATTAAGGTTAGAGAGGGCGTTGGACTGTTTGGATATGCAAACGGTGCAGCCATAAAAAATCTGTCGGTAACGGGATATATTAGCGTCGTATGGTATCAGGGCGGTATCGTAGGATGTGCCAAAAACAGCACCGTCAGTGATTGCCAAAGCTCTGTTACCATAACCCAGTCGGACTGGTATCTTTGCGATGTCTATTCGGGCGGTATTATCGGTTATGCGCAAGAAAACTGCACCATCACAAACTGTGTAAACAAAGGAAAAATATCGGCCTATTCCGGTTATTCATTTGCCTACGCCGGAGGAATAGCGGGAGGTGTTTGGTTATCGGATATTAACGGCTGCTACAACCTCGGCACCATAGAAAGCGGACTTGTCGGTGAATCCGGCTACGGTCTTGCCGGCGGTATTGCGGGATGCGCTTCGAGCGTTAAAATTACCGATTGCTACAACCTCGGTGAGCTCACAAGCACCACAGATGATTTCAATGTTAATTTGGGCGGTATTGTCGGTATGATAAACAGATCGGGGCGGATTGAAAATTGCTATAATATCGGTAAGATTTCCGCAAAAGAAAAGGTCATAAAGGGAAGTATAGCCGCTGAGATCGACACCGACATTGTAAACTGCTTTTATATCGGCGGAACAGCCGATAAAGGTGTGGGAGAAGACGATGGCAACCATAAAATCGAGGCGGAGGAAAAAATCGCACAGGAATTTGCAAACGGACAGGTGCTTGAAAAGATGATAAACGGCAGAGCGGCCGACGAACGCCCCTGGGCGGAAAAATGCCAATATATTTCCGCTGCCGGGATGACATTGCCGGTATTTAAGGGTCAGGGCGACGCCCATACCCACAGCGGCGAGTGGCAGATGAACAACACAAAGCACTTTAAGGTGTGCTCCTGCGGCGTCGTGTTTGATGAGGGCACCCACAGCGGTAACGACGACGGGAATTGCACCACCGCAATCAACTGCAAAATTTGTAGCACCGAGATCAAATCGGGCGAAAAGGAACACAGCTGCGGCGAATTTGTGCAGAACGGGGATGGCAGCAACACACATACCCGCAGCTGCACAAACGACGGCTGTAAACACACCGATACCGAAAAATGTTCTGGCGGAAAGGCGACCTGTACTCAAAGGGCAGTATGCGAAATATGCAAAAAGTCCTATGGTGAAACAAATAAGAATGTTCACCCCTACATTAAGCATATAACCGCAAAGGCAGCTACTAAAGATGCCGATGGCAATATAGAATATTGGTACTGCGATGGCTGCGATAAGTATTACGGCGATGCCGAGGGAACGAAGGAAATTGCCAAGGCGGAAACCGTTACGGCTAAGCTGCCGGAAGAACCGAAATCCCCGAAGACAGGGAACGGTAACAATACAGTATTGTGGATTGCATTGTTCTTTATCGGCGGCGGTATAAGCGGCGCGGCGGTATTTGTAAAGAGTAGAAGGATTATTTCCGAATAGGTATAATAGAAGCAGTATGTCAGGCTGATTTTTCAGCCTGACATATTATTATATGTTCTTAAATGTATTTTCCGAAATGTCAATTGCCATTTCGGAAAGCATACTGCAATTAAAGGGCTCTTTATGCTATAATTATTATACATAGTTTTTAAATTTTACATCGCGCGAGAGGAGAGAATTATGCAGCACAAAAAATATAAAAAACGATTGGCATTACTTTTGTCTGTTGTCTTTTCGGCAGTAACGGTTATGTCGCTTATACCGCCGCTGACCGCATCGGCAAGAAAGAGCGGCAGCACGGTACTGCTTGAAGACTATTACGGGCTTTGCGACGGTAACGCCGCCCAAGTGTCGGGACTTAATTATCGTTGCTCAGGTCACGGAGATAAAATGATCGAGTATTATGCAGAGGTTGAAGACGACGGAAGATACACCGTTCCCGGTATCATCGAAAAGGTCGGGAACAAGCTCCGCTATGTATATACATATTATTGCCCTACCTGCTACTCCACATGGAAAGAAGGCGCCAAATGGGACGGCGAGGGCGAAGTATATGACGACGGCTCCTCCTCCGGACGTAGTCTCGAAGATTATCTTTAGTTTGTAGCAAACAATACGGTTGCAGGTATGGCGGCATATGGTTACTACTATCCGCCTAAGGACGATTCGGATAATGCGCCGCAAAGAAATTATACTGTCGGCACTTCAACAATTACAGAGCAGCCGGATCTGTTTCAGGTTGACGAAAATGGGTGTCTGATCGGAACTTCCGGAAAGGCGCTGACGACCGTTTCCAGAAAGAAGCCTGATGAAAATGATCCACTTGCCCACTGGAATATGCCGGGCGCTTTTGCATTTTATCAATTTTTCTATACCGGTATGTCAGAGATGATAAACAAGCCTGAAAGTGCCAATGATCCGGCGTGGGATACCATAAGGGATATGACACGTATCTACTATATGAAACGGCAGCAGGAGGGGCAGCTTGCAGGACCGAGAGTGAACTATTCGTCCCACTGGTACAGCTATGATTATTCAATGCTCGGCGAATGGGTTGTGACCGATCTTATGGCGGAATACAAAACCGGCGAGATTTGCGGATATGTTTCTTATGTAGGGCAAAAAACCGAGATTGCCGTGCCGGAAACGGTAACTATTCCGTTATACGGTAAGGTAAAAGTAATCGGTGTAGATATTGAGGATCACAACCTCAAAAAAGTATATATCAACGACAATGTTACCTGTATACGCCGTTTAAGCTCGGTAAACCTTGAAGAGATTTCGGGCTGCAAAAGCCTTGAATACATAGAAAAATACGCATTTCAAAATGATGTATCGCTGAAAAGCATACCCGAAATGCCAAAGCTTGACTGGATAGCCATGGGCGCGTTTGAGGGCTGTATATCGCTTCGCGACATTAAGCTGCCCGACAATATGACTTTTATTGATTTTACGGCATTCGGCTGGTACGACACGGTGCTGGGCAACTATGATATCGGTATAACGGATCAAAGCTGGGAGGATTTTCAGTATTTAAGCGACCTTTCCGACAATGATAAAATCCTCGGACTTACCCTTTATGCCAAAAAAGGCAGCACAACATACAAGCTGCTTGATACCCTGATAAACAAAAACGACGCGCTTACCCCCACGCTTGACGACGACGGCAAGCCGTATTTCAAGTCCTACGGCGATGCTATCGCCGCAATGAGCGGCGAAGTGAAGAGCTACACCTCGCACTGGAGCCTTAAAAGCAGCGGCGACTATAAGGGCGGATTTTCTTCGGCGGATAAGGACGTGGACGATTCCACATACGGCAGGCTCGGCGAATACAGCGGCGTGAGATTTGAAAATCTTATAAAGAATCCCATAGGCTGGCTTAAAGCCTTGCTCGGTATGGGCGGCACAGCATTTTTGCTTTTGTTGTTCCTTTTATCGTTCCTCGGTTTTTCGGGCGGTAAATACGAGCCTGCTTCCGATTCCGACTCGCTGAAGTTCAAAATGTGTTGGGGACTTATAACGGTTGATTACAACAAAATGCTGAAAGCGACAGACAGGAACAGAAATATACTTGAATATCTTGATAAACTGTCGAGCCTGCAATTCTTCGATAAATTCGGCAAATACGGCGAGCTTTTCGACGCAGGTGTGGGCGTTTCAAAGGCTTTGCAAAAAGCCGCAGATGTATACGGCGAAACCGGAAACTGGCGAGAGGCGCTTGTGCGCGGTGCCGGCTCCTACGGTGCCGGGCAGCTTGTAGGCTTGGGGACAAAAACAGACCCGAACCTTGCAATATGGGATATTGCAACCGCAGAAATATTTAAAGGCAGTGCGGCGGCGGATATTGTAAACGCGGGCAACAACGCCGAAAACCTGTTTGATTACTTCCTTGATCTTGCGCACACCGCGTCGTCCGACACCCGCGCTGAGGGCGTTATGGATACCGTGTTCGGCGGCAAGGCAATGAGCTGCGGCGAGCTTGCCGACAAAATGATGAACGGCGATTACGGCGATAATATCAAGAACCTTGTGGACGCCGAGGATATTCTGCTTGCCGAGAATAACGGAGACTTATACAACGCCGTATTCGGCGAAGAGGGTATGGGAATCGGAGAATTCCTTATGGGCTTCGGCGATACGGCGGAGGATGCGCTTATAAAGGGCAACGCGAGCGCCGAAGGAGCGCTTAAAGATTACAGAAATATGATTGAGCGGTTTTATGCCGGTAAGGGGGGAGCAAAATGAAATTTACACTTAATTATCTTATGATAAAGCGGCTCGGCGAACTTATCGGTCTTGAATTCAACGATATATCGCCGATGAACGAAATTGCTCCCGATACCGAAGAGCTTATAAACGGCTTACCTGCCGATATTTTAAGTAAAACCGACGAAATACTTAAAGCGCAGGGTATGACGGACGGCGAATTAAAGCCTAAAAAGCCGATAAGCGCCTTTATAAAAGCGCTGTTTGCGCCCGAAAGGTGTCTGCGTGCCGAATTAAAGGAAGAAAGCGGCAGCTCAGATGTATATTTTATCCCGTTTGACGGCGCTTGGCTGATGATGAACGCCAAGCACGGGGAATTGACGGCGGCAGGTCCTGTTTCCTATGAAATTGCAAAGCGGTATATTAAAGCGGCGCTTTCCTCTTCACTTGAAAACGGGGTTTTAAGCGTGCAGTACCGTGATGAAAAGTGCAAGCGCAGCGTTACGGTTACAAACGCCGAAGAGGGCTATGCGTTTTTCGGCAGCCTGTTTGACAAAGCAGATGGAAAAGAGCGCGTTTATGTTCATTCATTCGCAAAGACCGAAGAAAACAAAAAGCACATTGCAAAAATGCTGACGGGCGATGTAGGCTTTGAATTGCCCGAAGGCGAAAAGGAACAGCAGGAAAAGCCGTCGGCAAAAAGAGTTGTTCGCGGCATCTGTATTGCTCTGCTTGTCAACATCTGCGCGGCGGTTATTGTTGCCGTGCTGAAAGCGGTATTGTGAGGTGGGCAGTATGAAAAATATTAAAGAGATCTTCACAAACTCGCTTTACGGAATGTTACGCTCTTACGAGGGCAAAAGGTTTATTCCGTCTTTGATTATAAAGCTTGTAATGTCGCTTGTCTCGGCAGTTATAACCGCTTTTTTCGCGGGCACTCTGTTTTCCAAAAATAACACGGCAAATCAGATTTTTGCCGCACTGTTCTTTTATTTCCTCATTACAGCCGTAAGCCGCCTGATAACCGAAATCAAGCGCGGCGGAATTATGGGGCGGCTTAAAACCGTACTCGGCAATATGGTGCGCTTAAAGCCGCCTGCGCTGTGGTTTTTCCTTGCGGCAATCATTATATCGCTGTTTTTGCCGTATGCATTTGTCTTGTCGCTTGCGGCGCTGTTGTTTGTCTCGGCGGTATCGGGGGAAAAATCCATGCTTCTCGGCATTAAAAACGCCGTAACAAGGGGTAAGAATCCCGAAAGAAACGGCAAGGGACTTGCCGGATTTACAAGCGGTCTTATTGTTTGCGGGCTGATCGTATGCATACTTGCGAACCTCGGCATGCCGACTCTTTACGGCGTGATCGACGGCAGCAATCCGAAAAGCGGTGCCTCGCAGTCCGATAAGGCCGACAAGGATAATACCTCGGTGACCGATACGCCGTCCGCGGCAGGCAGTAAGGACTCGAAACAGGATAACAAGGACGTTATTGTAAGCGGCGATACAGAATTTAGGGAGGCCGCGCAGACCTTGACCGATAAGCTTATTGAGTATGCGGGAAAGGATAAAATGAGCTTTGAAAAGCTGTTCCGCAATACAGAAAGCACGGTTATTGAGCAATATTATAACACATCATATGATGGCTTTAAGAAATATAAAAACAGCCTTATCGCCATAGCGGCCGAAGACGGCGAAAGCGTATGGTACACGGCGCTGTATTATCAGATTCCGAAGAATTATCCGTCGGAAAAGGAAAAATCGGTGTATCTGTCTACAATAATGACCCGTGGAAACGACGGTTGGAAAATTGAATGGAACGACGATGTGCGTTCCCGTCTGCAATCGGATTACGATAACGCGGGATTTACCTACGACGGTCTTGAAGCAAAGGAGCAGGGCTATGCGTGGGCGAAGTTCTTTATTCCGTTTGACCTTAATAACACAATGATTTTCTATGAGAACGCCGTGTTGTGCAAGGTGACGGAAATGTATATGGACATAAATAATAATGTTCAGATTACGCTTTATGTAGCCAACGGCACGGATAAGGATATAGGATTAACAGGCGTTGACATTACAACCGTTGACGGCGATATAAAGCTTTTCGACAAACACTTTGATATGGAACAGCTTGTTGTAAACGGCACTTCTTCGGTTTATACGCTGACGATACCGTCTGAGGAGCTTGACTTTACCGCATGGAGCAGTCCTAAAATAACCGATTTTAAATTCAGTTACGACAAATTGGATTATTGAAAATAAATAAGCACAAAAGCCTTTGAAACATCAAGGGCTTTTGTGCTTCTAAGAGAATGCGGCAATCCGTTATCATTTAACAGCACAAAGCTAATTATAGCAGGTTACTGTTGCAAAATTGAATTCTGCGTGCTATAATACAATTAACAGGGATATTGTTTTCATATCTTTAGGCTGCCGCAGTGCGGCTTTTCATAAGCGTTACGGTTAGCATACCCTAACCGAAATCAAACTCAGGAGCATTGAAAATGAGTATAAAAGAGTTGAAACAATACAAAGAGACGCTTTGCTCGGAGCGCTCGGTGCAGATGTATCCGCTTGGGATTTTGAGCTGAGTCAAGGCTCCGGAAATGCGGCGCTTTGTATTTGGATGCTTGTAAACGCCGTTTGGGCGGGTAATCAAGCCAAAAATGTGAATGGTGAAGAACGAAACCGTATGGGCTTCGATTCTCAATCGGGCAGTGTAAAGTTAAAATGAAAAGATAGCTCACGAAATCATAGAAAAGCTTCAC
>ERZ825137.2965-NODE-2965-length-18860-cov-3.662749_pt1 | contig 18860 bp, 18 predicted proteins | sample MGYA00519873_ERZ825137 | MGnify/ENA primary metagenome ERZ825137 (study PRJEB31778, sample SAMEA3449190) | human gut metagenome | biome: human gut; feature: human-associated habitat; material: faeces | place: United Kingdom | collected 2010/2012 ...
AAAAAGAAAATTTTCTCCCAGTGCCGCATGGGCTGCGTAAATGCGGACGATGAGCGCGCGCCGTTCATGCTCGAGGGCGCGAAGTGCCCGATGCTGACCTATTCGGCAGCGGGCGGGGATGCCAAGCTCAAGGCGGAGAATGTGTACCTGACGGGCGAGGGAGTGCATTTCGAGACGGTATACGGCGCGGAGCGTGTGCAGACGGAGCTTGCGATACCGGGGATGTTCTCGGTATACAACGCCCTCGGCATCATCGCGGCGGGGCTGAGCCTCGGGATAAGCCTTGAAAAGTGCGCCCATGCGCTCTCCAGTGCCAAAGGCGTCAAGGGACGCATGGAGCGCGTGCCGACCGACGGGGATTACTCGATAATCATTGACTATTCCCACAAGCCCGACGCACTTGAGAAAGTGCTCAAGACGCTGCGCCCGATAACGCGCGGGCGGCTTATCGCGCTCTTCGGCTGCGGCGGCGACAGGGACCGCGGCAAGCGGCCTATCATGGGCGCGATCGCGGCGGACAATGCGGATTTTGTCATAGTCACGAGCGATAACCCGCGCACTGAGGAGCCGATGGCGATCATCGACGAGATAGTCGCGGGACTCAAAGACAAGCAGACTCCGTACACGGTGATATGCGACAGGATAGAGGCAATAGGCTGGGCTATTGACAACTCCCGCCCCGGTGATGTAATATTGCTTGCCGGGAAAGGTCACGAGGACTATCAGGTCATCGGCCATGAAAAGCACCATATGGATGAGCGCGAGATAGTCGCGCAGTTCCTTGAAGAGAGAAAAAAGTCTTGAAGATAGAAAAACGGGACGCCGAGCGCCCCGAGTAGTCTGGAGAATATTATGACGATAAAGCTGATCACTTCTTTCGTGCTGGCGTTCCTGTTTGCGACGGCGTTCGGAAAGTATTATATTCCGTGGCTGCGCGCCCAGAAGGCCGGGCAGGAGATCAAAGGACAGGTCGAATGGCATAAGAGCAAGAGCGGCACCCCTACGATGGGCGGCGTGATGTTCATTCTGGCGGTCACGTTCGTGTGCCTGACCGTCGGCTTTGAGGGAATGCTCCAAGGAAACTTCGTACACATATTCGTGCTGCTGTTTGCGTGGGTGTTCGGGCTTATAGGTTTTCTGGACGACTGGGAAAAGCTCAAGAAGAAGCAGAACCTCGGCCTTACGGCAAAGATGAAGTTCCTGCTCCAGCTCGTCGCGGCGCTCGTGTTCGTGCTGCTGATGCGCGAGATAGGCTATGTCAGGCCGAACCTCTACATCCCGTTTTCCAATAAGGTAATACCGATGCCCGAGTGGCTGTACTTCGTGTTCGCGTCCTTCGTCATCGTCGGCACGGTGAACGCCGTGAACATCACCGACGGCATTGACGGGCTCGCATCCGGAACGTCGATCCCTGTGTGCCTGTTCTTTGTGGCGGTAACGATGCGGTGGGGGCAGAACTATCTTGAACTCGGCATTTTCGCGTCCGGTCTTGTCGGCGGACTCATGGGCTTTCTTGTGTATAACTTCAACCCCGCAAAATGCTTCATGGGCGACACCGGCTCGCTTTTCCTCGGCGGAGCCATCGCGGCGATGGCTTTTGCCTACGACATGCCGATGATCCTTATCACGCTCGGCTTTATATTCATCATCGAGACGCTTTCCGACATTATTCAGGTCACATATTTCAAGCTGACCCACGGCAAGCGCGTGTTCAAAATGGCTCCGTTCCATCATCATCTTGAGATGGGCGGCTGGACGGGAAAAAAGTGGAGCGAAAAAGAGCTTTTCGTTCTCTTTACCGGAATATCTCTGGCTATGGCTATCATATCATTTATAGGGGTGTACCAGCGTTTCGCCTGAAAAATGATTGAATGAACAAGTCGGGGAGGTGGGAAGATGCGTTATGACGGTGCCCGCCTCGCCGACTTTTCGGTATCGGGAGATACCAAACGGCGGCAGAGCTTTGACGGAGCGTTCTTCACGCTTTCTATGCTGCTGCTCCTTATCGGAGTGATAATGGTGCTCTCGTCGAGCTACGCGAGAGCCTATTACGATCCGGGCAATGTGACCGGAGGGAACGCCGCGTATTATTTCGTGCGGCAGCTTATCTTTGCACTGCTCGGAATAGGCTGCATGCTGCTGGCGTCTAAACTTCCGATGGGCTTTTACCGGAGCTATGCGCTGCATTTTCTGCTGCTGACGCTGGTGCTGCTGATGCTCGTGCCGGTGATCGGCGTCAAGGCCAACGGATCGCGCCGGTGGCTCGGCATAGGCGGGCTCACGCTCCAGCCGTCGGAGCTTGCAAAGCTTGCGGTGATACTGTCCTTTGCGTGGCTCATCTGCCGCTTTCGCGGGCGGATGCGCACGGTGCGCTATGGGCTGCTGCCGTTTGTGGGGATACTTGCGGTGATAGTGGGACTGCTCGTTCTGGAGCCGCACTTCTCGGCGTCGGTCATAATCCTCGCTGTCGGCGCGGTCATGCTGTTTCTCGGCGGGGTGAGCTTCGCATGGTTTGCGGGAGCTTTCGCCGCGGCAGGCGCGGGACTTGCCGTGCTGCTGACCTTCTTCCCCTACGCTTCGACGCGCATAAGCACATGGCGCGACCCGTTTTCAAGCTCCTCGGACGAGGGGTACCAGATAGTCCAGTCTCTGTACACGATAGGCTCGGGCGGCTTGAGCGGTCTCGGCCTCGGCGGGAGCCGGCAGAAGTTTCTGTACCTGCCTGAGGAGCACAACGACTTTATCTTTTCCGTCACCTGCGAGGAGCTGGGCTTCATCGGTGCGGCGGTCATACTCATCCTTTTTGCGATGCTCATTCTGCGCGGCTACTGGATAGCGCTCCACTGCCGCGACAGGTTCAGCTTCCTTGTCTGCGCCGGGATAACGACGCTGCTGGCGATACAGGTTTTTCTGAACGTCGCGGTGGTGACGAACCTTGTGCCGTGTACGGGGATATCGCTGCCGCTGTTCAGCTACGGCGGGACGGCGCTGCTCATACAGCTCGGTGAGCTTGGGATAGTCCTGAGTGCGTCGAGGGATATATTGGAAACATAGATAACTGAAAGGAACTGCGGATATGAAATTTGTCTTTACCTGCGGCGGCACTGCCGGACACATTAACCCCGCGCTCGCGGTAGCGGGACGGCTGCGCGAGCTGCTGCCCGATTCGGAGATGCTGTTTATCGGCGCGGAGGGCAAGATGGAGATGGAGCTCGTGCCGCGCGAGGGCTACCGCATAGAGGGGCTGAAGATCACGAACATCAGCCGCGAGCACAGCCTGAGCGGCATTGTGCATAATCTAGACACGCTCAAGAACGTCGCGGTGTCTCTGCATGAGGCGAAGAAGCTGATACGCGAGTTTGCGCCCGACGCGGTCATAGGTACAGGCGGCTATGTCTGCTACCCGGTGCTGACGGCGGCGCACGAGCTGCATATCCCGACCTTTGTGCATGAGAGCAATGCTGTGCCGGGACTTACGACGAAGATGCTGGCCGAGCACGTTGACCGCGTGCTTGTCGGCTTTGAGGACAGCCGCCGGTACTATAAGCACCCGGACAGGGTCGAGGTCACCGGCACACCGGTGCGCGGCGAGTTCGGCTGCGAGACGAAGGAACAGGCCAAGGCGGAGCTGGGCATCCCGGCGGGGGAAAAGCTCGTGGTCTCCGTATGGGGCTCTCTCGGCGCGGGGCACATGAACGAGGTCCTGACAGAGATGATACCCATGCTCGACGGCAGGCAGGGCTTCCGCCTGCTGCACGCTGCCGGGAGCCGGTACTATGCCGGTATGGCCGAAAAGCTCGGTGAGACTGCGCCCGATATGGCGGAGCACGGGGTCGAGCTGCGCGAATACATCTACGATATGCCGCGCGTTATGACGGCGGCTGACCTTGTGATGTGCCGCGCGGGCGCGTCGACGATCTCGGAGCTGTGCTACATGGGAAAGCCGGTCATAATCGTTCCGTCACCGAACGTCACGAACAACCATCAGGAGAAGAACGCGCGCGTGCTTGAGGCAGCGGGCGGCGCGAAGGTGCTGCTCGAGGGTGAGTTCGACGCGCAGTCTCTGCTTGCGGATGTGAAGGAGCTGCTCTCAGATGATGAGAAGCTCAGCGCGATGAGCGCGGCGATGACCTCGCTTGCCGCTGAGGACGCGACAGAGCGCATCTGCGGCATCATCCTGGACACGATCCATAAAGAGTAAAAAGCTTCCGACAATAGCATACTGTAACCCCCCGGCATAAGATGGACTGATCTGATATGCGGGGGGTTAATTATGGATATTTGGCATATACGGGGCGGGAATAAGCTTGAGGGCACCTGTTTTGTCCAAGGCTCGAAAAATGCCTCCCTCCCGATAATCGCTGCTTCTATCGCCGCTCCGGCGCGCTCGGAGCTGACTAACGTACCGCAGCTGAGGGATGTGGACGCGGCGCTGCGGATACTGAGACACCTTGGCTGTACGGCAGAGCAGCTGGGAAACGATGTGTACATAGATTCAACGGGGCTTACCGAGAGCACGATACCGCATTCGCTGATGCTGGAGATGCGCTCGTCGGTCATATTCATGGGGGCGCTGCTGGCGCGCTGCGGCGTGGCACGGCTGAGCCTGCCGGGCGGCTGCCAGCTCGGCAAGAGGCCGATAGACATCCACCTCGCGGCGCTGCGGCAGATGGGCGCGCAGATAGAGGAGAACGGCGGGGAGATAAGCTGCAGCGCTGATAAGCTGCGCGGGACAGAGCTGAGGCTGCCGTTTCCGAGCGTCGGGGCGACGGAGAACATCATGCTCGCCGCGACTGCCGCCGAGGGCGTGACGGTCATCCACGGAGCGGCACGCGAACCGGAGATATCGGCGCTGGCGTCGTACCTGCGCCTGCTCGGCAGCAGGATAACCGGGGATGGCACGGACACCGTGACGGTCGAGGGGCCGATATGCGAGGCGAGTGCCGAGTACCGGATCATACCTGACAGGATAGTCGCCTCAACGCTTGCATGTGCCGCGGCGGCGACGGGCGGCAATGTTGAGCTGCGCGGGGTCGATCCGACGCATTTTTCTACGGTTCTCCACTTCCTAAAGCTCGCAGGATGTGATATAATATCCTCCAAACGCAGCGTTCGGCTGCGCTCGGACGGGAAGCTGACGGCGGTGGGGGAGATATCCACAAGTCCGTATCCGGGATTTCCGACGGACGCACAGCCGGTGCTGATGGCGGCGCTGCTGCGCGCAAACGGGAAAACGGTGATAACGGAGAACATCTTTGAGAACCGCTACCGGCAGGCGCCTGAGCTTATGCGCCTCGGCGCGGACATCACGCTCTCCGGAAAGACGGCGGAGATATGGGGCGTGGAGCGCCTGCGCGGCACTTCGCTCACGGCGACTGATCTGCGCGGCGGGGCGGCGATGATAATCGCGGGACTGTGCGCCGAGGGCGAGACGGTCATCTGCGACGACGGCCATGTCAAGCGCGGCTATGAGCATCTTGACAGCCGCCTGCGCGCGCTCGGCGCGGATATCTACCTTGAGCACTGACGGGTCACGCCATACGGCGCGGCCGGGAAAGGACACACGATGGCGTTCAATATAAAGCCGAAAAGAAACAGGGCGGACACCGAGGAGAACATAAGCCTGCAGAAGATACTCGACAGCTTCAGCGGGCCGATGATGTTCTTCCTTGTGATCGTTGCAGTCATTTTTGTGATGAGTGTTTTTTTCAGAGTTTCGGATATACAGGTCGAAGGAAACACACACTATACCGATGAAGAAATTATCAGGGCCATAGACATCGAGGAGGGCGACAACCTGTTCTTCTTTGACAGGTTCGCCGCCCTGAGCCGCGTCTTCGCGAAGCTGCCGTATGTCGAGGAGGTCTCCGTCGAGAGAAAGCTGCCGAACAAGGTCACGATCACTGTGAAAGAAAGTCAGGCGCTGGCCTATATCGTCCTCGGCGACGAGGACTGGACGATCGACCACAGCTGCAAGGTGCTTGGCAAGGCGACGGAGGACGAGCTGTCCGGGCTTATCCCGATAATCGGCATCTCTCCGGGAACACTGCTTATAGGCGAACCGCTCCAGACAGACGACGGAGACACCGCGGTAGTCGATTTCATAGCCGATGTGCTGTATCAGCTTGAGCAGCGCGGGCTGTACAGGCAGGTCGGGCGCGTGGATTTTAGCGACCAGCAGCGCGTCAGCTTCACCTACGGCGATAAGTACACCGTGATCCTCGGGGACAGCACCGGCATCGAGCACAAGTTCGGAATGGTCGTGTCCGTCATGTCCCAGCTGCTCGACGGAGACATCGGGATCATCGACGTCAGCGATGGTACAACGGCGCATTTCAGCCCAAACTGAAAACGAGTTACAAAAAAATTACAAAAGTTTTCTATAAAATGAAAAAACCTATTGACTGTTGCAGAAAAATGTAATAAAATACCGACGATGAAACTATATCGATACTTAGCATTTTATGCGACGTAAATACATTGGGAGGCATACGTATGGATTTCAAAGCCGAAGGGCCCGAAAACGTGGTCAATATAAAGGTCATTGGTGTTGGCGGCGCCGGCAACAACGTTGTTAACAGAATGGTCAAGGCGGGGACTCAGGGTGTTGAGTTCATCGCAATCAATACGGACAAGCAGGCTCTGGCGGTCTCCAATGCCGACCAGAAGCTCCAGATAGGCGAGAAGATGACCCGTGGTCAGGGCGCAGGCTCCGATCCTGAGGTCGGCAAGCGCTCCGCCGAGGAGAGCCGCAACAACATCGCCAAGGCCATTGAGGACGCCGATATGGCGTTCATCACCGCCGGTATGGGCGGCGGCACCGGCACGGGCGCAGCGCCCATCGTCGCCGAGATCGCACGTGACGCAGGTCTGCTCACTGTTGGTGTTGTGACGAAGCCTTTCAAGTTCGAGGGCAAGCGCCGCATGGATCAGGCAAACGCCGGTATCAAGGAGCTGCTCGGCTGCGTCGACTCCCTGCTTATTATCCCCAACGACAGGCTGAAGTTCGCGACCGACCAGAAGGTCACGCTCGCAAACGCTTTCGAGATCGCGGACGACGTTCTGCTTCAGGCCGTCACCAGCATCTCGAACCTCATAAAGAACACCGGCTTCATTAACCTTGACTTTGCCGATGTCACCTGCATTATGAAGAATGCCGGCTTTGCACACATGGGCGTCGGCCACGCGGCAGGCAAGGGCAAGGCCGAAGAGGCCGCGCGCATGGCAGTCGCAAGCCCGCTTATGGAGACCTCCATCAACGGCGCGCACGGCGTGCTGATAAACATCACAGGCTCCGAGGACATGGATCTCGAGGACGTCGAGACCGCAGCAAACCTCGTTCAGGAGGCAGCGCACCCCGATGCAAATATCATCTTCGGTGCGACCTTTGATGAGAACATGGACGATGAGATCAGAGTCACCGTTATCGCCACCGGATTTGACGACGGCACTCTTGCCGCCTCCGCCGGTACTACCGAGAAGAGCGCTTCTGCGTTCGCTCCGGTGCGCCCCGCGGTGAATAAGGCTCCGTCTCAGGGGCTGTTCACCGGCGCTGCCGAGAAGGCGGCCGCCGCGGCCGCTCCGGTAACTCCTGCGGCTCCCGCTGCGGAGGAGAAGTCCGCGGCTCCGGAAGAGGATCCGTTTGACAGCATCTTCAAGATATTCAATACGAAATAAGTCCGTGTAACCGGACACGGGGCATGGGAAAGAATATTTACTTTTGCTCTTGAATACTGTATAATAATAGGCTGTGTTGAAACGCGTACAGGCATTCCGACACGGCCTATTTGATTTTTTTGCGGTGAGGGTGAAGGCTGCTTGCTGAAAAATGCGGTGCGCTTTGTTCGCACATTTATTGATATATTCAACGGAAACAGGCTGACGCGCGCCGCGGCAGCTCTTTCGTACTACATGACGATGACGTTCTTCCCGGTCGTTATCGTGCTGTATACCCTGCTCGGCAACAGCTACGATAAGGCGATGCGCATCGTGGCGTTTGCGGAGAACCTCATGGCCGAGGAGACCGTCAGCTATATAAGGGACTTTCTCGGCTACGTTGCGGCGAACAACAGTACGGCAATGATGATAGCTGGGCTTACGGTGCTTGTCACCTCCGCGTCCGCGGCGATCCGCTCAATGCAGTTTACGATAGGCGACGCGCAGGGCGGGATGCGCTTTCAGGGGATATGGGGCTTTATCGTGAGCATACTGATCTCCCTGCTGCTGATAGTCGCAGTCTACTTCGGCATGGTCGTTATGCTCACCGGCAGGAGCGTTATGAATAAGCTCAACGAGCTGCTGCCGTTTATCGACATCAGTCAGTCATGGAACCACATGCGCTTCGTTATCCTCGGCGGAATAATGTTTCTGCTGATATGGGGCGTGTATGAGTACCCCAAGAGAAAGACCGATACGTACCATACATTTCCCGGGGCGATACTTTCGACGCTTGCGCTTGTCGGCGTGAGCATTGCGTTTTCGGCGTTCATCGGCGCGTCGGTGAAATACTCGCTGGTATACGGCTCGCTTGCATCCATCATACTGCTGATGATGTGGCTCTACACGAGCAGCACGGTCATATACTGCGGCATGGCGCTGAACCTGACTATACGAGACTTTAAGCCCGAGCCGCGTATAAAAAAGACCGAGGAGACGGAACAGGAATAAGAAAATAAATGAACCCCACCGGCAGAATTTTTCCGGTGGGGTTCGCTTTGTATGTCACGATGTGTATCAGTCTCTTGAAAATATATCGCGGGTATAAACCTTATCCTCAACGTCGCGCAGATCGTCGCAGAAGCGGTTTGCGATGATAACATCGCACATGGACTTGAATTCGGCGAGATCGTCAATGCGGCGGCTGTTGAAGAAGTTGTCCTCTTTGAGCGTCGGTTCATAGACGACCATCTCAACGCCCTTGGCCTTGATGCGCTTCATGACGCCCTGAATGCTCGAAGCACGGAAGTTATCGGAGCCGGCCTTCATGGTCAGGCGGTAGACGCCAATGACGCAGTCCTTCTTACCGTCAAAGAAGCCAGCCTTGCGCAGGACGCTGTCAGCAATGACATCCTTGCGGGTGCGGTTGCTCTCGACGATGGCGGAGATGAGGTTCTCCGGGACGTCCTGGTAATTGGCGCGCAGCTGTTTGGTGTCCTTGGGCAGGCAGTACCCGCCGTAACCGAAAGAGGGATTATTATAGTGCGTGCCGATGCGCGGGTCAAGGCATACGCCCTCAATGATCTGCTTCGTGCTCAGACCGCGCGCTTCGGCGTAGGTGTCGAGCTCATTGAAGAAGCTGACGCGCAGGGCAAGGTAGGTATTTGCGAAAAGCTTCACGGCCTCGGCCTCGGTCGGGTTCGTGTACAGAACGGGGATATCCTCTTTTACGGCTCCCTGCACGAGCAGATGTGCAAAGGTGTGCGCCGCCTTTTGGAGACGCTCATCACCGGTCGGCGCGCCGACGATTATACGTGAGGGATAGAGGTTATCATACAGTGCGCGGCCTTCGCGCAGAAACTCCGGGGAGAAGATGATGTTCTCGCTGCCGAACTCGCGGCGTACCTTTTCGGTATAGCCGACAGGGACGGTGGACTTGATGACCATTATTGCATTGGGGTTCACATCCATGACGATGCGGATAACGTCCTCAACGCAGGAGGTGTCAAAATAATTCTTGTCGGGGTCGTAATTTGTCGGAGTCGCGATGACGACGAACTCCGCGTCACGGTAAGCACCCTCCTTATCGGTCGTTGCGGTGAGGTTCAGCTTGCGTGAGGCAAGGTATTCTTCAATCTCCTTATCCTTTATGGGCGACTTGCCGGAGTTAATAAGCTCGACCTTGGCGGGGGTGGTGCTCACGGCGTAGACCTCGTCATGCTGGGACAGCAGCACTGCCAGAGACAGACCAACATAGCCGACACCGGCGACTGCGATTTTCATAAGCGTTCTCCTTTATCTATTTATATCTTATAGTATTCCTTGTACCAGCGCGCGAAGCGGCGCAGCCCCTCACGGAGCGGAGTGTCCGGTCTGAAACCGAAGTCGCGCTCAAGCGGGGCGGTGTCCGCATATGTTATGGGCACGTCGCCCGGCTGCATCGGGACAAGCTGCTTGTGCGCTTCAAAGTCATAATCCGCGGGGAGCACACCGGTACTGACAAGCTCCTCGGACAGGATGCGCACAAAGTCCAGCAGGTTCTCGGGGTGACTGTTGCCGATGTTATAGACCTTGTACGGCGGGACAGGCAGCCCATCTTCACCGGTGGCGCGCTCGGGAGCCTTCGCCATGACGCGCATGACGCCCTCGACGATATCGTCGATATACGTAAAGTCACGCTTGCAGTTGCCGTAATTGAATATCTTTATAGTTTCACCGGCGCGCAGCTTGTTTGTAAAGCCGAAGTATGCCATGTCTGGACGCCCGGCGGGACCGTACACCGTGAAGAAACGCAGACCGGTGCTCGGGATGTTATAGAGCTTCGCGTATGCATGCGCCATAAGCTCATCCGATTTCTTGGTCGCGGCGTAGAGACTGACAGGGTTATCGACCTTGTCGTCGGTCGAGTAGGGAACTTTTTTGTTGCTGCCGTAGACAGAGGAGCTGGAGGCATATACAAGATGCTCCACGCCCTTTGCGCCGTTATCATATGAGTGGCGGCAGGCTTCAAGGATGTTGTAGAAGCCGATGAGGTTGGACTCTATGTACACATCGGGGTGATCGATAGAGTAGCGCACACCGGCCTGAGCCGCAAGGTTGACGACGATATCGGGTTTATACTCGGCAAATATCCCGTCAATAACAGCTTTATCGGCCATGTTGCCGCGGACGAAGGAGAAGCGGCAGCCTGAGCTTTCACGCTCCTGCGCGAGGGCACGGAGCTTTTCAAGGCGGTACTCCTTGAGAGAGACCTCGTAATAATCATTCATGCTGTCGATGCCGACAACATGGACGCCGTTGCCCTTCAGCATCGCCTCGCACAGAAAGCTGCCGATGAACCCGGCAGCACCGGTGACAAGCACTGTCTTGTTTTCAAAATCTGCCATAGAAGAAACATCCGTTCGTTAATATTTATATACGTTATAATACACCAGTTCCACCCAAACATCAAGGCTAAAGTCCGATGCTTGGGCGGAACCGGCATACTTATTCGGAGACGGCAGGGTCGGCGGAAATAACCTCGATCTGGCTGTTCTCGACGATGTGGAGCTGAAGCGTGCGCACCTCGGCAGGCTCGTTGTCCTCCCAGCTGCGCGCGTAGCGGAAGCTTATTGTCACTTCACCGAAAGCGGAGCCGAAGTTTGCAAAGCTTGCGACCCATGTACCGCCGACGCCGACCGCGTCAGGTGCGGCTTCGTCCTGAACGTATTCCTGCGTAAGAAGCTCTATGGCCTGGTCGTTGGAGATCTCATAGCTCCAGTCATAGCCGGTCGAAGGATTTGAGGGCAGACGAACTGTCAGAATGGTGTCGTCGTTTTGCAGCTCATACCATGCTTCGCCGCTTTCGACGGCGGGCGTTTCGGCAGTTGGAGTCACCTCTGCGGCGGGCGTCTCGGTCGGTACGGTAACGACTTCGGCAGTACCGGAACCGCAGGCAGCGAGGGAGAACACGGCGGCAAGCGTGAGTATAAAAGCAATCATCTTTTTCATTGTTATTTCCTCCTTGCGTGGATATATTTATTATATACCTCGCAGACATTTGACGAAAGACTTCGGGAGAAAGTTCCGAATATATTTACAAAATCGTGCGCGGCGGGTATAATCCGGATATATCAAAAACACGGAGTACAGCTAATGAAGAAACATCTTTTTCTGACCGGTGTGTCCGGCATAGGTAAAACGACGATTATAAGACAGGCTCTCGGCAGCGCGGCAGGCTACGCGGGCGGCTTTATAACGGAGCGCGTGGCCGACGGCGACGGCAGCGTCGAAGGCTTTGACCTCTATCCCGCCGCGGCGGCAATTGGGCACGACGGCTTCGATGGCCAGCGCTTCTTAGACCTTGGCACTGTACCGCCGCAGAAAGACAACGAGGTGTTCCGCGAGAGCGCGGCGCAGATGCTCAGGGAGGCGGAGTACTACCCGTTCGTGATGCTTGACGAGATCGGCGGCTTTGAGATGCTGATACCGCAGTTCCGCAATGAGCTTGCGCAGCTGCTCAACTCGGATGCGCCGATAATAGGCGTCATTAAGGGCGCGGAGAACGCCGAGGAGCTGAGAGCAAGCTTCGGGCTCGGCGAGAAGTTCACGATGCTGACGGATAACCTGCGCGCGGTGCTGGCAAACGATGAGGACACGGTCGTCATCGAGGTGAAGCAGCGCGGCGACGAGACGGCAAGGCGAATAGTCGAGGCCTGGGTGAAGGAGTACGCGGACATAAGGTAATGAAATCCGTCCTATGGACGGATGACAAATGGGCGCACTGCAAATATTGCAGTGCGCCCATTTTAGGAGAAAATCAATTATTTGGTCTTGACGTACTCGTTCATCGGGTGAACCATGTACTCATTGTACGGGAACTGGTCGGTCGTAACATAACCGGCGGGCGCATCGATAAGCTGCGGGATGCGGTTGACTAACGTCGCGCAGGTCAGCTCGACGGTCGCGGGCTGGTTGACAATGCAGGTCGTCTCCGGCTCGCCGTGCAGCGTCCAGACGTTCTTGTCGGTCTCTTCGGGGTTATAGATCTTGCCGACGCATTCGGTGACGAGGGTGATGCCCTCCTCGGTCTCGGTGGTGACGATGGCGCGCATACCGGTCGCGTTGCCGGCCTTAACGACCATGCCGAGAGTCTCGGACTTGAGGTCTTCCTTATCGACGCAGGGGATGCACTTCTGGGTCTGGGAGGTGATGTGCAGGTTCATCTTGCTGCACAGCCAGCCGTTCTGGTTCCACATATAGGAGGGGACATACTTGCCGCTTTCGACAAGCTCCTTCATCTCATCGGACGGAGTGTCATTATAGCAGCCGATGGTCTTGTTGAACTCATCGATCGTGAGGCCAGCGCCGTGACCCTCGGCAAGAGCGACGCCGTAGTCCTCAACGTTATACCAGCTGCTGCCTTCGATCTTTGTGATTTTGTGGGAGGAGCCGGCAAGGTTTGTAACCATGGTACCCCAATAGAGGTCGCAGTAGCCGACGCCGGTGAGCGTGCAGCCGCCTTCCTTGGCGAGCTTATCGAGCTTTGCAGTGAGAGCGGGGGAGGAGTTCCACGGATAGAGGGCTTCCTCGCAGGTGGTGATGGCGTTGACGCCGTGCTTTGCACATATGGTGAAGATATCCTCCAGCTCCGCGACGGTGCTGCGCGTGGCGATGATGCACACATCGGGCTTGAGCTCACCGATGCGCTTGTCCGCGTCGGCGGAGTTCTCGACCGTGACGCCGACGAAGGGATAACCGTTGCCTATAATCTCGGAGACATCCTTGCCAATGTGGGTCTTGTTGCGGCAGAAAGCGCCGACCAGCTCACCGCCGTGCTCAAGCACATAACGCATGAGATAGCGGCTCATCTTACCTGCACCGTACTGAACGACTTTGATTTTGCGATCCATATAATTGCCTCCTCAAATTGTTTGTAAAATTTGGTTAGTTTTTTAACAACCTTACGAGGTTTATTATACAGATTATTGTTACAATAATGTCAAGGAAAATTTTACTGCGCGAATCAACCAAAAAAGCGCACGGGGATTTGTGCTTTATAGAACATGCGGCGCCGGTTGAAATCGAGCATCGGGAAGTCGACGACGACCTCGCAGATATAATCCCCGGCTATCTCACAGCCGCGCGTCTGCACATAGTCCAGCAGGCGGCGGACGTTTGCGGCTTCCATGCTGAATTCGTCCGAGCACAGGCAGAGGTACGACGCGGCGGGCAGCGTCTCCATCGCCTGAGAGCTGTCGTCCTCATCGACGAAAAGAAAGACCTCGTTTGAAAACAGCGCGTCCGGGACAAGGTGCTCACGGCGGATTATAGTGCCGATGTTGGTGAAATACGACAGGGGCATATTGTTTGCGACGAGGTTGGTTTTCATCTGACGGAGCATGTATTCATAGCCGCTTTCGTCCTGGTCGAAGTAATTCACGTCGCAGCTGTAGCGGAAAATGCGGCGCTCGGGAATATATTCGAGGAAAATTTCACCGTTTCGCGGCATTGCCTCATAGCGGCGATAGTTATCGAGCGTGCGAGTGATGGCACTCTGAGAGCGGCGCAGCTGCCGGATGCGCTCCTCAATGCTGACGGCCTGCTCGGAGAGCAGAGCGCGCAGCGCCGCGGGATCGTTGCTGTCGAGAAAGCTGCGTATCTGCCGCAGCGTCATTCCGTAGACCTTCATGTTCTGGATAAGGTCGAGCTTTGCCGACTGGATGATGTGATAATAGCGATAGCCCGTGACGGGATCGATGCAGCGGGGGACGAGCAAACCTTCCTTGTCGTATAACCTCAGCGTCTGTTCACTGACATGATTAAGCTCGGCCATCTGGCCGATCGACAGTTTTTGCAGATCCATAAACTCTCCTCCAACTATAAGGTTTGAACCATTATATTGCGGCACCGGCGGCTATGTCAAGACGGGGAAAATAAAAACTGCTCCGTGTGAAACGGAGCAGTGGTGGAAAATTTATTGTTCGGCGGCTGGGATCCTTTTCTTCTTCGGCTCGATCTCGCTGACGAGCATTGCACCGATGACGAGCACGCAGCCTATGGCGGAGACGGCGCTCATGTCCTCGCGGAGGAGGACGACGGATAGAAGGATCGCGGTTATGGGGTCTATGTAGCTGAGCACGGCGGCGGTCTGTGCGGGGATGCCGGCGATACCGCCGAAGTAGAGGGTGTATGCAAAGCCGGTGTGGATAATGCCCGCGACGAGGAGCAGCATGACAGGCGCGAAAGTGAACTCGAGCGCGGCGACGTTTTCAGTCAGCAGCACATAAGGCAGCATCACAATGCTCGAAATGCCGAGCTGCATTATCGTCCGGTCCCCGGCGGAAATCTCCTTGAGCGTCTTGTTGAGCATGACGATAACGGCGTAGGTAACGGCGGAGACAAGGCCGAGAATGATGCCCTTGAGGCCGTACAGCCCGGTCTCCAGAACGCCGGAGACGAGCACCATACCGAGCAGCGCCACAGCAACGCAGCCGAGCTTGCGCGCGGTCAGCTGCTCTCCGAGGAGCGGGGAGGCCAGCGTGAGGAAGACGGGGGACATATAATAGCACACCGTGGCCACGGCGACGGAGGTATAATTATACGCCTCGAAGAGCAGCAGCCAGTTGAAGCCGAGCAGCGCACCGGAGAGGAGTAGCGTTTTGAAATTGCGTTTCACAGCGGCGCGGTCTATCCATGTGCGTGTGACGACGCGGAAGCACAGCAGAAAGAGAAAGCCGATGGCGGCGCGGGCAAACGCGATGAAGCTGGAGGGATAGGGAATGTTCTTTCTGACGACGCCGATCGTGCCGTATATGAGAAGCGCGATTATAAGCTTGAGTTTATCGGAATTGTAAGATCTCATTGTCTCACCTGCGTATAAAGAAATTGCCGGGTTCGACGGATATTCCGTGAACCCGGCAATTATAAAGCAGTATGTATTATCTTGTCAAGTAAGCGCATCAGACGCCGGTCTGGCAGACATAGGCGTAAATCGCGCCGCCGTACTCAATGATGCCGGCGCTCAGGTCATAGAAGTCAGCGCTGTCAGAGAAGCTCACGGTATCGGGGCGGGAGAGGGAGACGGTTTTGCCCGAAAGCACCGCGTTAATACGGTAAAAGCTGCACCCGGTTTTATCGGAAAGGTAAGCGGGAAGCTTTTTGACAAGCTGGGAATATTCTTTGCTGCTCTTGCTGACGCTTACGGCGCGGAGCGTGTCAAAATCTGCCGCTTCCTCCGCGGGATACTTGAAGCAGAGCGATGTGCCGCCGCAGTCAACGAGAGCGCGGCGTGTACCGTTCCAGTTGTCAATGACCTTTTCCATGTTCATGTACCCGAAGATATCCGCATCCGTCGTCAGGCGCGGACGCTCGCGCACAGTACCGGCGCTGTTGCCTTCGATATCCACAAAGCTGAACGCACCGGAACCGGATGCTGCGGCAGCATCGGTGACGATACCGATGTGCGAGGGCGTCAGACCACCATCATATGAGACGAACACAAGGTCGCCGCGCCGGGGGACATAGCTCCTGCCGGCCTCGAACGCACCGGCTTGCCTGAACTTTTCGACCATTGCAATGCAGCCGGATTCATACGGCACGGCGGCACGGGGGATTCCGGCGTAATTTGCGCAGAACGAGACGAACATGACGCACCACTCACCGTAGGGGAAACCGTACCAATCGCCGTAACGGGTATAGGGCAGCATGGTCGACCCATCCTCGGCGGGGATGGAATTTTCAGCGAGCGGAGTATAGCCAAGCTGGGAGCGCGCGACAGATACGAAATCGTCACGCCAATTGCCGGACAGGGAATCAGGCAGCGTGGCTTCCCAATCCTCAGGCGTCTCGACATTGTCCATGGAGACATAGTAGCAGCTCCTGCTGTGGCTGTGCTCCGGAACCGTGCAGTGCAGTTCCTTTTCATAACAGCTGTCAGTGTGCCGGTGTCCGCCTTCAATGTCATATTCGGGCAGGGTGCAGATAAGAACAGATTGGTTTTCATAGCAACTCTCGTCATGCGCATGGTTCTCATCGGCGCAGACAAGCACCTCGCACTGCTCATAGCAATTATCATCATGCACATGATACTCGGGAGCTTCCTCAAGCTCGCAGATGAGGACGGGAGTGTAGCAGGCATCATAATGCGTGTGCTCCTCAAGGCCGCACTGAAACTCACCCGTCAGCGCATATGCTTCGGGAGAGAAGGGCAGCACGACCGCAGCCGCCAGAGCGGCGCACAGTATGCGATATGATGTTTTGAAAAAAGACTTTTTCATCATATTACAAATAAAACGCAACAATAGACAAAATGGTAATGAAAAATAATGCCAAACTACTATATGTAGTGTACACCATGAAACTAAAAAAGTCCAGAAAATTTTATCATCTTTTGAAAATATTAAGAACTAAACATCGTGCTTTCAGAGAGGAGTGCACTGCTGACACAAGAGTGCTTGCGCAAATCCGTGCGGTGCTGTATAATTATAAAATGTTTTCGGACAGAGCTATTCCGCATGCAGGACAGGAGCTGATACAATGGATAAAACTGAGATGACGGAGCTGCTCAAGAAAGTAGCGGATGGGATCGTTTCACCGGAAGAGGCGGCGCTCAAGCTGAAGATGCAGCCGTTTATGGAGATAGGCGAGTTTGCAAAGGTAGACGTTCACCGCGGAATACGCCAGGGCGTACCGGAGGTGATCTACGGCGAGGGCAAGACCAAGGAGCATATTCTGTCCATCGCGAGGGCGATGCTGGAAAACGGACAGAAGACCGCGCTCGTAACAAGGATGAACAAGGAAGCGGCAGACTATGTGGGAGCACAGCTGCCGCTGGAATACAACCCGATGTCGAGAACCGGAATAATAGGCGAGCGCCCGGAGCCGACCGGCAAGGGGCGGATAGTCGTCGCGACCGGCGGGACGAGCGATATCCCCGTTGCGGAGGAGGCCGCCGTGACGGCGGAGGTGCTCGGCAATGAGGTGCTGCGGCTCTACGACGTCGGTGTGTCGGGCATACACAGGCTGCTGTCGCACATGGAGGATATAATGTCCGCGCGTGTCATCGTCGCCGTGGCCGGGATGGAGGGGGCGCTGCCCTCGGTCATCGGCGGGCTTGCCGACTGCCCTGTTATCGCGGTGCCGACGAGCGTGGGCTATGGCGCGTCCCTCGGCGGCATTGCGGCGCTGCTGAGTATGCTCAACTCCTGCGCGAGCGGCGTGTCGGTCGTGAATATCGACAACGGCTTCGGCGCGGGCTATATGGCAAGCATGATAAACCACCTTGACTGAGTAACTGGAGAGACACACATGACCCTTGAGGAATTTTTTGAAGAGCACCCTAAGATCGCGCTGGCTTTCTCCGGCGGCGTGGATTCGTCCTATCTGCTGTACGCGGCGAGCCGCTGCGGCGCGGACGTTGCGGCGTACTATGTGAAGTCGCAGTTCCAGCCGGAGTTTGAGCTGCGCGACGCGATCGAGCTTGCCCATAAGCTCGGTGTGCGGATGAGGCTTATAGAGCAGGACATCGTTTCCTGCGCGGAGGTCACGGCAAACCCGCCTGACCGCTGCTATTACTGCAAGAAGCACATAATGGGCGCGATACGCGAGCGCAGCCGCGCCGACGGCTACGCGCTTATAATCGACGGCACGAACGCCAGCGATGATATCGCCGACCGCCCCGGCTACAAGGCGCTCGGCGAGGAGGGGATACTCTCGCCGCTGAGGATATGCGGCCTGACGAAAGCGGAGATACGCCGCATGTCGCACGAGGCGGGGCTGCCGACATGGGATAAGCCTGCCTACGCCTGCCTGGCTACCCGTGTGCCCGCGGGAGAAACAATCACCGCCGAAAAGCTGGAAAAGACGGAAAAGGCCGAGGATTTTCTTCGCTCCCTGGGTCTGCGGGATTTCCGGGTGCGGCTGCTGAAGGGCTGCGCCAGAATTCAGGTGCCGGAAGGGCAGCTGGAACTGGTGCTGAAAAACCGGAAGACCATCCTGGAGCGGCTCAAGCAGTGGTACGCAGGCGTGGTGCTGGATATGGAGGTGCGGCCGTGAATTCCGATATGCGAAAGCTCTTAGAGCAGGTCAAGGACGGCAGCGTTTCCGTGGACGACGCCATGCTGAAGCTGAAAATCTCCCCCTTCGAGGACATTGGCTATGCCAAGGTGGATTTGCACCGGCGAATCCGCCAGGGGGCGGCAGAGGTGATCTACGGAGCCGGGAAG
>ERZ825137.2979-NODE-2979-length-18825-cov-3.875759_pt1 | contig 18825 bp, 19 predicted proteins | sample MGYA00519873_ERZ825137 | MGnify/ENA primary metagenome ERZ825137 (study PRJEB31778, sample SAMEA3449190) | human gut metagenome | biome: human gut; feature: human-associated habitat; material: faeces | place: United Kingdom | collected 2010/2012 ...
CCTTAATTCAAGAACTACTGATTGCTCACCCTGAACCTCATTTACATGAACTTCACTAGGGTTATCCACTAAGGATTTAGCAATTACTTGTACTAACTCTTTCATAAGGTTTATAGCTAATAAAATCAGCTATAAATTCACCTCCAAAAAATTATTTGTTGATACCTACTGTGTTGAATAATCTCTTAACTACATCTGTAGGTTGAGCTCCGTTAGCTATCCACTTTGTAGCTTTTTCTTCGTTGATTTTTATTTCAGCTGGTTGAGCAACTGGGTTGTAGTATCCGATTTCTTCGATGAATCTACCATCTCTTGGGGATCTTGAATCTGCAACGATTACTCTGTAAAAAGGATGCTTCTTATAACCCATTCTTCTTAATCTGATTTTTACTGCCATTTTGTTTGTTCCTCCTGAAATAAAATATAAAATATAAAAATTTATTTAAATCCAAACGGAAGCTTGAATCCACCGTGGCGTTTTTTGCCACCCATCATACCGGACATCTGCTTCATCATTTTCTTGGATTGTTCAAACTGCTTTAAGAAACGGTTGACTTCCGCGATCTGAACGCCCGCGCCGTCTGCAATACGTTTCTTTCTGGATGGTGAGATCGGATCCTTCAAACATCTCTCATTCGGTGTCATGGACTGAATGATCGCCTTCGGCTTCTTGCCTGCATCTTCATCAATCTGTACATTCTTCATCTGACTGGACATTCCGGGCATCATGGAGAGCAGGTCTCCGATTCCACCCATCTTCTCAAGCTGATCCATCTGTTCCATAAAATCATTGAAATCAAAGGATGCTTTCCGGAACTTCTGTTCCATCTCTTTCGCTTTCTCATCATCGATCGCATTCTGTGCTTTCTCGATCAGCGATTCCACATCACCCATTCCAAGAATACGGCTCGCCATACGGCTCGGATAAAATGGTTCCAGATCTGTCAGCTTCTCACCCATTCCTGCATACAGGATCGGCTTTCCGGTAACAGCCTTAATGGAAAGTGCCGCACCACCTCTGGTGTCACCATCTAACTTCGTTAGGATCACACCATCTATACCAATCTTATCGTTAAATGTCGTTGCAACATTGACAGCATCCTGTCCTGTCATCGCATCAACGGTAAGAACTGTATATGTAACATTGATATTTTCCTTGATCTCCGCAAGCTCATCCATCATATCTTCATCTACATGAAGTCGTCCGGCAGTATCGATAAATACCAGATTCATATGATTCTTTTCTGCATGCAGGATCGCAGCCTTGGCAATATCAAGCGGCTTATGATTATCTCCCATCGTAAAGACAGGCACGCCAACCTTTTCACCATTGATCTGCAGCTGCTTGATCGCAGCCGGTCTGTATACATCACAGGCAACTAACAATGGTTTCTTGCCTTTATTCTTAAACTGATATGCAAGTTTTGCAGCCGTTGTTGTCTTACCGGCACCCTGAAGACCGCACATCATAATGACTGTAATCTCATTTGACGGAAGTAATTTCAGCTCTGTTACATCAGAACCCATCAGCTTATCCATCTCTTCTTTTACAATCTTAATGACCATGTGTCCGGGATTCAAACCCTTAAGGACTTCTTCACCAACAGCTCTGTCACTTACAGCTTTGATAAATGATTTAACAACCTTGAAGTTTACATCGGCTTCCAGTAAAGCACGCTTTACTTCTTTCATTGCCTCTTTTACATCATCTTCTGTAAGAACACCCTTGCTTCTCAGTTTCTTGAAAACATTTTGAAGCTTGTCAGATAAACTGTCAAAAGCCATGAATATCTCCCTTCGTTCCTAACACTCATCTACTAAAACTCGTCCAGTATCCGATCCGATAACCGGTCGATTGCTTCTATCTTCGAATTCAGCCTGTCATCCCGATTCTCCTCCATCAGCTCTGAAATGCAGTCTTTCATCTTCTCGACCTGCTTTCTCGCTTTCATGAATTTGTCAACAAGCTGTAACTTATCTTCATATTCTTCCAAGATCTTATCGCAGCGCTTGATCATGTCATAGACACCCTGTCTGCTGATCTGATTCATTCTGGCAATCTCGGAATAGGACATATCATTATTGACCACATCTTCATAAATTGCTTTCTGATGCTCTGTCAAAAGCTCTCCATAAAAATCATATAATAAAGACTGTCTGACTATTTTCTCCATACGATCACCGCCTGTAAAGTATTTTCCCTTTACCATGGGTTATTCTATACCATGCCTGCATCGTTGTCAAGTAAAATATCTTGACAAATTAATTTTTATCCGAATATCCTCTGTTTTGCCACTTCCATGTCTGCAAGCATCTGTGCTTTTAATTCTGAAACACCTGAAAATTTCTGCTCTCCGCGAATAAAGGATAACAATTCCACGACCAGCTTCTGTTCATAGATATCCTCATCAAAATCAAAGATATGCGTCTCGATTGTTACCCTGCGATCTGTATTCACCGTCGGATTGTCTCCGATATTCGTAATCCCATAACAGACCCTGCCGTCCTCCAGATGTATCCTTGATGCATAAACACCCGTCACCGGATAGATTTTCCCATGCTTTGGAAGCAGATTTGCCGTCGGAACCTGGATCGTCCTGCCAAGCTCTCTGCCATGCACTACATGACCGGACAGAAAATAAGGTCTGCCAAGGAAGGTTTCTGCTTCTTCCATTTTTCCCTCACTGATCAACATTCTGATATAAGTGGAACTTACAATGACATCATGGATTTTTTTCTTTTCTATCACGATCACCTGATAGCCGTGTTCGCCGGCCATCTTCCGCAGAAGTTCTACATTCCCGCGTTTCTTTTTTCCGAATCCGTAATCGGTTCCTACGACTACATATCCGGCATGTAACCTTTTTACAAGGATATCCGTTACGAAAGCTTCCGGTTCCATCGATGCAAATGCATCATCAAACGGATACTCCACCAGTACATCGATTCCCATCTGTTCTGCAAGCATACATTTTTCTTCCGAGGTTATGATGCTTTGAAGCTTATCTACATCAAAGATCGAATTTTTACGAATATCAAAGGTAAATACGACTCCGGTATATCCATCCTTCTGTAAACGAAGCACCTCGTCAAGCAGCAGCTTGTGGCCCTGATGAAAACCGTCAAACTTGCCAAGTGCAACGACGGAACCTTTTTCTGTATTGATCTGTATATCTTTCTGATTAAAATAATGCTGCATTGTCTTCTATCCTATCATCTATCTGTCTCTGCATTCTTCGGGAACATCTTTACCGGCTGGCAGATGCTCTTTTCCTTTTCATATCGGTATATCGCTGCAAAGCTGTCCGTTTCATCATAGACACGGATGCCCGGAACATCTGTAACCGTTTCAGGACTCACAGCTTCCGCAAACTGGGAAAGCTGAAGTTTATTTCCATTTCTTAACAGCTTTCTTGCATATTCATCTGTACCGATATGAAGCTCCGGATACTCCGGCAGCAATAGTTCTTTCTTCATTACATATGAAGCGATCGTTCCCTGATCTCTCGCCTGCTCGATCTCCGCAAGTGTCAGGCTGTCTTCAACCCTGAAGTTCTTCACTTCAGTACGGACCAGCTTCTCCATGACTGCTCCGCAGCCAAGCTTTTCTCCGATATCCCGGCATAAGCTTCTGATATACGTTCCTTTGGAACAATGTATGGTAAATGTAACCCTTGGAAGCGACACATCCTCTATCTTTACCTCAAGGATTGTTACCTCTCTCGGACTCCGTTCGATCTCAATTCCCTGTCTGGCATATTCATAGAGCTTTTTGCCGTTTACCTTGATAGCCGAATACATTGGCGGTATCTGTCCATAAGTGCCGATAAAGCTGTTTACCGCTTCTATTACCGATGCTTCATCCGGGATATCTGCTGTCTCTGTAAGGACTTTTCCTGTTACATCCTCTGTATCTGTTGTCTTTCCGAGCAGCATGACACAGCGGTATGTCTTATCCTTATCGATCAGCATTTCGCTTAATTTTGTTGCCTGTCCAAGACACACCAAAAGCACACCTTCCGCCATCGGATCAAGTGTGCCTGTGTGACCGATCTTCTTCTGTTTTAAAATACCACGAAGCTTGGCTACTACATCAAATGATGTATAGCCCTGCTCCTTGTATACATTCAAAAAGCCGTCTAGCATAACTGTTCCTTAATCTCCTCTATCACGCCGGCAAGGATCTCTTTGATATCTCCCTTCATGCTGAAACCTGCAGCACGAACATGACCACCGCCGCCATGATTGCAGGATATCCTGCTTACATCAACGATATTATTCGACCGAAGTGAAATCTTGTATTCTTCTTCTCCTGTCTGATAGATAAATACCGCCGTTTCCGTTCCCTCTGTGATCCGAAGCTGATCAACGATACCATCCGTATCGATCTTGCCTGCACCACTTTTTCGGAAATCCTCTGTCTCAAGCACTGTGCTGATGATCCTGCCATCTGCATGCTGCTCTGCTTTTGTCAGAGCGATTCCAAGCAGCTTATTTGCGACAAATGTCTTCTTATAGAAGGTTTCATCTATAATAAATGACGGATTTGCACCCTTTTCGATCAGATCACCCGCTATACTCATCGCACTCTTTGTTGTATTACTGTGTTTGAATACGCCTGTATCATGTACAATTCCCATATAGAGTGCTTCGGCAGCATTCTTATTAATCTTGTCCTGTTCCATCAGCTTATAAAGTGCTTCTGCCGCGGAACACGCTTCTGCATCCACATAGCATACCTCACCAAATCCCGGATTGGAGATATGATGATCCACACACATTGTACGCTTCGCACGTTCAAAGATCGGAAGAAAATCTCCCTGTCTTTCCTTATCACCACAATCCACCGCAATACACAGATCATAGACCTGATCTGTCGGTGTATGACTGATCTTATCTGCATCATGTAAAAACAAAAAATCCTTGGAGAATTCCTCCAGATAGATCTGTACCTGCTTATCATAATTGCTGATGATATAATTATATAATCCAACCGTTGAGCCTACACAGTCGCCATCCGGACGTACATGTCCGGTTATAGCGATTGTGTCTGCCTGCTCGATCATGGTAAGAAAATCATTCTTCATTTTCTGTATCATCCTCATCATCTTCGATGTCTTTTACAACATCATCAATCTTTTTGGACATTGTTACACCGTATTCGATCGACTGATCCATGATAAATGTGATCTCAGGTGTATTTCTGAGATTAATGGAATGTGCAAGTTCTCTTCTGATAAATCCCATTGCACTGTTCAGTCCCTCCAGTGTGGAGTTTACGGAATCCTGATCTCCAAGGACACTGATGTATGCCTTGCAGTATTTCAGATCCGGTGTTACAACCGCCTCTACTACGGATGTCATCGGATTAATGCGGGGATCCTTGATCTCTCTGCTGATGATCCGTGAGAGTTCTCTCTGAACCTCTGCATTAATTCTTGTATTTTTTACACTGTTCTTTCTCATTATTTTCTTGGAACCTCTACCATCTGATATGCTTCAATCTGATCCTCTACCTGAATGTCATTAAAGTTCTCAAGAACAATACCACATTCAAATCCTGACTTAACTTCCTTCACATCATCCTTGAATCTCTTTAAGGAAGCCATCTTGCCTTCGTAGATCAGATTTCCTTCACGGGTTATTCTTACGCTGCAATTTCGGTTGATGATACCATCTAATACATAAGAACCTGCGATCATACCGACACCGGAAGCCTTGTAGGTCTGTCTGATCTCTGCATGACCTATTACCTGTTCTTCAAAGATAGGATCTAACATACCCTTCATTGCAGACTCAATATCTTCAATTGCATTGTAGATGACTCTGTATAAACGAACATCTACACCTTCTGTCTCTGCTGTCTCTTTTGCTCTTGCATCCGGCCGGATATTGAAACCGATTACGATTGCATTGGATGCGGATGCCAGAATGATATCTGACTCGTTGATCGCACCAACACCGGAATGGATACATTTTACTGCAACTTCATCATTTGAAAGCTTTAACAGACTCTGCTTAACAGCCTCTACAGAACCCTGTACATCAGCTTTGATAATGATGTTCAGTTCCTTGACATTACCTGCCTGGATCTGGCTGTACAGATCATCCAGTGACATTCTGGATTTCGTCTCAGCAAGCATCTTCACTCTGCTCTGCGAAATGTATGTCTCGGAAATCTGTCTTGCTTCCTTCTCATTATCAACCGCCATAAAGATCTCACCGGCTGATGGAACTGTATCCAGACCAAGGATCTGCACCGGAGTGGATGGAGTTGCTTCTGTTACACGGACACCTTTTGAATTGTGCATTGCACGAACCTTACCATGGGAAGATCCGACTGCAAGATAATCTCCTACATGAAGTGTACCCTTCTGCACTAACATAGTTGCAACAGGACCACGTCCCTTATCAAGCTCTGCTTCGATTACGATACCACGGGCATTTCTGTTTGGATTTGCCTTTAACTCAAGAACCTCTGCAGTTAACAGGATCATCTCAAGCAGGTTATCCAGTCCTTCACCTGTATGTGCGGAAACCGGGCAGAAGATCGTTGATCCGCCCCAGTCCTCAGGGATCAGTTCATATTCTGTAAGCTCCTGCTTTACACGCTCGATATTTGCACTTGGTTTATCGATCTTATTGATAGCAACGATGATCTCGATACCGGCTGCCTTTGCATGGTTAATAGCCTCAATCGTCTGTGGCATAACACCATCATCTGCTGCTACAACAAGGATAGCAATATCGGTAGACTGTGCGCCACGCATACGCATAGCTGTGAACGCCTCATGTCCCGGTGTATCTAAGAATGTGATCGTCTGTCCATTGATCTCTACTACAGATGCACCGATCGCCTGTGTGATACCACCGGCCTCGGCAGATGTTACATTTGTCTTACGGATCGCATCCAGAAGGGATGTTTTACCATGGTCAACGTGACCCATAACGCAGACAACAGGTGGTCTTGGAACCATATCCTTCTCGTCTTCTTCATCCTCTTTTAAGAGCTCCTCGATCACATCGACTTTCTCTTCCTCTTCAGCAATACAGTTATATTCCAACGCGATCTCTGCTGCTGTTTCAAAGTCTAACTCAGAGTTCACGTTATACATCTTACCTGCAAGGAAAAGCTTCTTGATCAGCGCATTTACAGGCTCCTTAATAATGTCTGCAAGTTCTTTGATCGTTATAACCTCCGGAAGTGTGATCGTACGGATCGTTTCCTTGTCCTCTGCCTGCTGCTGAGGCTGCTGTGGCTGATGATGCTTGTTTCTGACATTTTTAGCCAGTCTGCTGATATCTGCCTCAACCTCTTCCGGAGATCTTCTGTTGCCCTTACGAGGCTTATTCTTATCTCTGTTATAATTGTCTCTGTTCTGGCTCTTTAAATCCTTGCCCGGCATCTCTTTTGCTTCAAAATCCTTACGGGTATTTGCTCTTGGACTTCTTCTCTGATTATTATTATTATCATCCTCGTCATCCTTGCCGAATCCCATCGGAGTATTGTTTCTGTTATTGTTGAACCGGTTGTTTCTGTTATCCGGCCTGTCACCGAACTTCGGCTTGTCGAAGCCGCCCTGACGATCTCCGTTTCCGGAAAATCTGCCACGATCCTGACCACCACGGCCATTGTTAGAGAATCTTCCTCTGTCCTGACCATTTCTGTCATTGTTAAATCTCGGTCTGTCAGAATTATTTCTGTCACCGGAATTATTGTATCTTGGTCTGTCAGTGTTATTTCTGTCATTGTTATTTCTGTCATTGTTGTATCTTGGTCTGTCGGAATTGTTTCTGTCAGTACCGTTTCTGTCATTATTATATCTCGGTCTGTCAGAATTATTTCTATCACCATTTGTAAATCTTACACGGTCACCGTTATTTCTGTCGTTGTTATATCTTGGTCTGTCATTTCCCTGCTTGTCGCCAAATCTTGTCTTATCAGAATTCATACGCTCACTATTGTTAAATCTTACTCTCTCATTATTTTGTCTGTCGGAATTATTTCTGTTTCTGTCATCTCTGACAAATCTCGTATGTCCCTCATCTTTACCCTGTTTCGGCTTATTCGCTTCCCCTGTAGCCGGTCGATCATTTCTTGCAACCGTTTTCTTAGGCTCTTCTTTTACAGGAATCTCTTTCTGAACCTTTTCCGGCGCTGTCTTTGCCGCCTTTACGTCCTCCGGCTTCTTCTCCGGTACAGGCTTTGCTGCCGGCGCATCTGCTTTCTTTGTACCGGTTCCGCATGCCTTCTTAACGATATTGATCATATTCTCATCAACAGCCGACATATGGCTCTTGATCTCGATACCATTTTTGCCAAGGATTGCTTTGATTTCATTGTTACTTATATTCAGCTCTTTTGCCAATTCGTGTACTCTCAGTTTCGTCAAAAGTTACACCTCCATATTTTCACTCAAACTCATGTATTTTATGATCTGTTTCGCAAATCCTTCATCTAAGATTGCGATCGACGTCCGGAATTCTTTTCCAACGAATTTTCCCAGACTGTCTTTGTCTCCAAATTCAAAATATGGGATCTCATAAAAATTACATTTTTGATCAAATAGTTTCTTTGTATTATGGGCTGCATCACATGCCACGATCACGGCACATGCGCTTCCGTTTTTTACGGCCTTTTCTACTGAAAAGTTTCCGCTTACCAGCCTTCCGGCCTTTGCACATAAGGAAATCATGGAATAAATCTTCTTACTGTTCAATTGCCTCTAACTCCTTATCCAGTTTCTCATAAACCTCTTTTGGAATCTGCATCTTGAATGAGCGTTCCAGAGATTTATTCTTCATAGCTTTTTTCAGGCACTCTGCCTTACGGCATATATATGCCCCCCGTCCATTCATCTTGCCGGTCAGGTCGATCGCAAAATTATTCTCATTATCCTTCACGATACGGATGAGTTCTTTTTTCGGTATCATCTCATTACAACCAAGGCACTGTCTGAGCGGTATCTTCTTTGCCATAACATCACTTCCTATGCTTATATATTTATCTCCGTTCCAATCGGCATGGTACCCGGTCAGAACTTCATTTTATTCTTCGTCTTCTTTTACTTTTTCCGTATCCTGCTGCTCCAGAGATTCTTCATAAGAACCATCAACGATATCGTCGATATTGTCAAATGCTTCTTCCTGCTCCGGCTCTTTATAGTCATCATTTTCTTCTGAGAAATATCCCATCTCTTCTGCCTGTGACTCACTCTTAATGTCGATCTTATATCCTGTCAGCTTTGCAGCAAGTCTTGCATTCTGACCTTTCTTACCGATTGCAAGTGATAACTGGTAATCCGGTACAACGACAAATGCGCTCTTTTCATTCAGATCTACATCAACTGCGATAACCTCTGATGGACTTAATGCATTCTTGATGAAGATTGCCGGATTCTCATCCCAACAGATAATATCGATCTTCTCGCCGTTCAGATCTTCAACTACGTTATTAACACGGCTTCCGTTTACACCTACACATGCACCTACCGGATCTACATTCTCATCATGAGAATAAACAGCGATCTTGGAACGGGAACCGGCCTCACGGCAGGAGCTCTTGATCTCTACTGTACCGTCTGCAATCTCGGTTACTTCCTTTTCAAATAAACGCTTTACCAGATCAGGATGTGTTCTGGATACTGTGATCTTAGGTCCTCTGGATCCTTTCTTTACTTCTGTTACATATAATTTGATACGGTCACCTCTGTTATATACTTCGCCGGGAACCATCTCAGACTCTTTTAAGATTGCTTCTGTCTTGTCATCCAGACTGACATTGATGTTGTTTCCAACATATCTCTGAACGATACCTGTGATGATATCCTTCTCTTTTGTATAGAAGTGATCGTAAATCGCATCTCTTTCGCTCTCATTAATTGCCTGAACGATTACATTTCTTGCTCTCTGTGCTGCGATTCTTCCGAAATCCTTTGTTGTGATCTCGATGTTGATGATATCTCCGAGATCATACTTGGAATTCATCATCTTAGCTTTTTCCAGAGAAATCTGTGTCGCAGGTCTTTCAACCTCTTCTACAACCTCTTTCTTCGCATATACATGAAACTCACCGGTCTCACGATCCATAACAACATCGATATTCTCATCGGTATCAAAGTCCTTCTTGCAGGCCGCCTTTAAGGATCTTTCGATCGCATCCAGCAGAATATCCTTGCTGATGTTTTTCTCCTTTTCTAATTGATTTAATGCTTCGATAATTTCTGACACTTTTTTATCCTCCCGCTTCTTTTATTAATATACAAATGCAAGTCTTATCATCGATATATCTTTTCTTGCAATCTTCAGTTCTTTCTCATCTTCTGTCAAAATGGTAACTGTTTCTTCATCGTATGCTGTAAGTTCACCTTCAAAATCTTTACAGTTATCGATCTTGGTATATGTCTTGATCTCTACAATCTTACCAATACTCCGTTTAAAGTCATTTTCCTTCTTTAATGGTCTTGTAAGCCCCGGAGAACTGACCTCCAGAATATAGGCATCCTTAATGAAGTCATCTGCATCCAGCAGATCACTCATGGCTCTGTTCACGATCTCACAATCTCCGATCGTTATTCCACCTTCTTTATCTGCATAGATCCGCAGATAATAATCACTGCCTTCTTTTACATATTCCACATCAACCAGTTCAAGGTTATTTGCTTCAATGATCGGCAGAACCATCTCTGTTGCTTTTGCTTCAATATCTGTTTTCTTCGTAGCAATACCACCTTTCTACAAAAACTAAGAGTGGGCCAAAACCCACTCTTAATAGTTACCATAATCTTACTAAAACAAGATTATAACACGTTATAAAGAAAATGCAAGTATTTTTTATCGCATGCCCTTCGCTCTCAGCTCATCTTCCTTCGCATAACGATCCAGAATCTTATTTGCCTTTCGGTCATCGATCATGTACTTATTGCTGATTGCCTGTTTGATGATCTCATCCAGTGCCAGTTCCCTTAAATAAGTATCCTTGATATTAATGGATGCAATCTCCCGGTATGCTCCCATCTTTCTGGTCAGGGTTCCGTACTCATAAGGAATCAGCTTCTCGATCATATTACGGATCTCCTTTGCTACATTTGAACTGTAGCCTCCTGTTGTGACCCCTATCACCAAGTCTTCACGCATAACAATTCCGGGGAACAAGAAGCTGCTGACATCCTTGTTATCTGCTACATTGACCGGAATATTATGTTCGTTACAATACTTTCCGATCTTAGCATTTACATCATCCCTCTTAGTTGCTGCAATTACCATATCTGCCGTATCAAGCGCATCTAATGTCATATTCGACTCATGTACACTGATTCCCTGTACTGCCTTGATCTCATCGCAGATTCTCGGTGCGATAACTGCGATCTTACAGTCAAACTTTATCAGAGAGTTAATCTTTCGAAGTGCGGTCTTTCCTCCGCCAAGTACGATTACTTTTTTGTTTTCCAGATTGATAAACATTGGAAAATATGCCATAGTGAAACCTCCTGTCGCTTCTTTTCTTTTATATTACTTTTCAATAAATTCTTTTTTCATATACCTCATCATTATATACCATGCATAACATACCTTTCTGTAAACAACTGATTATGTTTTTCCTGTTTCAGCATTGATAAAGTATTATTGGCATGAAATGCAACTTTGCTTCATATAATAAACAGATTATAATTCAGGATTACTAAAATGGCAAATGGAAACAATAACGGAACATTAAAAATCAGGATCATCTCGGAACAGACTGCATATCCGGTAACCGATGCGGTCGTTTCTGTCGCATCAACCGGAACTCCGGATGAAGTAATAGAGGAACTGCAAACAGACAGTGACGGTATCATCGACGGCATCACCCTTGAAACTCCTCCACTGGAATACAGCATGGAACCATCTGACAACCAGCCATATTCCGAATACAATCTGAAAATCAATGCACCCGGATTTGAACCACGTATTATCTCCGGTGTACAGATGTTTACTGAACAAAAGGGCATTCAGGCAGTTAAGCTGCGTGTTTCTGATACTGACATATCGAGCTATAACCCAACGGTGATCGGTGCTCATACCCTCTGGGAAGAATATCCGCCAAAGATTGCCGAGGATGAGATTAAAACAGTTGCAGAGACAGGCGAGATCGTCTTAAGCCGTGTCGTGATTCCTGAAACCATCGTGGTTCATGATGGAGCACCTTCTGACCCAACTGCAATCGACTACTATGTACCTTACAAAGACTACATAAAGAATGTTGCATCAAATGAAATCTACTCCACGTGGCCGGATGCTTCTCTGCGAGCCAATATTCTTGCAATTATGTCCTTCACATTAAACCGTGTCTATACAGAATGGTATCGAGGAAAGGGATACGATTTTACGATCACATCTTCAACCGCTTACGATCAGAAATGGATCTATAACAAGACTATATATAAAAATATCTCCCGTATCGTTGATGAACAATTTGCCAATTATCTGTCAAGGCCGGGTGTCACACAACCGATCTTTACACAATATTGTGACGGGAAACGTGTCACCTGTCCAAACTGGATGACCCAATGGGGTTCCAAGCATCTTGCCGATCAGGGACTGTCTGCGATAGAGATCTTACGCTACTACTATGGCGATTCCATTTATATCAACTCTGCCGAAACCATTGCCGGTATTCCATCCTCTTATCCGGGATATGATCTGTCAATCGGCGCAACCGGTGACAAGGTTCGTCAGCTCCAGGAGCAGTTAAATCGTATCGCACAGAATTATCCGTCCATACCAACTGTCGCCGCCGATGGCATCTATGGACCTGCCACAGCCGATGCCGTCAGACGCTTTCAGCAGATCTTCGACCTGCCCGTTACCGGCATCACCGACTACTCCACCTGGTACAAAGTCTCCCAAATCTACGTTGGCGTCACCAAGATAGCCGAGAATATCTGATCACCGAACGACAGAGAACCCTGCATACCCTTTATTCCGCAGAACACTCGCGTTCTATTTTTCACGTAACGGTACTAAACTTCTCACCTTCGGTGACTCGTTAAGAACCGACGTGAAAAAAGGTCTGCTCCATAAAGGTATGCAGGGTTCCCTGTCTGTCTATGATAAGATATAGTCTACTTCGATACTTGATTCCACTGACAGATCAAAAGTGCGTTGTTGCTTTTATATCATGGTATCTTGTTTTCATATCGTAAAAGATCGTATCTGGTTGTTCAGCAATCACTTTACCTTATAATTTAAAATGAGAACTGATATTACTATTATGAAGCAAGCCTGCCTGAGCGTTGGTACTTAGGCTGCGTCTTTTGCAGCCTTATGTACCACTACGTCGAAGGTAGAGCGGAAGCGTCTTGCGGAATAATATGTAATATCAGTTCTCATTTAATTGTCAACGCATCCCTCTTGCTGAACAACCAGATACGATCTTACATTACTGATCAAAGCAAGCTACTATCATATAAACATATAAAGCAACAACGCACTTTTGATCGTCCCTCTTAATATGTATCGTGGTCGTCGTATTCGTTGTAGTCGTCGAGTTCATCGCGTTCATGATCCATGAACTCACGGCTGGAAACCTTCTTTTTGGTACGTTCATCTTCTACCATATTTGATAACATTTCCTTGACCTCTCTGGACTTCTTGATGTTCTTGATCTCGAAATCTCCCATTGTCTTATCTGCGGAACAGCATTTGATCGTTCCAAGTCCGCACATTCTCTGCCATAATTTACGTTCCAATGAAACATCCATGATGCGATAAAGTCGTACTTCATCTTCTTTCACACTGAAGAACCCCGTACTGATAAATAACCGATCCTCTGATAAGCTGTACTTTGTAAATGTCCATGGTAATCCGAAAAATATACGTTTACGATCCTTCCATATAATCTCTGCCATTTCAAAACCTCCCATATTTTTATAAATCTGTAAAAATACTAACACACCTCCCGCTAAAGTTCAACAAATGGATTTTCTCATCCGGCTGTTTTCAGATTTCCGATTGCAACCTTTCCTCTTTTCCTGTAAACTAAAAGCATCATTTTATCGCGATCCGTTGTTTATGGCAGGGAGGTAAGAGCTGCATATGCTTAATATAGAAATTACTGAAACAAAAAACTTCGTTAAAAAGCTTTTGATGGAACCGGTCTTTGACACATTTTTGCTGGTGGAAGCCTATGTCCGTTCCGACGTTTCTTATACGATCGACGGCAGACTGAATCCATCTTTTTTTGATACGGAAGAACTGGAAGAAATGACCTCAAAGACTTATACGACATGGGGGGCTGTCAGACATCATATCTTCAATGTCATCAAGGGCAATAAACTCCCATTAAACTTCAAGATCGTGCTGATCTTATCGGACGCGAACATTAACCGGATCATTGAACAGAACCATCTGAATCTCACGACATCCGACATTGCAAATCTGTCTTTAAACATCTACTTTGACGGAGAAAAGATCTCACTTACAACGATGGCATCCATGAACATTTTCTCCATGGATAAAACACTTGCAAACATCTGGGATGCAAATGTATCTGCTTTTTTTAAACAGAATCAGATCTTTTAACCACCTGTTACAGCATTCATTTCTAAATAAACCATAAAATATTTGTGAATTATTAGCACTCAACGTATTTGAGTGCTGATTTTGTCTTGACTTCTATTTTTTTCTGATTTATGATATCTGTTAGTGATAACACAGAACAGATAGGGCAGATATTTCTCTCATTACACATATATATATTTGCGTATTCCGATTTGTTCTGACAACTGGAATAATATAGAATTTATATAAGGAGATGCATTTTTTATGAAAAAAGGAAGTTTATCAATTAACAGCGAAAACATTTTCCCTGTCATCAAGAAATGGCTGTATTCCGACCATGATATCTTTGTCAGGGAATTAATCTCAAACGGCTGTGATGCTGTAACAAAATTAAAGAAATTATCTCTGATGGGCGAATTTGACGAACCGGATGAGCCTTATCGTATCGATGTGATCGCAAGCCCGGACAACAAGACCTTACAGTTTATTGATAATGGTATCGGTATGACTGCTGAAGAAGTCGAAAAGTATATTAATCAGATTGCATTTTCCGGTGCTGCTGCTTTCCTTGAGCAGTACAAGGACAAGGCAACAGAGGAACAGATCATCGGTCATTTCGGACTCGGTTTCTACTCCGCATTCATGGTTGCCGATAAGGTAACAATCGAATCCCTTTCCTACAAACAGGACGCAGAACCTGTATATTGGGAATGTGAGAACGGAACGGACTTCTCCATGGATAAAGGCGACAAAGAAACCAGAGGTACTGTTATCACCCTGTATCTGAATGAAGACAGCTATGAATTTGCAAATGAATACCGTATCAAAGAAGTAATCGACAAATACTGCTCTTTCATGCCTGTAGAGATCTACTTTACAAATGCAGATGCCCCTGCAAAAGATGAAGAAGAAAAGGCAACCGAAGCTAAAGCATCAGAAGAAGCTACTGCTGAAACCGATGAAACAAAGGATGCTGCCGAAAAGAAAGATAAAGAAGCACCAAAGCCTTTAAATACTACAACACCTCTCTGGACCAAGCATCCAAATGACTGTACAGACGATGAATACAAAGACTTCTATCATAAAGTATTCCATGATTACAAAGATCCATTGTTCTGGATCCACCTGAACATGGACTATCCATTTAACCTGAAAGGTATCCTGTACTTCCCTAAGATCAATACCCAGTATGATAATCTGGAAGGAACGATCAAGTTGTATAACAACCAGGTATTCGTAGCTGATAATATCAAAGAAGTTATCCCTGAATTCCTGATGCTGTTAAAAGGTACCATCGACTGTCCGGATCTTCCGCTGAACGTATCCAGAAGTGCTCTGCAGAATGATGGATTTGTTAAGAAGATCTCCGATTACATCACAAAGAAGGTAGCCGATAAATTATCCGGTATGTATAAGGTTCACAGAGAAGATTATGAGAAATACTGGGATGACATCAACCCATTTATCAAATTCGGCTGCTTAAAGGATGAGAAATTCTTAGAGAAGATGAAAGACTTCTGTATCTACAAGAATCTGGAAGGCAAATACCTGACTCTGCCGGAATATCTGGAAGCCGGAAAAGAAAAATACGAAAACAAAGTCTTCTATGTTACGGATGAAGTTGCTCAGTCACAGTACATTAACATGTTCAAAGAGGAAGGCATGGATGCCCTGATCATGACACAGACGATTGACAGCCCATTTATCACGCTTCTGGAACAGAAAAATGAAAATGTACATTTCTACAGAATCGATGCAGATCTGTCCGATAATTTTGTAGATGAAGCATTATCCGAAGAAACAGCAAAGGATTATACCGATAAGCTGACCGAACTCTTCAAGAAAGCACTGGATGTCGAAAATATCACGATCAAGGTAGAAGCATTAAAGAATAAGGACTTATCTTCTATGCTGACCTTATCCGAAGAATCCAGACGTATGCAGGAAATGATGAAGATGTATGGTATGGCCGGTATGGGCATGGATCCTGCCATGTTCGGCGGCAAGGGCGAAACACTGGTATTAAATGCCAACAACAATCTGGTCAAATATGTCCTTGACAACCCGGATGGCGAGAACACTCCTACCATCTGCTGTCAGTTATATGATCTGGCAGTCCTTGCCAACAGACCATTATCTGCCGATGCCATGACCAAGTTCGTCGCAAGAAGCAACGAGATCTTAAGCATTCTGGCCAAATAATGCCATTCATTTAAAATATAAAACACAGGGATTGCCCCTATACAGACCATAAGCCCCATTATAATATGACATTTAGTGAAGGTTTCGTCGTGAAATGCATATTGCCAGTAAATACGAGCGCTTGTCTGAGCCAACGTTTAGTTGGCGAGTTAGCGCAGGAGTATTTACGAATCAGGCATATGCATTGAACAGAAACCGTAACGAGTCATTTATAATGGGGCTTATCGTCTGTATAGGGGCAATCCCTGTGTTTTGTATAATTATATGAAAGTATTATTTGGCCAAAATCTCAATTCCGTGCTCGGTCATAAGAAGGGTGTATTCCCACTGGGCAGATGGCTTGCCATCATCTGTACGGATCGTCCAGCCATCATCAGCATCCTGCCATACGTCAGGCACACCAAGATTGATCATCGGCTCGATCGTAAATGTCATGCTTGGAGCAATTACATAATCCTTGCCCGGCTGTCCGATATGGCTGACATACGGATCTTCATGGATATCAAGTCCCACACCATGTCCGCCGATCTCACGGACAACAGAATAGCCCTGCTCTTTGGCAAATGTATTGATCGCATATCCGATATCACCGATCGTTGAATATGGCTTACATACTTCTACTCCAAGATCCAGTGCTTTCTTTGTATCCTCTACCAGCTTCTTCCAGACCGGATCAACATCTCCGATCATGAACATACGGGATGAATCGCCAAAATATCCATTATATTTCGTTGTACAGTCAATGTTGACAATATCTCCATTTTTCAAGATTGTTTTCTCATCCGGTATACCATGACAGACAACATCGTTGATCGATATACAGACACTCTTCGGATATCCTTCATATCCAAGGCAGGCAGGTATTGCATTAATTGATTTCGTATATTCATAGATTCTTCGATCAAGCTCACCTGTAGATACTCCTTCTTTTACAAATGGAGTGATGAAATCAAGCACCTCTGTATTTACCTTGGATGCCACGCGGATTCCTTCGATCTGTTCCGGTGAACGCATCATTCTTCTCGTCGGGATCTTATATCCCTTTAGCTTCATTTCTTCCAGTTTGCTGTCGATGTTCAAATGGCAGGATTTGTATTTCTTTCCACTTCCGCACCAGCAGATATCATTTCTTCCTAGTTTCATTTTTCTACCAACCGTTTCTACTTTACGCCATAAATGTCATAATAAGCATCGATCGCAGCCTTTAACTTATCATCGATTATGACTTTTCCCTTATATTCTTTATTATATAAATGCTCTACAACCTCTGCCATTGTAACAATAGCAGTTGTCTGGATACCATATTCTTCCTGAATCTCTGTCAGTGCACTCTTCTTGCCCTGTCCACGCTCCATACGGTCAACAGAAACAACGAGTCCCATAACATCTACATCTCCCTGTGCCTTAATGATCGGCATAGTCTCCTGGATTGATGTTCCGGCTGTTGTTACATCTTCAATGATAACAACCTTATCACCATCTGAGATCGGGCTTCCGAGTAAGATCCCCTTATCTCCGTGATCCTTGATCTCTTTTCTGTTTGAGCAATATTTGATGTCTTCATCATACATTTCTGCAATTGACATGGTAGTTGCTACTGAAAGCGGAATTCCCTTGTATGCAGGTCCAAACAATACATCAAAATCAAGACCAAACGCACTGTTGATTGCTTCCGCATAGAACTCACCCAGTCTCTTTAACTGTGCCCCTGTTCTGTAAAATCCGGTATTTACAAAGAAAGGTGTTTTTCTTCCACTCTTTGTTGTAAAATCTCCAAATTTTAATACATTACAATCGATCATAAATTCAATGAATTCCTGTTTGTACTGTTCCATTTTTCTTTCATTCCTCCTTGATTTCAGACCATTTATGTACCCTTTAGTTAGGCATTTCGAACTCATTCTAGCACAAATGGTTTCGAAACACAAATGGTTAATTTTTTCTGTTCCATTTTGTATCTAATTGTTGTACAATAGCCAAAGGTCTATATTTTTCGACATACCTTTAGAACAATTCCGTCCTATATTACCATATTTACGAAAAAATATATACATTAGAAAGGAAATTTTATCAATATGAAGA
>ERZ825137.2988-NODE-2988-length-18781-cov-33.261775_pt1 | contig 18781 bp, 14 predicted proteins | sample MGYA00519873_ERZ825137 | MGnify/ENA primary metagenome ERZ825137 (study PRJEB31778, sample SAMEA3449190) | human gut metagenome | biome: human gut; feature: human-associated habitat; material: faeces | place: United Kingdom | collected 2010/2012 ...
GAAATCACCGCAGAAAAGCAAAAAGAGCGTAGCCGAAGCTACGCTCAAAAAACACACAGCTTCAAAGTTTTCTGCGACAAAAAAACCAACAAGCTATCACGAGATAGGCGTGTAAACAGAAGTGCGTGTTTTTATCAAAAGATAAAAACACGCACTACCTATATTCTCGTGATGTTATTAAATTGGATTTTTGTCGCAAACTGATTATACCATTAAAGGTATCTGCAAGTCAAATAGATTGTTAACAAAACAAATTGCCCTCACTCTGTTATAGAGCGAGAGCAATAAACTTAGTCTTCTTTAAGCCTTCATTATTTTTGGAAATGTCTCTCAAATTTTTTGCTCATTTCAATTCGTGTTACGATTTTGATTCGAGCGATGTCTCTCAAAAGTCTCAGTCATAAATGCCCTAAATCGCACTAAAATGACTTTGGAATTTTGAAATTTGCTGTCTCTCAGAATCTCTCAAAGACTCTCATGATATTTTAAGGCAAAGAAAAAATGCCCGAATATCGCCATAAAAAGCAGTATTCGGGCATAAAAAAGCCTCGGAACACGAATGTTCCGAGGTATTGGCAGAGGTATAAGGATTCGAACCTTAAATGACGGAGTCAGAGTCCGGAGTGTTACCGTTACACTATACCTCTATATTCAGTTGGCAAAGCAGTTCCGCATTGCTGAATAATATTAGCATATTCGGAAGAGGTTGTCAAGAAAAAATGAGAATTTCTCAGCAAAAAATTCGGATCATCGCAGCGGCGTCGATTCGCTGCGTTTGTAAATGGCAAATTCTTTGCGCATTGATGCGGCTTTTGGCACAGCGTCTTGCATAACCGCCGGATTTTCGCTATACTGAAACAGGAAATACCGGCGGGCAGTGGAAAATTTTTATTTTTGCAGCGCGGCCAGCTCTTTTTTCATAGCAGAGAGGAGCACCTTGTTGTCTTTGCTGTTTGAGGTGATTACCACATCGCAGGTATAGCCTGCGGCGCGTATATAAAACTCCTGCTGGAAGCGGCCGGTGCGCAGCTGGAGAGCGCCGGTGCGCTGGGCGCAAATGTCCGTGTACTTCATGGCCAGACTGGTCTTTATGTCCGAGCGGGTGTATTCGCCGCCGCGGATGGTGGGTTTGGCGTCGAAAAACGCCGTAGCGTTCTGCTGCTCCTCAGAGGTCAGGCGCAGGGTGTACTGCACGGTGCCGGTGTCGTATTCATCTGTGCGGGTGTAGTTGCCGTCCGCCTTTTGCAGGCTTTCCTCTACCAAGGCGCTGTTCACCGTGGACGGAAAGTTGGAGGCGATCATCACATGGGCAGGCGGAAAGTTGTTGTCTGCCGTGTAGTAAACGGCAAAGTACGCCACACTGCCGGCCAAGAGCAGTAGCGGGATCAGCAGAAAAATGCGCTTGCCAAGTTTTAAGAACCAAACGGTCAGCCCAATGGCTGCCAGAACAAGAACCGCAAAAACCACAAAAAATACATTCCAAATCATAAACAGACCTCGTTTGCAAGAGTAACTCTATTATATCTTGCTTTGTCTTGTAGGTCAACAGTAAGTTGGAGGATCGGTCATGAATGTGCAGGTCAACGGCGTGATATTATACTATGAAAAGCAGGGCAGCGGGCCGCCGCTGGTGCTGCTCCACGGCAATGGGGAGGATGGACGCATTTTTGACCGTACCGCAGAAGTGTTGGCCCCTCATTACACCGTCTACACCATTGACAGCCGCTGCCACGGCAAAAGCAGCCGCAATGTGCCCTTAAGTTATGATTTAATGGCGGCAGACGTGCTGGCATTTTCAAAAGCATTAAAGTTGGAAAAGCCGGTGATCTGCGGTTTTTCGGATGGGGGAATCGTGGCGCTGCTGGCAGCAATCCGGGCGCCGGAATTGCCCGGTGCGCTGATCGCCTGCGGCGCCAATACCACCCCGGCAGGGCTGAAGTGGCCGGTGCGCCTGGGTATGGCGCTTCGTTACCTGGTGTGCCGGGAACCGCGGACCAAAATGATGCTCTGTCAGCCCCAGATCTCCCCGGCTATGTTAGGGCGTATTCAGGTGCCTACACTGGTGTTGTGCGGCGCCCACGATATGATCCGCCCGGCAGACAGCCGCGCTATTGCCGCCGCCATTCCCGGCGCCCGGTTGCAAGAATTGCCCCATGAGGGCCACGGTACTTATATCGTCCACAGTCCTAAACTGGCCCACCTGGTGCTGGCATTTCTGCGATCCCTGTGAAGTGCCCCCCTGCCTGCGATGGGAATGGATAAGGATTGCGATTGATTTTAGGCGTAAAACAGCAGCCATCGGCTTTTGGTCGATGGCTGCTGCTTTTTTATATTATTGATTTTGCTTTTTGGCTTTATGCTTTTTAATGACTTTTACCAGTACAATGATAACCGCGGTCAGCGCCGCCAGGCCGGCAATGCCGCCGCACAGTGCGGGAATAAAAACACTCTTATATTCATAATAGCCATGCTCTCGGATATAGGGGTTCTTCACTGTATAATCCATCAGCTTGTCGGCGGGGATCACCTGGGTTTGGAACGTAGTCAGGTTGCTTTCATCCAGGTCTATGGTGCGCACACCCCGGTAATTGCCGTAGCTGTAAAAGGTGACGGCAGGCGCAGCCAACAGGCGAATGCCTTTATATGTACCGGCGTAGTCGTTTACATGGTCGTGGCCAAAGATCGCGCCTAAAATATCGCCCTGCTTGACCCAACTGTCCAGCTGGCCGTCATTGGCGGTATTGGCGGGGCAGGGACCCTCGTTCAGGTGGCCGGCGTCGATGTAATCCGGGTTGGTCACATAATACTGTTTGGTGTGGTTGGCGTTGCCTCGCACGGCGCCTTTGGTACCCTTGGACACTTCGGTAAACATATTGTACACCTCCGGCACCACAATATGCTGGAACAGCAGAGAGGGGACGGGCTTGCCGCCGTTCTCCGCCTTTAAGGCGTTAGAGGTGCGCTCGTACCAGTCGATCTGATCCTTGTGCACATAGCCGTAGCCGCCGCCCTCGCTTTCGTCCGTATAAGGATTGGAGTCCATAAACCACAGATTAAAAACGGTTTTGTTCCCGGCGGTGTTGAGAATGGGCAGGTTGTAGTTGCCCACGCCGGTCATCTCTTCACCGTCCACCGCCATACAGTATTCGTAGGCTTGGAACCAGGCCATCAGTTGCTTTTTGGCCTGCTCTTCGGTCATGCCATTTTGCTCGTCACACAGCCCCTCGTGGTCATGGTTGCCGAACACCAGGGCAAAGGGGATCTTGCGGTCGTTAATGGCTTTGCCCACAATATCCACCGCCGCCTTGGTCTCCTCCGGGGTGACCCCCTTCCACCAACCGGCAATGTTGTCACCGGTCAGGGCGATAAAGTCCGGCTTCGTTTGGTCAATGGCGTTGTTCATCAGGTCCACGGTGGCCTGTTGGGGGGTGTTGGTGTCTTGAATATCGGCTAAGATTAAAATTTTGAATTTGCCGTTTTTGAATTGCAGGGGTGCGCCGGCCGTTTTGTCCGCAGCCAGTGCCGTAAAGGGCAGGGTGCCCATAATCAGCAGGGCGGTCAACAGGGCTGTCAGGGCGTTACGCAGGGTTTTCATCTTTGGGTTCCTCCTTATCTGCTTTCTTTTTCTTTTTGAATTTGGCCAGCAACTTTTCCGCCTTGGCCCACTCGGCCTCTGCCTTGTCGGCGTCCGCTTTCAGTCGCTCTTCCATATTGTAGTTCATAATATTGCAGCCGCACTTTGGGCATTCCGGCTTTAAGTAGAATACGCTTAGCTTGGCACCGCACTTGGGGCATTTGTTTTCCATAAGCTCCTCCTTATTCTGCGTCTGCGGCAGCGCCGGTCAGGTTTTCTCTCCGCTGTGCCAGCTCCCGGTGGATGGTGTCCAGCTTTTCGCCCTCCAGGTCGTAGAAAATAAACGGGATCAGGGACAACAGATTCAGCACGGCGGGAATGATGGTCACAATGGCCCAAAGCAGGAAACGGGTATTCAACTCGCCGCCCTCCGGCAGCACCATATCCTGGTTCACCTCTTGCAGTCCGATCACCGGGATCAGCGCTGCGGACACGGCGGTGGCCAAAGAGCCGGTGAGCTTACTGACGAAAGTGAGCAGAGAGAAAGAGGTGCCTTCGCTGCGCTCCTTGGTTTTCCATTCCATATAGTCCACCGTGTCGCCGATCATTTTGGTGGGGATCACCATTTTTATGCTGCTTATGGCGGAGTTGAACACGCCCCACACCATCATCAGCGGCACGATCACCCGAGGATCACGATACCAGTGGGCGCCGATCAGGAAGATGGCGCTGGATACCACAGCCTTGACGATCACCGCGCGAATGACGATCTGCTTGGAGGTCCAGCGCCGTTCCAGCGCCGGAATAAAGGTATAGGCCAAAAATCCGGTAACAGTGCCGGGAATACCCGCCACAATGGACAGACTGGCGCTGCCCAGGGTAAAGAGATAAAAATACTGGGTAAAGGCGTCTGCAATGCTCTCCACCGTGCCCAGCACATTGGAGCACACGATCAGCAGCAGCGGCTTGTTCTTTACCAGGCACTTAAAGCAGTCGGAGATTTTTGGCTCCTCGCTTTGCTGCATCACCCGCTCTTTGGTGCACAGCCCGGCCAGGGAGAACAGACCCATACCGAATGTGCCGGCCACAATGCCCAAGATAAAGAACAGCTGCCGCATATCCATGCCGATCTTGCCGCTCTTTTGCAGGTCAATGAAGATGGAGATAACCGGACCCACCAGGCCGCCGATGGCACCGGAGATCAGACGGGCCGAGGTAATGACCCGGCTGCGATCCTTGGGGTTCGGCGAGATGGCTGCCGACATTCCCCAAAAGGGAATATCACCAATGGTGTAAAAGAACTCCCAAATAAAATAGGTGATACACATGTAGACGATCTTGGCGGTGGTAGACTCCACCCCGCGCAAAAACTCCGCGCCGCCGAAAAAGAGAATGGTGGCGACACCCAGCGGAATGGGTACAAATAGCAGATACGGCCGCAGCTTACCGTAGCGGGTACGGGTCTTGTCTACAATGGTGCCCATGATCGGGTCGTTCATGGTGTCCCAGATTCCCATAAAGAAGATCATAAGCGACACGGCCTGGCCGGGTATGCCGAATACAGTGACCAGGAAAAAGGTCAGCTGCATACGCACCAAGTTGTAGCCGATTACCTGGCCGCCGTTGGCAACGCCGTAGATCAAGGTTTCGCGAACGCCCACATAGCGTCGCTCTTTCAGTTCCGTTTGTTCCATAGCATATCCCCCTTCTTTTCATGAATGGAAACGGTTTGTATTCTTGCCCGCCACAGGCGGTAATTTATGCTTTAGGTGCCAGGCAGTTCTCCGTAAACCGCTCCAGCGCCAACTGATAGGCAGTAGGATCGGTGTAGTAGCTCCTGGCGTGGACGGCTGCCGGTACGGTCAGCTTTGCCTTTTCCGTGGGGCAGGCGTTATAGAGTTGGTCCCGCATAAAGAAAGGCACAAAGTCGTCCTTCTTGCCGTGGATAAACAGTACCGGCACCCGGGCTTTGGCTACCGCCGCAATCGGCGCAGCTTGGTGGAAGGAATAGCCGGCAAACAGCTTGCAGTATAGATTGCAAATGTGCAGAATGGGAAAGGGCGGCAGATGGAACGAGGTGCGCAGTTGGTAGCGGAATTCCGCCCAGGCGCTTGTGTAAGCGCAGTCGGCAATGATGCCTTTTACTTGCGCCGGGTCCACCTTGTCGCTCATCATCAGCACTGTGGCACCGCCCATGGATACCCCAAGCAAAAATACCGGCAGGTCCGGATAATGGATTTTTGCATAATCCAGCCAAAGCAGGGTGTCCCGGCTCTCGTGGGTGCCGTAGCCCATATATTTGCCGTCACTTTCGCCGCAGCCCCGGTGATCCGGGAACAATACCGTATAGCCTTTTTTATACAGATAAGGCGCCATAAGGGCAAATTCGCCGGTGCCGTTGCTGCGTGCGCCGTGGCAGGCGATCAGTAGGCGGCCGTTGGGCTTTTCCGGAGTCAACACTTTGGCTGCCAGTCGTGCACCGTCCGGTGTGTGCAGTTCCACCGATCGAATCGGCAGCTGCGAAAAAGCTGCCACGGCGGCATTATTCTTTTTTTCATACGCGTCCGGCATGGCGTTGCCGGCAATGCGGTCTGTGATCCAGCGGGATATGGACACGGTTTTGCGCCATACCAGCTGGTTAAAAATAAAGCCGCATACGAAAAACAGCAGCACCACCGCTGCGGCGGCAACTGCCAACAGGATACCGATTGCTTTCATATTTTTTCTCCATCAGCCGTCGTACCGGCCGAGTAGGGCATGCGTGGCGAATTTTGCGCATAAACGGCCAATGCCATCATAACTCATATTGCACAAAAAATCAAGTTGCTTACAATATATTTTGTATAAAATGTCAATACTCGGCTTGCGATTTGTGCACTTTGCTAAGTTTTTGATTTGCAATCCCAAACGGTTGTGCGGCTTTACATAGTGGGATCTTTTGGGTGGCAAGTGGGAGAATTGCCATTGCTCTGTACGGGGAGGTATGGTATAGTGTAGATACTTGTAAAAAACCCGGAGGGCGAAAGATGATTTTTTACTTAGAAGAAAATCGCATTTTTGTGCTGGAGACGGAGAACACCCACTATGTGTTCGGCATTGACTCGGCAGGATATAATCGGCATTTGCACTGGGGTGCCAAGTGTGACCCGGCGGATTATGCTTTTACGGAGATCGGAGACGAAAACTCCAATCATTCCATGCTGGACGAATACCGACAGGAGCTGACTCCCTTTGGATCCACCGTGTACCGCACCTGTGACCTGAAGGCACAGTTTGCAGACGGCTGCCGGGAGGTGGCGCTGCGCTACACCGGCTATCGGCTGGAGGACGATACCCTGCGCGTTGCGTTTGCGGACGCGTACTATCCCTTGCAGGTGCGCCTGGGCTATCAGGTGTATCCGGGGCTGGATATCATCAAGCGCTGGGTAGAGGTGGAGAACACCGGCTCTGCGCCGATTTCCTTTGAGCGGCTGTTTAGTGCCGGGTTCTCTCTGCCCGGTATGGATCCGTATACTTTTGAGAATACCAACGGTGCTTGGGGCGGTGAATTCCTGCCCTGCCGCACGGTGCTGGATGGGGGCAATTTGGTGTATGAGAGCCACCGTGGCGCGTCCAATCATAATCAGTCGCCGTATTTTATCGCCCACCGCGGTGCCACGGAAACCCGGGGCGCAGTGTACTTTGGCTCTCTGGCGTACAGCGGCAATTTTAAGGTAATTGCCGGGCGGGATCTGTACGGTATTACCCGGGTGAGTCTGGGCATGAACGACTTTGATTTTTCGCACACTTTAGAGCCAGGGGCGCACTTGGAGACCCCGCCGGTGTACTGCGGCAAGACGGAAGGATTGGGCGAAATGTCTCGCCAAATGAACCGCTTTTGCTTGGAACACCTGTTGCCGTCCCGATTCCGGTCAGCGACGCTGCCGGTGCTATATAATTCTTGGGAGGCCACGGAATTTAATGTAAATGTGGCGGACCAGACCCGCTTGGCGGAGATTGCCGCGGGGATCGGAGTGGAGCTGTTTGTAATGGATGACGGCTGGTTCGGTGCCCGCAACAACGACCGTGCCGGGCTGGGGGACTGGTTTGTGAACCCGGCAAAGTTCCCGGGCGGCCTGGACGAACTGATCGGCAATGTAAACGCCCTGGGTATGGATTTCGGTCTGTGGGTGGAGCCGGAGATGGTGAACCCGGACAGCGACCTTTACCGTGCCCACCCGGACTGGACCTATCACTTCCCACACCGTCACGCAGATGCGTTGCGCCATCAGCTGGTGCTGAATATGACCCGCAGCGATGTGCAGGCGTATATTTTAGATTGCCTGGATCGGCTGCTGACGGATCACAATATCCGCTATATCAAGTGGGATATGAACCGGCCGTTCTCCCAGGTTGGGGCGGAGAATTTGGCGGATCCCAAAATGTATTCTTATCTGCATACCATGGCAGTGTATCGGATTGTGGATGAACTGAAACGCCGTCACCCGGCGGTGCAGTTTGAAAGCTGTGCCTCCGGCGGCGGTCGGTGCGATTTAGGAGCCATCAGTCACTTTGACCAGGTGTGGACCAGCGATAATACAGACGGCATTGACCGGATGACCATACAAAAAGGCTATTCCATGCTCCACCCCATTAAGACTATGCGAGCGTGGGTAACGGATATTGCCGGGATCAACAAGCCCTGCTCCCTGGACTTCCGCTTCCATATCGCCATGCAGGGGGCGCTGGGCCTGGGCGGTAATTTGGAGAAGTACAGTCCGGAAGAGCTGGAGATCTGCCGCCGCAATGTGGCGCTGTATAAGGAGATCCGCCCGCTGGTGCAGTTCGGCGACCTGTATCGGATTCTGGATGCGGATCGGGACGAGGTGCTTTGCAATCAGTATGTCAGCCGGGACAAAATGCAGGCGGTTTTGTTCCTGAGTGCCCGGGGCACCCGGTTCTTTAAAAAGAAGATGAACCTGCGCTTTGCGGGCTTGGCGCCGGACAGGGCGTATGCTTTTACATTGGACGGCGTGGCGTATAAGAAAGGCGGCGCCTTCCTCATGGAAGTGGGTTTGCCCGTCTATGTGCGTGGTGCCGATTATAATCAAATCGTCCGCTTGACCGCAGTAGAATAAGTGCAAAAGAATAGAAAAAGACCGGGTATTGCCGGCGTCTAATAGGCGCGGGTGTTTACTCGGTCTTTTATTTCTGTATTCCGATTTTAGTGCCAGCCGTCACAGTAGTCTTTGTTGTGGGCAATGTAGGCGTCGGTCAGGGCGCAGGCCAGGGAATAGCTGTTTACCAGCGGGTGCAGGGTCAGGGCCTGCACGGCGGCGGCGCGGCTTTTCTCCCGAATGGCTTTGGAGGCCAGACGTTCGTAGTTCTTCACCCGGCGGATCAGCTCCAGATTTTGCTCGTCTACGGCGCCGATCCGATGGGGCGTGCAGCCCTTTGGCCCCACCTCACAGGTAACCTCCACTACATCGTCCGGTCGCAGGCCGTCAATAGCGTTGCCGTTTGGCACGCACAGGATCATGGGGCCGGTTTGGCCGCTTTGGGCGTTTTCTATGAATTTCAGCGCCACACCGGCGTAGCCGCCGTCGTCTTCTTCATAAATATTAAAGTGCCAGGGCTGGCTGCGTTTCTCGCCGGTCTCGCTGGCCATATAGCTGCCCTCCCGCATACCGTACCATTTATTGAATACCGCCAGGCAGCCTTCAAAGTCGTTTTCAATATCCATTTGGCGCAGCTGGGCGGTCATTTGCCGGTTGATATCCAAAATCTGTTCACCACGGGTCTGGGGCGCTTTCAGAATATTGGCCACCGCCTGTTCCCGGTAGTAGAAGTAGTAGAGATATTCGTTGAGCACCGCGCCCCGATCCCGCAGCAGTTCTTTGGAGAAGTAGCGCATATCGCTGTTCTTGTAGGCGTCATCGTTCTCGATCAGATCGTGCAGCATCTCTTTGCCGTTTATGGTGATGCTTTTGAAGTAGGACAGGTGGTTGAGCCCGTACACCTCGCCGGTAATGTTCGCCGGGTTTGCCCCGTACAACAGGGCAAAGGAGCGGAGCATGCCGGAGGGCGCGTCGCAAATGCCGTAGGTAAAATCGTAGCCCATATCCCGCAGGGTTTGGGACACGACCCCGGCCGGATTTGTAAAGTTGAATACCTTTACGCTCGGCTTCGCATATTTCTTAATCAGCTCGCAGTAGGCAGCCAGCGCCGGTACGCTGCGCATGGCAAAGGACAGCCCGGCAGCGCCGGTGGTTTCTTGCCCCAGTACCCCGTGATCCAGGGCAATGCGCTCGTCCTTGGCACGCATTTCATCCTGCCCCACCCGAATGGTGGTGATTACATAGTCCGCGTCCTGTGCCGCTTTCACCGGGTCGGCAGTGAGGGTAAAGCGCATTTCCGGGCACAGCAGGCGCGCTACATGCGCCGCCATACCGCCGTAGATGCGCAGCTTTTCCTCGTCATTGTCCATAAAACACAGTTCGTCGATCCCCAGCCGCTTTGCCTTTTGGGCAATGCTTTTTGCCAGGAACATGGAGCGCACACCGCCTCCGCCAAGTACCGTGATCTTCATAGAACCCCTCCTGTATTCCCGCGCGCTCGCGCCAAATTTCCAATCTTATAGTACCCAATTCACCGCCCCTTTGTCAAGATGCAATCTCCGCTCTTCCAAACCCGGGCATACAAAAACGCACAGACAAACTGCCTGTGCGTTTTTTTGTTCCACTCCTGCAAATTGTGCAGTATTACAGCTTCTCCAGCAAGGGAAGCAGATCCGGTAGGCGGTGGATCTGGTATTCTACGGTGCCGTCGGTGGGGAGGGGCAGGCGGTTCGGGTTGTACCAGCAGGTGTGCATACCGGCGATTTTGCCGCCCAGCATATCGGAGGTCAGACTGTCGCCCAGCATTAGGCTCTCGCTGCGCTTTACGCCCGGCAGGCTGGCAAAGCAAGCGTCGAAAAAGCCCAGTTGAGGCTTATTGGCGCCCAGGTACTCGGAGATAAACACCTGGTCCAGCAGAGGCAAAATGCCGCTGCTTTTCAGCCGCCCTTCCTGTACCCAGCCGGTGCCGTTGGAGGCCAGACACAGGGTATAGCGCCCATGGAGGGCGGAGAGCAGTTCTTCCGCTCCGGGGAGAAAAAAGTGGCGGCTGCTCAGCCGTTCCATATAGTAGTGGTTCACTTCCTCCCGATCCAGGTCGCTGCCCAGGTGGGTCAGCAGCAAGTCAAAGCGGCGGTAGCCGATCTCCGATCGTTGCACTTTGTCTTGCTCCAGCAACTTCCACTGGGCGTCGTTACCGGCACTGTACAGAGCCAAAATCTCATCTGAATAGGGCAGGGTGTAGTGGCGCATGGTTTCTTCCAGTGCCACTTGTTCCGCCTGCTGAAAGCTGAACAGCGTATCGTCTAAATCTAAAAAAATCGTGGTGATCATAGCGAGCTCCTTTGGCTCCAGTATAGCACAGTTGCCGCAGGGTGTGCAAGTCCCAAAAAACGGACGGCAGCTTGTACGCAGGCGCATTTTATGATATGCTTTTTACCAAGGAGGTAGAGGAATGGATGCAATCAATTTGATTTTATTTGCGGTGCTTTTTGTGCTGCAGGTGGCGATCCTCATTTTGCTGCTGCGCCGCCGCAGTGGGGATGCAGGGCACCAAACGGAGCTGCTGGCGCGGCAGCTGCAAGCCCAGGACAATGAGCGCCGTGCCCAAATAGAGCGGTTGGAAGCGGCAGTGCAGACTCTGCGGGAGGATAACTACCGTCAGCAGGTGAAGCTGCTGGAGCTGGTTCAGAACCAAAGCGACAGCCAAACCCGGCGGTTGGGTGCCTTTATGGCAGAGATGCAAAAGAGCAATGAGCAAAAGCTGGACCAAATGCGTCAAACGGTGGACGAAAAACTGACCGGCACCCTGAACACACGGCTGAATGCCTCGTTCCAGACTGTGTCCCAGCAGCTGGAGAGCGTGTACAAGAGCCTGGGCGAAATGCAAAAGCTGTCCTCCGGGGTAACGGAAAGCGTCAACGGGTTGAATCGGGTGCTTACCAATGTAAAGAGCCGAGGCACCTGGGCGGAGGTGCAGCTGGGCAATATTTTAGACCAGACGGTGCCGGGTATGTATGACACCAATGTGGCCACCAATCCCAAGTATAACGGTCGCGTAGAGTTTGCGGTGCGGATCCCGGCAGCGGACGGCAGCGGGCACGCCTGGCTGCCCATTGATTCCAAATTTCCTATGGAGGATTATGCACGCTTGACCGCAGCGGCTCAGGCCGGGGATCGACAAGGCATGGAAAGTGCCCAAAAGGCGCTGGAGCAGCGGGTGCGTGATGAGGCCAAGCTGGTGCGTCAGTACATTTCTGCCCCGGAGACCACACCCTTTGCGGTGCTGTATTTGGCCACCGAGGGGCTGTATGCGCAGATTTTGGGCAGCCGCAGCGGACTGGCGGAGAAGCTGCAGCAGCAGGGTATTTTGCTGGCTGGGCCCACCACGGTGACAGCGCTGCTTAATGCGCTGGCGATGGGCTTTCGCACCCTGGCCATCAACCGCAAAGCCACGGAGGTGTGGCAGGTGCTGGGCGCTGCTAAAATGCAGTATGAGAAGTTCGGCGACCTGCTGCAAAAGGCACGCAAAAAGGTGGATGAGGCCGGCAAGGTGCTGGACGAGGCGGATCACCGTAATGACATCATTCAAAAGCACCTGCGCCGGGTGGAGACCCTGGACGACCCGACGGCAGCGGAAGCGGTACCGGAATTATTTGACTGAACAAACCCGATAAAAAGGGCGCCTGCTTACAGCAGACGCCCTTTTGCTTTACGCATACGCTTTGATAATTTCCCGTATCATACGAACATTGTCCTTGGTGTGCAGGGCGTTTGGAGCCTTGTATTCCAGCAAACAGCAGGGAATGTTCAGCTTTTTGTGTACCCAACCGATGGCGTAGCCTTCGTTTGCGGCATAGACGCCGTCTTTCATTTTGTTTAAGTGCAGGGTGCGATTGACGATTTGGCACAGCTTTTTGGTGCCTAAGGTTTCGTTAAGCCAGCCGTGGGCATTGATGTACACATTGGGCTTGCTGCGGAGAATAAAGTCTCGCAGGGCACGGGTCTCTTTGCCCTTAAACGGACCGAAATCCCGGTTTATATCAATATGCGCGGCGGTGCAGCGCCCAAAGGCATTCTTGCCGGAGCGTTGTGCGTTTTTGCCGGCAATGGCACCGTCCGGATTGGCGCAGGGTACAATCACCAATCGGTAATTGCCCAATTCCTCCGGGTGGGAAGCAAAGTGGGCTATCAAGTGGTTGGCAATGGCAGTCAGACGCTGCCCGTCTCTGGCATAATCGTCCTCAAAGCCGTGGATGGCAAAGTCAATAAACAGCGTCTTTTTGTACTTGCCGTTTGCCGGGGTGATGATATAGCCTTCCAAATTGCGATTTTGTACGGATTTGCCATAAACCACTTGGGTCACATGGTTGTGGTCTAAGGCCAACTGTGCGGCATTTGCATTTAGCGGCAGCGCCTTGTTTTGTACGCGAACGGTAATCTGTGCCGTAACACCATTATAGGTGCGTACGGTCAGTTGGGTTTTGCCGTTGGCTTTGCCGGTAATGTAGCCTTGCGGAGTGACTGTGGCAATGGCAGAATCCCGGGTTTTGTATGTAACGGTGTAGGCTGCGGTGCCACGGGCAAATTGCAGCTTTATCTTATGGTTGTTGGCACCCTTTTGGATAATCACATTGCCGCCTTTAACGGCTAATTTGGTGGGAGCGGCCTTAACCGTAACGGTGCAAGCGGCGGTTTGGCGTCCGTAACGCACGGTCACTTTGGCTGTACCGATTTTCTTGGCGGTAACCACGCCGGATTTGCTAACGGCCAGTACGCTTGCGTCTGCTGAACGATAGGTGCAGTCGGTAGGGTGGATACGAGAATTATTGAATTGAATACAAGCGGCTTTTTCGCCTAAGCCCAGCGCAACGGTGGTGCGCTTTAATGTTAGATTTTCTGCAGCATAGGCTGTGCAGGTGTTGCTGAGCAAAAACATCAGCAGCAATAGTGCTGCCGCTATGGAAGTGCGGTGCTTCATAACAGAATCTCCTTCTTTTCTGATTTGGCAGCGACCCGGGTGCCACTACTGTAACAGTGTATCATTTCTTGCAAAGTGTGACAAGTTGTTTGCGTTTTTTGCCGTATTTTGATATTTGCGTTTATACGCTGCGGTTTTGTGTACGGCAAAGTGCTGCAAAATTGTGCCGCAAATGCAAAAAAAATTGTTTTTGCGTTTATTGCGCCGCTTTAGACTTTGTGGTAAAATAAAGCCGAGGTATTTGATTATGGAGCATCTTTGGAAACAGAATTTGCGGCAGATTGAGCCGTATGTGCCCGGGGAGCAAAGCAGCGACCCGGATCGGATCAAGCTCAATGCCAATGAGAACCCGTATCCACCGGCCCCCGGCGTGGAGGCGGTGCTGCGCAGTTACGACCCGGCAGCGCTGTGCCTGTACCCGGACGCCAATGCCCGGTTGCTCAAGGCGTCCATTGCCCGCCACTACGGCGTGGCGCCGGAGCAGGTATTTGTGGGCAACGGCTCGGACGATGTGCTGGCACTGGCCTTTCAGTCCTTTTTTAACAGCGACAAGCCCATTGCCTTTCCGGATATTACTTACAGCTTTTACCCGGTGTGGTGCCGGCTGTTTCACATTCCTTTTGTGACCTACCCGCTGACGGCGGATTTCCGCATGGATCCGGCGGATTACGCGGCGCCTAACGGCGGCGTGGTGCTGCCCAATCCCAATGCCCCCACCTCTATCGGTGAGGACCTGCCCTTTGTGCAGGCGCTCTTGGAGGGCAATCGGGATGCTGTGGTGATTATTGATGAGGCCTATGCGGACTTTGGCGGCGTCAGCGCCGTGCCGCTGCTGGCGGACTACCCCAATTTGCTGGTGTGCGGCACATTTTCAAAATCCCGCTCTCTGGCCGGGCTGCGGCTGGGCTTTGCCATCGGCAGCGCAGAGCTGATCGGTGTGTTGGAAGCAGTGAAGAATTCTTACAACAGCTACACGGTGGACAATTTGTCTCTGCTGTGCGGTGCGGCTGCTATGGATGATGAGGCGTATTTTGCCGAGACCACGGCGGCGGTGATAACCACCCGGGAGCGGGTGCGCCGGGCGCTGGAGCAGATGGGCTTTTCCGTATTGCCATCCCGCACCAACTTCCTTTTTGCAACGAAGGACGGCGCGTCTATGCGGGAACTGTTTCTCTATTTGAAGCAAAGACATATTTACATTCGCTATTTTGATCTGCCGCGGATTGACAATTATGTGCGTATTACCATTGGTACCGACGCGCAGATGGACGCATTTTTGCAGGGAACGGAGGCTTTTTTGCGTGGAGAATAAAAAAGTTGCGCTGATCTTCTTGTATTTTATCGGTGCCATTCAGCTGGTGGCCGGTGTGTACACCCAGCTGGTGGGGTTATTTCATTGGGACTTTATGTCCTTGTTCCCGGTGGTGGAGATGGGCACCCAGCAGATCTTGTATTTGAATTTGCTGGCGGTGTTCCTGGTGACCACGCTGATCCATATTGTGGTTGCGGCACTGGTCAATGACGGCAGCTACGGCCCACTTGATGTGCTGCGGGCTTGCCCGCCGCTGACCGTCGTGGTGCCGCTGGTGCTCTTTGGCATTTCCATTTATACCACTCTGGGCGCTACCTCGGCGGGGGAGCGGGTGTTCTGCCTGGCTGTGTCCGCTTTGTATATTCTTGCCTGCTATATCAGCGTGGGCTGCATTGCCGCTGTGCGAGATATGGAAGATTAAACAAGAAAACAGACAGAAAAGGACCTCTGTGTGCCAAACACAGAGGTCCTTTTTTATGCTTTATTTACCGAGAAAGAGTACCAGCAGCAGTGCCACTACGGCAATACCGCCCAAGGCGGCAAAAATTTTAACTGCTCGGGAAATTGCGTCGTACACATTGGTGGGCATGATTTGGAAGAAAGCAAAATGCAGCGGCTCTTGCAGCTTTTTGCCTACCAAGTCCCGGTAGCGCAGATCTTGGGTGGACAGACTGCCGTCCCGGTGCAGCACAATGGTGCGCACACCTCGATCCAGTCCCGGGCCGTACACATGAAACCCGGCGCCCTGGGTGTAGCCCACATCAATGCCGCGAATGTTACCGTGGAAGGCGTTGTTGTGGTCGTGGCCGAAGTACAGACCCTTCACTTCGCCCTTTTCGCAGAAGGCGTCAAACTCGCCGCTGTTCTCCTGAGGATCAGCAGGCGACTCTTTCATAAATCCCGCTTTGTCTACCCGCTTTCTGTTCAGCACAAACCACTCCTTGGCGTGGGTGCGGAAGCCCTGTACCGCGCCTTTGGTGGACTTTTTCACCTGCGTGAGCAGGTCAAACACCTCGCACACGGGAATGTGCTGAATGACAACGGAGGGAATGGTGTGGCCGTATTGTTTTTCATAACTGTCGCGTACGCCCCGATACCAGTCAATCTGGTTTTGGTGCACATGGTCGTAGCCCACTTTCAGGCTGGAGTGACTGTCGATCAGGTAAAGCAGATAGCCGGGCCGGTCGCCGTCGGCGATCTCCAGCACGCAGTTGCCCACACCGTCCACGCCGGGGGTATCCTCCCCGATAAAACCGGGGATCTCTTTGTAGATTTCAAACTGGGCACGGTTGTCCAGCCCCACCTGCCGATCGTGGTTGCCAAAGCAGATGGCAAAGGGCAGATGCCGCTCCACCACCGGGGCGGTCAGCTCTTTCAGTACCCGGCGCACTTGGTTTACATCACCGTGGAATCCGCGCCCCCAGATCTGGTCACCGCTGTATACCACCAGGTCCGGCTCCTCTCGATCCAAGGCGGCGTTGATCAGCGCCAAGGTGTCCGGGCTGACCTTGCGGCCCTCTTGCGTATCTGCAATTTGCAGGATCTTAAAGGTGTCGTTCTTGAATGTCAACTTCATATTCGTTCTCCGTTCTCAGGAATTTTGCCTTTTTTCTAATTTTAACACAAGAAAGCCTTGACGGCAACGCTTTTTCAAATTATAATATGAAGTGCTGTTACGGCAAGTACATCCGCCCGTGGCGAAGCTGGATATCGCAGCAGATTCCGATTCTGAAGGCCGGGGGTTCGAATCCCTCCGGGCGGACCATAAACGCGGCAAGCGTCTTTACGATGCTTGCCGCGTTTTATTTTTTTGCTACTTACCGGTGCGTGTATCGGCAAAAAAAGTACACGATAATAGCGCCGACAGGCTGGACGGCTTTGTGAATAGGCGGTTTGATTCTTTTACATTATATATAAGAGAGTTCTTGATTTCATCCGGAAGCTATGTTATACTGAGTATGAACGAACGGTCAGTAAAGTTAGAAACGAATAACTAGAAATTTTGGAAAAACTGACCGGGTGCCGTTCTTGCCGATTTTGCCCCCATTTTTGAATTTTGAACGGAGGTAAGAAGATGAAAACAGGAAAGAAACGACTCACAGGTACGCTTTTGGCGCTTTGTGCCGCTTTGTTGGTGCTTTGCATCGTGCTTGCCATAGGATGGAGCAAGACGGCAAAAGCCGACGCAGAATTGCCGGAGGTGCGGAACAACGGCACGGCGGTTCAGTGGAAATACAGAGATGAAACCGATTGGCGCGACCTTGTGGCGCTTACCGAACTTACGGGTGCTGCCGGAGAAAACGGAAAGAACGGCACAGACGGTAAAGACGGCTCTAACGGTGCCGACGGTAAGAACGGAATAAACGGTGCGAACGGCAAAGATGGTATGAACGGCGTTGACGGCACAGACGGGCAAAACGGTATCGACGGTAAAGACGGCTCTAACGGCACCGACGGTAAGAACGGAATAAACGGCACAAACGGAAAAGATGGTATGAACGGCGTTGACGGCACAGACGGGCAAAACGGTATCGACGGTAAAGATGGCGTCAACGGCAAGGACGGCATGAACGCCAAAAATATAGAAGTGCAGCGAGCCGAAACCCACATACAGTGGCGTTACGAGGGCGGCGAGTGGCAGAACCTTGTTGCGATCGCCGATATAGAAGGCCCTGCCGGACAGAACGGAACGGACGGTGCAAACGGAAAAACACCGGAATTTCGCGTAAGCGAAAACACATTGCAATGGCGCTATGTCGGCGATGAAATATGGCTGAACCTGTACGACCTTACTGTATTAAAAGGTGCGGATGGCAGAGACGGCGCTGACGGCGAGGATGGTATAAACGGAAAAGACGGCGCCGCCGGTAAGGACGGCACCAACGGGCAAAACGGTAGGGACGGCAAAGACGGTAAAACACCTTTTATCGGCGAGAACGGCAACTGGTGGATCGGAGAAACCGATACGGGAGTGAAAGCCGCAGGCATTGACGGCACAGACGGTGTTGACGGCGACAAGGGCGAAAAGGGCGACCCCGGCGAAAAAGGCGATAAAGGCGACAAGGGCGATAAAGGCGACAAGGGCGATAAAGGCGACAAAGGCGACCCCGGTCAGAACGGCGGAAGCTTCGGGTACTTTGCAGCAAACGGCAGAGTATACAGTTGGGGAACACCGCTTCCGTTCAATGTAAAAAAAGAAAGCGGAGATTTGATCTCCTATGACGCATCAAGCAAAACAATCACCCTTTCAAAAGGTCACACATACAGTATGGTGTTCAGCGGAACGGTTATGATCAGCGCTAACGGTACCTATAAGTTGTGCGGTGCATCACTCATTGACGGATATAACAGTTCTGAAATGATGCTTGAGACGCGAACCTATGTGAGTATGATAGATGACGGTCAAGGTGCAAGACTTGGTATGTCGTATAACACGATATACCGTTCCGAAGCGGATATTGCTTTGACATTTCAATATACAAATATGCTCTTCCAGAATACCAATTTTACCGAAAGTCAGTACAACATAACCATTATTGCTCTTGACTGAGCCGACCTATACGGAAACGGAGGTAGCAAGAAATGAAAAAACGAATACTCAGTATCCTGCTCGCCCTATGTATGCTGTTCTGCCTTGTGCCGACTACGGCGTTTGCCGAGGGTGAGACAAACAGGAAAGTCGAAACGGAACAAGAGCTTGTCGATGCGCTGGCGGACAGCAGCGCAGACATCATCACGCTGAAAAATGACATTGCAATCGGCACGACCCTGACCGTCCTCCGCAAGGTCACCCTCGATCTCAACGGCTATGTTCTGAAAAT
>ERZ825137.2996-NODE-2996-length-18754-cov-3.443339_pt1 | contig 18754 bp, 20 predicted proteins | sample MGYA00519873_ERZ825137 | MGnify/ENA primary metagenome ERZ825137 (study PRJEB31778, sample SAMEA3449190) | human gut metagenome | biome: human gut; feature: human-associated habitat; material: faeces | place: United Kingdom | collected 2010/2012 ...
GAGCCAAGCCCCGCCTGAAATAGATAGACGGATGTTTGCTCATGCAATTCACCTCCTCAGACCACATCGAAGAGACTGATGTTGTTCATGCTGGTATCCTCTTCTGCTGTCAGGTATCCAACGGCGTCCCGGTAATAGTCCGGGTTCAGTTCCGTCATGCAGCCCTGCCGCCCCATCCGGATTGCCACCAAGGGGACAGTCCCGATGCCGCCAAAGGGGTCATAAACCAAGTCACCGGGGTTGGTATACCGGTTGATGAGCCGTTCCACCGTGTCCAGCTGTAACGGACAGACGTGCATCTGCTTCCGGCGGCGGCTCTGCTCCGTGTTCAGCGTGCGCATCCGGTTGATGTCGTCCCAGACGTCCAGGTTCCAGCTGCCGGGCGCCACCACCATGAAGGTCGCCGGCAGACGCCCCTCTTCATCCAGCTTTTTTGCCAGGGCGACGTGTTCGGCATAGTCGTACACCGTGCCACGGCTGTGCTCCCGATAGGCCTTTTGCAGATTGCTCACCGGGATAGTCTCCAGTTCTTCTTTGCTCACCAGCCTGTCGCCGCTGCTGCGCCAGTACCCATGGGCGTCCAGCTGCCACTGGGCACGAGTGTAGTCCTCTTTGGACTTGCGTACCGGATCATCTGCATACGCTTTCGAGCGGTTAGTGGGCAACTTCCGGAACAGCAGCACATATTCCGGGCAGCCCACGCCCATTTTTGTGCCGTCCTTGCACTGCTCCGTCCACCCCAGCCGGTAGGTCTGATTATTCTCCCGCACCACGTCGGTGATGATGGTGATCATGCCGAAGTAGGCGAACCCATGCGTCATGTAGTGCTGGATGCACTGGGCGTGGAACGGCTCCATGGTAGGCATCCCCATGCCGGTCACGCTGCCGAACAGCACCCGGTCTTTGACATGGACGGCCATGACCCGCCCGGGCTTGAGGGTACGCAGCAGGTGAGGCGTCAGGTAGTCCATCTGCTGGAAAAAGCGTTTTGTGTCTTCGTTGTGCCCAAAATCGTTATAGCTGGGTGTGTACTCGTAGTGATTGGAGAACGGGATAGACGTCAAGATCATATCCAGGCTGTTCTCCTCCATTTTGGCGGTCTCCTCCACGCAGTCGCCGTGGATAGCCGTCCAGTTCGTCCCTCGCTGTATCACGCTATCAACTCCTATGCTCCGCAGCATGGCCTGTTCCGCCGGAACACCGCCAATGCCGTACTGCTTCAAAATCCCCTGCATCTTCTCCAGCAGGTATTCGTGTTGCTTCCACTTCTCCATCAGAACCAGGTAGATGGCGCTCTCTGCCTCCGTGTAGATCAGGTCGATGATGACCCGCTCCGTCTGCAAGAACCGGTAAATGCGGTGAATGGCCTGGATAAAGTCGTTGAACTCGTAGCTGATCCCCACGAAGATTGCCCGATGACAGTGGCGCTGGAAGTTACACCCGGACCCGCTGAGGCTCTTCTTTGTGGCGAACAACCGGCATTCACCGTTGGCGAACTGCAACACCCGCTGTTCTCGCTTGTCGTAATCCATGGAACCGTAAATGTCCACCACACCAGGGATTGCCTTCTTGAGCGCGTGCCGTTCCGCCTCCAGGTCATGCCAGAGAATGAAATGGGCGTCTGGGTCGCTGGACACGATCTCCGCTGCCTTCGCTACTCTGGCGTCGATGCTCTCCCGCTTCTCTCGTGCCGCTTCCTTCAAGCTCATGGCCGTGTCCCGGTCCACCATGCACTGACCGTCCGCGTCTTCCACCTGGTTATAATCGTGATAGATCACGTGAGTGCGGACTTCCAGTGGCGGCAGGTCATATCCCGCATCGTCATAACCCAGGTCAGACGGTTTGGTGATGAACAACGCCCAGGTGCTCACCCACAGCCAAAATTCTTCTTCCTTGTGGGGATAAAGCGTCAAGTTATTTGCTTTGGTGCTGTCGCGCTGGAAAAACCGGGTCAGTGCCTGTCCCGTGTCCATGATCTCCAGGTACCCAGCGTAGTGGATCAGCTCTTTGTAGCGATTTGGGGACGGCGTGGCCGTGGAAACCAGCTTATACTTCACACCGCTGAACTTCTCCAGGAAGGTCTGATAGGTCTTGCTCCCAAACTCACGCAGCACGGACGCTTCATCCAGGCTGGTGCAGCAGAAATACTGCGGGTCAATGTCGCCGTCCCGCACCCGCTCATAGTTGGTCATCACCAGCGGCGCGCTGCACGCTTCGACCTCCGCCATGGTGCGCACGTATACCGGCGGCTCCATATGCAGCAGCTCCTGGGCGTCTCGTACGAACTCCTGACGGACGCCCAGCGGCAGCACCAGCAACGCTTGTCCACCCTCGTGACGCACTACCTGGCGGCAAAATTCCAGCTCCTGCACGGTCTTGCCCAGGCCGAAGCTCTCGAACAGCGCCCGGCGTCCACCCTTCAGCGCCCAGCGCACGGCGTCTCTCTGGTGCGGCTTTAGAGCCGGGGACAACTCCTCGTTGGCGACCTCAAAGCCGCTGACCGGCGCTGTGACCACCTTCGAGCGGAGGAAATCGAGATAGTCACCCATGGAGCGCTCCCCCCATCAGCTCCCGTGCGAAATTCAGCACCCGGTTCATCTTCTGCTCCCCGCGATGGACGTTCCGGCAGATAGTGGCCACGTTGGCGTGCAGCGCCTGGCTGATCTGCTTGTAGTTATATCCCTGCACGAAGTACAGCTCCAGACTCTCTGCTTCCCGCTGGGTCACCTCCTGTCGCATTGCCCGGACAATGACCTTCTGCACTCGACTCAGCATGAAATCCTTCTTCGCATCTGCTAGAGCCGGGATATAATCCCCCAGCTCTTTCACGTAGGCTGCGCTGCGGCGGTATCTCACGCCGTTCGTACGTTTCTCATTCTTCGCCATTATGTCTCCTCCTGTTCCATACTGTTCAACGGCCGGATTTGGACAAAGATCCCCGGGATGTCCGCCCAAAACTTTTCTGTAACCTCGCTGGCTACCTGGGCGTCATCACCCCAGAACCTTAGGTCGGTCATGCAGTCCTTGAGCAGCTTCTGCAAGTTGTCCGTGTCCGGCTTGGATGTCTTGTACTCTCCATCCCGGTGCCGTCTGCCCTTGTCCAGCGGGAAGCACCACTTGCACACCAGCTGCAATGCACCTTCCAAAGGCTCCACCGGCTTGTACTTGGCCAGGCTCCCCATCAGCTTCGCTCGTGCCGCCTTCAACGCTGCCGGTTCGTAGAAGATTGGCTTGCCCTTGACCACCCGCACCTGCTTCTCCTGATGGGTCACCGTGGGCGGCACCATCGCCAGGAAGAATTGCACCATCGCCATCGCAATCACCTCCCCAGGGTGTAGCCGTCTGTGAACAGCGTCACATACCCAACGGCATTCTCGTGCGCCGACACCACATCCAGCGATTCCGCCTCGTTGTCATTGCCCAGCACAAACACGTCCGCGCCCGCATCCATGCGGGACAGCTGTTCCATCAACTCGTAGACTTTCATACGTCGGCTCCTTTCCATTCGCCCGTTTCGGGATTGTATGTGATATACCCAATGCGCCTGCATAGATCGAACAGGTACATCAGCATCTCCGGCTTGCTGGCAATCCATCGTAACGCCTCATCGGTTTCGGCATTGTACGCTTCACCAGCAGCACGCCTCTTCAGCGGAGGCATCGTTCGCACCACATTCAAGCGCTTGTCTCTCTTTTGCTTTTGCCTCATGCTTCACCTCATTAAACCATGAAATCACGTGCTGAAATTTTTCTTTAGTCACGGACAGGGGAAGGAAGGACGGCGGCCTGCTTTCAGCCGCCTTTCTTTCCCCCGTGACCGTCAGGGAAGAAAACGCCTTTTATTTACGTAGTAATAGGGTATTTTCTTCCCTCGGAAAAAAGGGCGTTTTCCCCTTTTTTCTTTCCTGCAAAACGGAGGGAAAATAGGAGTCATTTTTCCTTCCCTCCCAGGGAAAAATGAAAGTTTTCCTTCATTTTCCCCTTCTCTGCATCGGATTCGCCCTGAAAAACACGTCCGCCTTCTGTGCGGAAAACACCACTTTCTTTTATGTAGTTCCGGACTGTTTTTTCACTGACATTCATATATTCGGCCAGTGCTTCCACGGTAACGCCCTCACCCATATCGCAGTATCCGAAGGCTGTTTCAAGTGCCTCTTTCCGTGCGCTCCGGCGATCTCTTTTGTTCCCTGCCCGTTTCCCAGACTTGGCAAAATTCCGCTTCCAGCTAGGCAGTTCCTCATCCGGATTCAGGTCCCCCAGCACGCCAGAAAAGTCAACTTTGTGAACCGGATATTCGAACCAGATATTCAGAGCTGGGAACTTGGGGAACTCTCTCAGCGTGCCCTCGATGCGCCAACCGGTGACGGCGTCTGTCCGCTGTTCGGTTTGCTCCACTGCTGTCAAAAGCTCGTTATATACCCTGGTCGGTAAGTAGTCCGCACAGGCATCCAGCGCCGCCCGGCGGGAGCACAGATCGTCCTGCCCCACCTTATCCAGCTGGTCATATCGCTTGAGCCATTGGCCGCAGAGCTGCCCCACGGCGTTGTTCTTCTGCTGCTCTCGCAGCTCGTCTGTCAGCTCCAATTCGATCATATCCAGGAGGGCGTCTGGGTCTCGCGCGAACACGCCGGAGCCGCTGGCTCTGTCCATGCTGCGCTTGCCGCCCTGTGCACCTTTTGAGTGGTGGTGACAGTAGATGACGGCACACCCCAGCTCCGTACACACCTTGTCGAACTGGTTGCAGAAGGCGGCCATTTGGTCGGCGCTGTTCTCGTCGCCGGTGATGACTTTATAAATGGGGTCGATGATGATGGCAATGTAGCTCTGCTTCGCCGCCCGGCGGATGAGTTTCGGTGCCAGCTTGTCCATGGGGACAGAGTGACCACGCAGGTTCCAGATGCTGACGCCGTGCTGGGACGGCGCTCCCATGGCCTGTCGTACATCCCGGAACCGGTGCAGGCAGGACGCCCGATCTAGCTCCAGATTGACATACATGACCTTGCCCTGAGCGCATTTGAATCCCATCCAGGGCAACCCCTCTGCGATGCAGATGGCCAGCTCGATGAGAGCGAAGGACTTGCCCGCCTTGCTGGGGCCAGCCAGCAGCATCTTGTGTCCCTGCCGCAAAATGCCCTCGATGAGCGGCGGGGACAGCTCCGGCAGGTTGTCGGTCAGGTCGTCCTCTACGTCCGGCAGGTCATCGTTGGCGCCCTCGATCCAGTCACGCCATTCCGCCCAGCTGCTCTTGCCTACATTCACCGCCAGCAGGCTCTGCTGTACGCCCTTCCGGGTCACCCCGGGCATCCGGGACAACCGGGACGGGTTCCGGTTCTGCTGGTCCACCGCAAGGCCGTTCTTCTTGCAGACGGTATAGAGGTAGTCCACTCGGCTGCGGTATTCCCGGTAATCCGGCGCGTCCACCTTCACAATGGCGTGGAGGCTTTTCCCACCGCTATGTACCAGACAGGCAATGGGCAGCTCCAGTGCTTTCAGGGTGGCATACTGCTCCTCTATGGGCATCTCATCCGACTCCACCAGGGCGTAGTTGTAGGCGGTGACATTCTCGTTCCGAACTCCGTTGCCGTCCAGCGGGTTGAACCGAATCCACGCCCCTGCATCTGGGTTCCAGTCCTGCACCACCCGGCCAAGGTCGCCGTCACAGATGGACAGCTCTTCAATGAGCTCCCCTGCCGTCTGGTCGTAGCGGCCTTTCTGGGGCATATATCGCCCATCCCGTTCCCACGCCTTTGTGACATAGCCCACCAGGTCAGAGCTGTCAAAAAGGGTCTCCAGGTAGGTGGTCAGCTGCTGCACCGGGCTGCCCAGCGGGAGGGGCAGCTCCTGCCCCTCCAACCAGTTCTTGTCCACCACCACCAGGTCGTCGCGCTCGGCGGAAATGACATCGTCCCAGCCGATCTCCGCGCCCAGTCCGTTGGGCACCCAGCCATGATCCTTCGCCATGGCCACGATGGTGCCGCCGGTGACGGGAGAGGCTGTGGAACCATGGAAGCTCTGCCACTTCTTCTCGCAGTTCCCCGGTCTGTATCGACTGTCCGGGCGGCTCCAATCGTCCCACACCTGCCAGTCAAAGCCCTCCAGCTTCAGCGCCATACCCACGTTGCACCACTCCTGATAGTTTGTGCTGGTCACCGGGATGGCGTTCAGGGCGTCTAAAATGTACGTTTTGGATTCCATCTTTCGTTACCTTTCCGGGCGGAACTCTTTGGGTGTGACGCCCCTGGGCACCCGCCAGCGATTGGAGGCGATGCGGTCGATCATATTCTTCGCCCCGTCGAACGACCAGGTACCCACGTTCGAAAAGCCATATCGCTCTAGGCAACGAATCTGCTTGGGCGTTGATAATCCGTCCATTCGGCGCTTCCGAATCCGATCCAGCAACAGGCTGGCCTTTCCGGCGTTGTCGATCTGGTCAGGGAGGATACCAGCTCGCTCCAATTCTTTGTACTGGGCATCGCTGGGCGGCATCATCTCCCATCCGAAGGACGGAATGTACCCTGCCAAATCCTCTGCCTGAATGGACATCTCGAACTGCAACGGATCTACCAAGCGCCGCTTGCGCTTGCGCATATCCTCCAGCTGCTGCGCCAGGGCTTCTTCTCGCCGGGCGATGACATCCTGGTTGGCTTTCTGCTCCGCCTCATCTATATCCACGGCGCCCCCCGCCACATCCTCTAGGTTCTCCGTCATCTTCTGGGCTACCTCGTCGTTCTCGCAGATGAGGTTGGCCGGATGGCACAGCTCATGCCGTGCCGTGTGCCAGAGGAAGTCCAGCAATAGCAGGTGGTCTTTTCCCGGGTGGAGGCGAGTTCCACGCCCGATCATCTGACTATAAAGACTCCGCACCTTGGTCGGCCGCAGCACCACCACGCAGTCTACGCTGGGGCAGTCCCAGCCCTCTGTCAGCAGCATGGAGTTGCAGAGGACGTTGTATTCTCCCCGGTCAAAGGCTTCCAACACTTCCGCCCGGTCTGGGCTGTTGCCGTTGACCTCAGCGGCCTGGAATCCGTGGGCGTTCAGGATGTCCCGGAACTTCTGGCTTGTCTTGACCAGGGGCAGGAACACCACCGTCTTGCGCGCTTTGCAGACCTTCTCCATCTCTGTGGCAATCTGTTCCAGATAAGGGTCTAAGGCCGTGCTGATCTCCGCTGCCTTAAAATCCCCCGCCTGCACGCTGACACCGGACAGGTCCAGAGATAACGGGATGGTCAGGGCTTTGATGGGCACTAGATACCCCTCTCGGATGGCTTTCGGCATGGTGTACTCATAGGCTAGGCTCTCAAAAACCTTGCCCAGGTTCCGCATATCTCCCCGGTCGGGAGTAGCAGTGACCCCTAACACTTTGGCCGATGGGAAGTGTTCCAGCACCCGCTGATAGCTGTCTGACACGGCGTGATGGGCCTCGTCGATGACGATGGTCTGGAAATAGTCCTTGTCAAACTGGCTCAGCCGCTTTTCCCGCATCAGGGTCTGCACAGAGCCGACCACCACCCGATACCAGGTACCCAGGCAGCTTTGGTCGGCCTTTTCCACCGCGCAGCCCAGGCCGACGGCCTTCTGCATCTTGTCCGCCGCCTGGTCCAGCAGTTCGCCCCGGTGGGCTAAGATCAGGACTCGTTCCCCGTTGCGCACCATATCCTCGATGATCTTCACGAAGACGATGGTCTTGCCGCAGCCGGTGGGGAGCACCAGCAGCGTCCGGGCAATGCCCCGCCGCCACTGCTCCTCCACCGCTTCTCGTGCCGCCTGTTGATAAGGGCGCAGCTCCATCAGAACGTCCCCGCCTGCCAGTGACCGGGTGCAGGATACCCGGCCATGCTTTGCTGCTGGCCGTATGCCGGGTTAGGGGCAGGCTGTGCCAGTGCCGCCGACGGCATCTGCTGGCCGGGCGCCGGTTCTAAGTAGGACTTCACTTCGTTGGCCTGGCCGGTGTCTCCGTTGTTCTTCGTCCAGGTCCGCACGCCAATCTCGCAGCGCCCACGGGCACCGACGATGGCATTCCAGTTCACCCGGCAGGGCACGCCAGGCCGCTTCATCCCAATCCCAATCAGGAACTGACTCAGACGCCATTCTGCCTTGCGGTTCATGAATAGGGTGTCCCGGACGGTCGTGCCGCCCACTTCCAGGGACAGCTCCACCTTGTTGCAGGCGCACATCTTGGCGCCGCCAGGGTAGCGGCCACGCTCGAACTTGCTGACCACAAAGTCATACTGACCCGGCTCCAGCAACACAAACGAACTCTCTTCGGCAATCTCATCGTCCCAACCGATCTCTGCGCCCATGTTGTCGTTGATATAGTCACTCATGATGTATCCTCCTTATATTTAGAACGGCAGCTCTGCTCTGTCTGCCTTGACCGCTTCAAACACCTGGGGCCACGCCGCGATCAGGCAGCCCTCAACGAACTCCTGTGGATAATCCTGCACCGGCATATCCAGCGGGAAGTACCCCTTCCCGCCTACCACCAGTCTGATCTCAGACGGCGTGACCTGATTTTCTCGCAGCAGGTCCGCCAGCGGCGGATAGATCCCCTTCAAGCTGTTGGAGAACGTGAAGGGCGGCACATCGTCATCCGTAGACACATCCGTCACAGTAGCAGGAGTCGCGGAAGCGGGAGCAGCCGGGGCCACGTTTGTAGCCGCAGGGGTAGGGTTTTCCGGCACCATCTGCGCCGCTGAGACAGCGGGCGGCTCCGGCTCCACAGGGGGCTGCGCAGGTGCCGGTGTCGGCGGCGTCTGTGCCACAGGTACGAAGATGTGGGAGATCTGGCCGTAGTCCATGGGCATCTCGTCGGGGAGACCGTGGCGGTTTTTGGCGTCCCAACAGGTGTGATGGGTTGCATACATGACCCTGCGGCCGCCCTGCGCCTTCCCCTTTTGAGACCCGTCCGCCTTGACCACGATGGTCTTGTAGTTGCAGAACAACACCATATCCGCCCACTCCTTGATAAGGGGGGAAAGGTATTTGCTGCACTTCAATTCCCACCGGTCATAGCTGGTCATCTCATCCGGCTGCTCTACCTTACGCAGGGTCGTGTGGGCGGTGATGACCACATGAGTGCCTGCCAGGGTCACACGGTCTAAACTGTCCAGCAGCCGCCCAAACTCTTCCGCCGCAAAAACGTAGCCCTTGCCATAGCCGAAGTCTTCAATGCCCTTCTTCTCCGCTCGCTGGCAAACGCAACGGTTGCAGAGCTTTTCCGCCCAGTCTGCCGTGTCGATCACCAGCGTCCCCACTTCGCCGGGATGGGTCAGCGGGTATTCCGCTTCCTGCTTCAGCATCTCCCAGCTGGTGGGCGCGGGGAATCGAGCCACATCAAAGTTCTTGGTGCTACCCTCGGTGTCGATGAACACCGGGTTCGGGAAGCTGGCCGCCAATGTCGTCTTGCCGATCCCCTCCGGGCCATAGATGATGACCTTCTGCCCGCAAGGGATACGGCCTCTTGTGATTTCCATCAAAATACTCCTTTCTGCCACTGCTGTGCAGGCGGGGCAAATTCAGGCTCTGGAGCCTTCACCAGCCCATCCTCGATGACGATGCTGCACTCCCCGCCGGTGCTTACCCTAGTGGCGATGGCCTGTAAACCCTCCTGCTCCAGCCACGCGCCGAACTCCCGGAGGGTGGCCAAGTCCATCTGCTCCAGCTTGTCCAGCAGGACAAAGGCGCAGTTTGGGTTCAGCCGCCGGACAATGGCAGTGGCCACTCTCAGCTGGTCGGAACCGGACATATTGCCCCACGGCTGGCCGTGATAAAGCAGCTTGCCGTTTTCCACAGACAGCCCAGGCAAGGGCAGGTCAGCCTGGGTCAGCAGCTCCGTCCGTTGCCGGCGGATACTGCCGATCTCCTCTGTCAGCGCCCGATACTCTGCGTCCAGGGCTTCCGCCGCCTGCATGGCGTTGGCCTTTGCCTGGTTCGTCCGCACCTGCTGATTGATCTGGTCGATGCGCTGGAGGTCGGCCTCCAGCTGTGCTGTGGACTCATCCACCAGTCCCGCTGTGGCCTGCTCCGCCGCTGCGATGTCACTGGATACCCGCTCATACTGTTCCCGCAGAATATCCATCTGCTCTGCCAGGCTGCGCTGTTCCGCTTTCAGCTGGGACAGGTTTTCCCGCTTGCGCCGGTTCTCCTCATTGCGCCACAAGATCTCCTGCTGCCGCTGGATCAGCTCCATGGCTGACACCTCCTGCTCCGGAGCACCTTTCACCTCCGGCAGCTCGTCCGCATACTTCCGCTTCTGCTGGTACTGCTGGCCGATGTAACGCCGCTTGTTATACGCTTCCGCCTCCTGGCGATCCATGGTCATGAGCTGGTCTCCTACACCGATGATGCGCAGCAGAGTGTCTGCCTTCTCTTTGTCGGACGCCTGCATGAATTTGGGCAGATTGAGTGCCAACTCCTCCACAAAGCTGTTCAGCAGCTGCTGACCGGCGCGCTTGCCGGTGGGGTCTGTGACCTTCAAGGTGGCGTTTTTCCCGCTCCGCTCCACGACACAGCCGTTGGAGAGGGTGACCCGCAGCTTGGGCGGCGTGTTGGCGCCCTCCCGCATGGGGTTGTCCGGCCGGAAGCGCTCACCACCCAGCGCCCAGGCGATGGCGTCCAATACCGACGTCTTGCCCTGGTTGTTGTTGCCGCCGATGACTGTCAGGCCCGTCTCTGCCGGTGTGATAGTCACCGCTCGCACACGCTTGGTGTTCTCAATCTCAAGCTGGTTGATATGTGCGCCTTGCGTCATTGCTTTTCTGCCTCCTTTGTACTATAATGTAATTGGTCTTTTACCTTTGCCGTCGTCGGAGTTGCCCCTCCGGCGGCGGCTTTTCTGCGTGTTGCCTTACAGGTCGTTCCCGCTCCACGGCCTCGACAGCCGGTCTCCCGCTTTCTCTGACACTGACATCAGCCAAGCAGCGGCGCACATTGTGATGCTAGACGGCAGCCAGTTGCCCAGCAGTACCATGTGGGCAGCAAATGCCCAGGCCGCCACGCCCATCACAAATCCAGCGATGCTAACGACACCCAGCAATATGATTTTTGTTTTCTGTGTCATACTGGTTCCCCTTTCTTGATTTCCGTCCGATTGATGGACTGCTCATAGGCCCACTCGGACAACGCCCGGCGGCTGATTTTCGTACAGGCACCGACCCGGTAGTTGGGCACATAGCCGCAGCGTGCCCACTCACGCAGGGTAGTTTCTGACACGTCAACCAGCTTCGCCGCTTCCCTACAGCTGACCGCGATCTTCTTCTCGCTGTCCTCTGCAATGGCCTGGATCCTTGCCAGCTGAGCGGTCAGCGCGTCCAGCTTCTCAGGCAGCGCCAGCAGCGCCGCGAACACCTCGCTCATCGTAGGTTCGTTCATTTAGGTTCACCTCCTAATCTACGCGCATTTTTTGCGCGTTGTTCAACTCGCTTCTTTCTCCAACAAATCTCTGATAATAGGGATTACCTTTTCAAAGTACCGGAAGCTAGACACTTCTTTGTTACCGTAGCGAGATTTGTCTTTAAACCACTGGCCGTACTGCTCCGTTTTCAAACCGTGCCGGTTGGTCAACAGGCCGACCTTGTTCGCCGAGATACCAAACATCTGCCCGATCTCGGGGGCCGAGTAGGTCTTCTCCTCCAGCTTAGGCAAAGGAAGAAGGAACTCGCCGGTCAGCTCCTTGGTCGCATGGGCATTGAGCACCTGCTCATAGGTAGAGCCTTTATACTGCTTGGCCAGCTGGGTCAAGATGCGGGCGGACTGCACACGAGCGTTACGCCGTCTGGTGTCTGCCATCATCTGCTGGTACTCGGTCATAGGTTTGGGCTTGAGCGTATACCCGCCAGTCTTACGGATAGACGGGATGACCTCGCTGGTGACCCAGCGTTTGAACTCCTTCGCCCCAGGCAGCTTGCTAGAGAGGATGAGGCTGTACAGGCCGGACTCGTTGATGATGTACATTTCTCTTGCCTGACCTGAGTCGGCAAAACGCCGGGTCAGCTTATCATCTGCATCAACATGCTTCTTCAGCGCATCCGAAGTATCACGATACCCCAGCGCCTCGGCCACGTCTTTGCCCACGAACCACGGTTCGTTGTCGATCTCGACAGTTCTCACCTGACCAAATGTCGGGTTCTCAAATACTTTCAGTCCGTTCATAAAATTTCCTCCTTGCTACGACATCGAATGAATCAAATACACTACGTATGTAGTCCCCAACAGAACGGCCAGCTCATAGATCGTATATGCAATGACACACCCAAGATCTCGACACAGATAAGTAAATACGCCCTCGCAGATAACCCCCGATACCCACAGAATGAGCAATGCTACTCCAGTTGACATCACGTCTCACCTCCCCTTGCATTAATCTTCTTGCCACATTCCCCCCTGCAATGATAGAATCGTGCTGAAAGGATGTGATAGCTATAAATACTTTCCAACCACCCTCTTTTAGCGATAGGATGAACGCTGTTTTTGCGCAAGCCATTCACACACACTGGAATGAAATGAACAAGACGGTAAGCAGCGCTTTGTCCGAATCACTCCATACTGCACTCATTCCTATACTGGAAGAACAAGCGCATGCATTCGCTGCGTTTTACGAACAATTTGCCAAGCCAAACATATCTCAAGCGCTCAGAGAAACGCTCACCCCGTTCATACAGGAGTTTTCGGATAAGTCCGAAAGCTTGTTGTCGGCTTGCAGTGACAGTGGTGATTCCTCTGTGGACGAATCAGTTTGCGAAATCCCAGACTCACTTTCTGACACCATTAAACCTGTTTTAGAATTCATCACTGAACAACAAGTCGTTCCAGAAAATCTATCTCCGGATCATGTCGATGCACTCAGAAATTTCAAAGCAGAAACTCAACGCACAAAAAGGCTTTCCCAAAATGCGATTCAGTGTTTGATCTCTGCTTTACTGACAATCGGACTGTTCGTCCTTGGCCAAATACTTACTTCTCAAGATTCGGCTCATACTTCACAGCAGCTCGACCGTCAGATTGCCATCTCCGAAGAACAGTTAGAGCAGTCCAAGCTTACGAACGAGCTCTTGGAGGAGCACATTCGCCTGCTCCAAAGCATCGACGATTCCATTGACCAGTTGATGGAGGCCCGCGACATCCCTGTACAGGATGTTCACCCGTCCAATGAGACCCAAGATCATCCCACCGAATAAAATCACCGTTACAATGTGAAGGATGTACAACCGCTTTACATTGCGCTCCAATTCCGAGATTCTCTCCCCTGCTGACTTCACGGGGGAGAATCTTTTTTCTTCTTTCACATATCTCACCTCCCTTTCGTTTTTGGCTCACAATTCTACTTTAAGTAGAGTTCTGACTAAAAAAAAGATTCTCCAGTGGGATGCCAGTAATTTTGCTGATTTTCTTAGCTTCAGCGATAGTCGCCGTATCTGGATGTTTTTCGATATTCAAGTACTTATTCCGGCAGATTCCCAGCAGTTTCGCCATTTCTGCTTGAGTTTTATCACTGTGCAGTCTGGCTTGTTTGAGAGTAAATTGCATCGTATCACCTCCCTTGTGCTATCATAATACTCTACCAAAAGTAGATTGTCAAGAACTTTTAGTAGATTTTTTTGTGATGTTTGTTGACATCTATCTACTAAAAGTTTATACTGAGTGCAAGGAGGCGATGATATGCCGATAAGCGAGAATATTAAAACCCTGCGTAGACGATATGGACTGACCCAACAAGAGCTGGGGGAAATTGCAGGGGTATCCGGAAAAGCCGTATCTACTTGGGAATTGGGTGTTAAAGAGCCTAGGATGGGCGCTATCCAGCGAATCGCCGACCATTTTGGCATCTCCAAAAGCAGTATCATCGAAGATGGCGGGATGGAGTTGCCCACATATGTCCAATCTGCTGACACCCCCACACCTCCTGAATACCGCTACGACAACATCTTCCCCATCACGACCAAGCGTGTGCCCTTTCTGGGCAGTATCGCCTGCGGCGAACCCGTTTTTGCGAACGAGGAACACGAGCTATATGTAGAGGTCGGCACCAATGTCCACGCTGATTTTTGCCTACAAGCTGCCGGTGACTCGATGATTGGGGCAAGGATACATGACGGCGACATCGTGTTCATCCGGAAGCAGGATATGGTGGACAACGGCGAAATCGCCGCCGTGATTATAGAGGACGAGGCAACCCTAAAACGTGTGAATTATTACCCTGACAAGAACCTGCTCATCCTACACGCCGAGAATCCCAGCTACAAAGACCTCATCTATACGGACGCTGAGCTTGACCAGATTGTCATACTGGGCAAGGCGGTGGCGTTTCAGAGTGATGTGAGGTGATGTCGCCCAACATGGGTGTGGATTGAAATACCGTCGCCCAGGAAATCGGACACCTGGCGCTGGGTTAGAGTCACTCCTTACATAGGGAGTGTGGATTGAAATCACGTCACAGTTGACTATCTCCTGGGCAATATCAGTCACCCCCTCCGCGGGGGTAAAGAAACGCCGATGGATATGCCAGCATTATGGGCGTGGCCGTCGAAGTAAAAAGAAAACTATGAAAGAAAGAGGATAAAAGTATGATTGATTTTGGTAAGTCCGCAGTCTTTAAGCTGACGCTAGACAAAAAGCCTGATTTGAGCTTGGTAAATGACATTCTAGTTTCTGGTGAAGAGGTATACCAAACGTATACGACCGTTCGAGACAAGGTGATCTTCACAAATAAGCGTGTTATCGCCATCAATATTCAGGGGCTCATTGGCACCAAGAAAGACTTCACTTCTCTCCCGTATTCCAAGATTCAGGCATTCTCAGTTGAAACCGCCGGAACGTTTGACCTGGACGCCGAACTTGACCTCTGGTTTTCTTCGGTCGGAAAAGTTCGGTTTGAGTTCTCGAAAAACAGCAATGTCGGCGAGCTGAATCGTGTTATCAGCGAATATGTGTTGAACAATTAAATCAACCAACCCGAAACATCGGTTGAAACATTTCCCCGTATCGTGTAATATGTCATTAGATACCGTAAATTGACGAAATGCGGTAAATTTAACATGAGAAGGAGATAAATGTTTATGGCTCCGTTCGGTACATTATTGATTTTGCTGAGCTTGCTAGGGTTCGTGGTCTGCATCGTTCTGCTGATCCGAGCCCTCATCAAGAAAGAGGACAGGAAGAAGTGGACGCTCGGCCTGCTGATCTGCTTTGTTTTGGTCATCGTGAGCGCTATCATGATTTCGGCGGGCGGTTCTTCCAATGGCACTTCGGCATCCTCTGGCAGCGCTTCCGCATCGGCCAGCATTTCCGATGCTTCCATCAGTTCCGCAAGCACGTCCGCAGACCCGGCGGAAGAAGACCCGGAACCCAACACTTCGGCCATGGTTGATTCCATCGCTCGGCAGGCAAAAGCTGACGCGGAGATCGCTTCCGACGCTGACTTGAAAAAAGCCTATGACTACATCAAGGCCAACTACAAAGACTGCTTCGGTGACAATGACACTATGGAACAGATGATGTACAATGGCTGGCTGCTGGAGTACGCCTATGACGGCAACGAGTCTATGCAGGACTACTACAATCTCGGCATGGACGCAGAGCAGTTGGTCAAGTACGTCTACCGTGGCGCTGAGACGAAGGATGACCAGAGCACAAAGGAGAATATCAAGCAGATTGAGGAGTCTATCCAGAAGATCGAACCGAAGACCGAGAAGAAAGAAACCAAAAAGCAGACCAAAACCGCACCTGCTGAGACAAAGCAGCCGGAGCAAACACCGGTAGAAACGCCGCAGGAAGCCCAGGACGCCGAGGAACGTGTGTGGATCCCGACAAATGGCGGGAGCAAGTATCACTCCAATCCGGGTTGCAGCAAGATGAAGAATCCGCAGGAAGTGACGATCTCCCAGGCGAAAAGCCGCGGGTTTACTGCCTGTAAAAGATGCTACTGAGATAACATCACCCCGCCGGAATCGTTATCATTTCGGCGGGGGCACCAAAATGATAGCGGTCACTCTCCATATGGTGAGTGTGGATTGGAATACCGAGATGAATTGCAAATAAAAAACCGCCCCGGCGCTCGCAACACCAGGGCGGTAAAAAATAGAAAGGAGAAGGATAAAATGGCAAAAAGAAAAGCCCCTAACGGGGCTGGGAGCATACGGAAGCGGTCAGATGGTCGCTGGGAGGGTCGGTACACTGCCGGATACGACGGCGGTACAGGGAAGCCCATCCGGCGCACGGTCTATGGCCGGACTCAGAAGGAAGTCAGGCAAAAGCTGACCGACGTCTCTCGTGCGCTGGACACCGGTACCTACCAAGAACCGTCCTCTCTGACCGTGACAGAGTGGCTGGAAGAGTGGCTTACCGTGTTCTGCGTGAATAAGGTAAAACCCCTCACGATGACCAGCTATCGGGGTATCGCCAAGAACCACATCAATCCCAGGATTGGAGCGGTGAAGCTCCAGGACGTGCGGGGGACGCAGATACAAAGGCTGTACAACGATATGCTCCAGAATGGGTCAAGCCCCAAGACGATCAAGAATGTTGGGGCCGTCCTGCACAAGGCGTTTGCCGTGGCTCGAAAACAAGGCTATATCCAAATCAACCCCTGCGACAATGCGGAGCTGCCCAAGGTCGAGCGAAAAGAGATCAAGCCGCTGACCGAAGCTGACATCCCGCTGTTCCTCCATGCCTGCTCTGGGTCGCCGATGGGCAACGCCTATGCGCTCTGCCTGCTGGCCGGGCTGCGCGAGGGTGAGTGCATGGGGCTGGCCTGGGACGATGTAGACTTCGAGCAGGGGCTTATTACCGTCCGCCAGCAGCTGCAAAAGCAGAAAGAGCGAGGTGGCACGTATTACATAGCGCCGACGAAGAGCAGTAAAATCCGTGTCGTCGCCCCGCCCCCTATCGCCTTTGACTATCTCCGACTTGAGTGGGCAAAGCAAGCGCAAAACCAGCTCAAGCATGGTGATGTGTGGGACAACCCCTGGAACCTGGTGTTTACGAATGAGATCGGTGAGCACTACAAAACCTTCACCTTCTACAGGCGTTTCAAGGTCATTGCCCAGGCGATTGGCAGGCCGGACGCCAGACCACATGACCTGCGGCACACGGCGGCGACCGTGGCGATCGCGAATGGTGTTGATATTAAAAGTGTTCAGTCTATGTTAGGCCATGCGACGGCCTCCTTCACCTTGGACGTTTACGCCCATACTTCTCAAAAAATGATGGAAGCCAACGCCGCAAAGGTGCAAGGTTTCTACGACAAGCTCAAAAATCAAAAAAGCGGCTAATTGGGGTCAGCGTTGGGGGCAACTCTTAAAAGCCGTAACTTTTTTACGCTAAAATCCGCCGAAAACAAAGAAAAACGGCCAAAACCGGAAGGTTTTAACCGTTTTCTTGGCGGAGAAGGAGGGATTTGAACCCTCGCGCGCTTTAACACGCCTACGCCCTTAGCAGGGGCGCCTCTTCGGCCACTTGAGTACTTCTCCATGAGGCAGAATTGATGATCTCCATTCTGTTTTAAGGTTGTATGGCGGAGAGGATGGGATTCGAACCCATGGCCCATGACTGAGTCACCAGTTTTCAAGACTGGCTCCTTAAACCGCTCGGACACCTCTCCAAAGCGATCACCCATACAAGCAAGGATTATTTTACCGCACCATCACCCAAATGTCAAGAGAAATTTTCGTGATTTTCCTTCTTTTTTCCCGCCTCCGGAGAAATTTCCCCTTGACAACCGCCACCGGATGTGGTAGATTATCAATCACAACCTGTCTATCATCGTCAAAGACGAGGAAGGGAAAAAAGACCCGTTTCTTTTGTGCAGAGAGTCGGCGGATGCTGTGAGCCGATCGGAAGGTGCGGGTGTATGACTGTTCCCAGAGTTGATGTCCTGAACGCTTTTCCAGTCACTAGGGGCATCCGGCTGACGCCGTTACCCGTCCGGGCCTTGCTGGAGGCCGCAGAGTCCTGGTGGAGTGATCTGCCAGGAGCATCAGGGTGGTACCGCGAATGAATGTAACATTTCGCCCCTGACTGAACATGCTGTTCGGTCAGGGGCTTCTTTTTTCGTCACTTTCCCCCGCCAGCACAACCCCAATTTTTACGCAAAACGATTAGGAGGAAGTTTATCATGAAAGGTTTCGAGAAATATATCCCCTTTGTCCCCCAGCCCATCCAGAACCGCACCTGGCCGGACAACACCATCACCAAAGCCCCTATCTGGTGCTCGGTCGATTTGCGGGACGGCAACCAGGCGCTGGTGGATCCCATGAATGTGGAAGAAAAGCTGCTGCTGTTCCACACCCTGGTGGACATCGGGGTGAAGGAGATTGAGGTTGGCTTCCCCTCCGCTTCTGAGACCGAATTTCACTTCCTGCGCACCCTCATCGAGGATGGCCACATCCCCGATGACGTGACCATCCAGGTACTGGTGCAGGCACGTCCCCACCTCATCCGCCGGACGTTTGAGGCCATTGAGGGCTGCAAGCACGTCATCTTCCACTTCTATAACTCCACCTCCACCCTCCAGCGGAAGGTAGTCTTTCACACCGATGTAGAAGGTGTCCAGAAGATCGCCACCGATGCCGCCACAATGATCTACGAGATGAGCCAGCCCATGATCGCCGCCGGCGCAGACATCCGCTACGAATACTCTCCTGAGTCCTTCATGGGCACCGAGATGGACTACGCCGTGGAAATCTGCCAGGCCGTTCTGGAGCATCTCCACGCCACCCCGGAGAATAAGGTCATCCTAAACCTCCCCTCCACCGTGGAAA
>ERZ825137.2997-NODE-2997-length-18747-cov-3.914455_pt1 | contig 18747 bp, 16 predicted proteins | sample MGYA00519873_ERZ825137 | MGnify/ENA primary metagenome ERZ825137 (study PRJEB31778, sample SAMEA3449190) | human gut metagenome | biome: human gut; feature: human-associated habitat; material: faeces | place: United Kingdom | collected 2010/2012 ...
TGGATGTTAAAGACTATCTTGAGCAAACAAAATCATATAAAACAAACCTTGCCAAACGTGTAGCCAACCTCAACGTAACACAAACTACACCATTCTGCAAAAAACCGGCTACTTTCATTTTGGTAATAGGTGAATCGGAATCCCGCGATTACATGAGCGCTTTCTGTGATTATCCTCATGATACTACGCCGTGGCTAAAGTCCAAGCAAGCTTCGGAAAACTTTCTTCTCTATAAAAACGCCTATGCCTGCAAAGACCAAACCGTTCCCGCATTAGAACGTGCTTTTACCGAAGTTAACCAATATAATGACAAAAAGTTTTATGAATCCTGCTCCTTTGTCGATATAGCGCGTAAAGCCGGCTTTAAAATTTCATGGTTCAGTAATCAAAGCCATATCGGTGCTGCCGATACTGCGGTAACGCTGGTAGCAAATACTGCCGATACTGCGGAATGGACTAAGCTGCATCTGAATCAAGTACAATACGACGAAAGTCTGTTGGATTATTTGAAGCAGATTGACGCTAATGAAAATAACTTTATTGTTTTTCATTTCAAAGGCAATCATTTTAATTTTATTAACCGCTATCCACAGGAATTCGCTAAATTCAGCAAGCCTGATGCCTATGATTTGATTCCAAACTATATTGATTCAATTGCCTATACCGACTATGTTCTGCAGCAAATTCAGGAATATGCTGCCAAGCATTTAAATTTACAAGCTATGGTATATTTCTCAGATCATGCTACAATTCCTGATAAACGTCGTTCGCCAAACTTTGGTGGTTTTGCTACCGTACGAATTCCGCTATTCACATATCTTGCAGACGATTATATAAGCAAACATCCTGAAGTATATTCAGCGCTTAAAGCTAACCGTGATAAATATTGGACCAATGATTTGGCTTATGAGCTGATTTGCGGTATTTTGGATATCAAATCAAATCATTATGACGAATCCAACAGCTTAGCATCCACACAATACAAATATACCAAAGATATGCTTATGACGGATTTAGGAAAACTACACATTATAGATGATATAGAAAAATAACGTAACAAAAGCGAAAAGTTAGTTTTACTTCCTAACTTTTCGCTTTTTCTATATCCGTTATATGGCAATCTTTAATTGCTTTTTGCTTTCTGCAGCTCATATAGCTTCAAATACTTCATCATAGTATAAATAAAATGCTGCATACTGGAATATAAACCACTCCAGCCATCTATAAAACCAAGCTGCAGTATATAGGCCCTAAGAAAACCATATACAGAATGCGCAAAGCAGGCAGCAAGCGAAGTACGCTTGCCCTTAGCAAAATTATCCTCTGCCCAAATGGTAGTATAATGCCCTGCCTTATCCCACCATTGCTGCCATGAATCATATGTATAATGTTCTATATAGCCTGCCAGCTTTTCTTTCGGTAAATCACATACCGGCCTTTCATGAACTTTATTTTCCCAATGTACCTTATTTACAGGGAAAAGGCGCAAAACCTCATCCGGTTTAAAAATGCCATGCTTGTAATTAAAGCCAAAGGCATATATTTTACGCATAATGCTGTACTGCTTCTGTATTATAGATGCCATTGCTTTTTCTACAGCGCAGCAAAGCTCATCATTCATTCTTTCGTCTGCATCAAGATACAACACCCACTCGGTTTTTACATGCTGCAAAGCAAAATTACGCTGTGCCGCAAAGTCGTTATCCCAAGCACGATAAACAACCTTAGCGCCATTTTCTTCTGCTAATTGAACTGTTTTATCCGTACTGCCGGAATCAACAATCAGCACCTCTGCTGCTACTTTCTTGGCATTCTGCACAACAGCGACTATATTTTTTTCTTCATTTTTTGTTAAAACTACTACTGTAAGATTATTATTCATCTGTACTTGACACCTTTCAAGTGTATATTTCGTAAAACTCTCATTATATTCTACGCAGACACATGTATTATTATCATTGAAATAACCTATGCTTAGCAATAATTATACCATAGGTAAGCTTATACTGCATACAATTATGCGCAACCTCTTTCTTATGAATACTGAAATTGCATTCTAAGCGCAAAGTATAAATGTTATTACAGCCTATAATGCTTTATTTAGACAAAATAATCATAGACTTAACATTGATCTAGCAATTCATGATAACATTAATTCTCTCTTAATTAGCCTTACATAAATTGTAAAATAAGGGTAAAATATCACTATCAGTATAAGCTGACTGGTCAATCAGAAAAGGAAGCGTTTATTTTTTTCCGTAATGATTCCATTTTTAAGCTTTGCTGAAACTATTTCATCTTAATGTTTATCTTAGAAGCGATTCTTCCTGAATGGGTTGGCGATGAAAACGGTATTATTGAAAACCTGCAAATGCTATGGCTCATAGGCGGTATGCTTTACTGTATCAAAACCCATAGCTGCAAATACGCTGACTGGAGCGAAAGCTCCAAGGCTCTTTGGAAAGCAGGTACAATTTACTTTTTCCTGCTTATTATGCGTGAAATAAGCTGGGGCCGCGTATTTTTTACTAATCCTGACAGTGGTATGATCCAGTACAGCCAAATGGGATTATACGGTAAGCTTGTACATACGTTAGTAGGTATATTAATTGTAACCATGTTAATCCTGCTTTATCAGGCACGTATATGGCGTGTGCTTTTAATAACGAAGCTGCCGGTAAAATCCTTCTCCCTCCTGCTGCTTTTTATTTTCTTTTCCTGGGTAGGCGAACGTACAAACTTCACCGGCTTTCACGATCAGGTGGCAGAAGAGCTTGCTGAATTCGGCGCTTATATGATGATGTATATGCTACTGAAGGATGCAGATAAAATACTGCGCTTATTCTCAATCTGTTGCATCCTATAATTCAAATTATATGAGCGATGAAAGCCGAATTTTGAACCTTCAAGATTGATAAAGCTCTTATATTAAACACCTTAATTTAAACATCATCAAAAATAGTCAGCTAGAGAAAAGTGCATCATTGCTATTCCCTCTAGCTGACTTTAACTTTTTATATTTTTATTTTATCAAGAATCAACAACTTACCAGCGCCATAACCATATTCATCAGATAGAAAATTCTCTTTAACATCATAGTGAGGTGTTTTAATTCCCCATAAATCTATTAACGCATTATACATCATATCATTGGTAAAATAAACACCCTCATTATTCTTAGTACGTTTCACTATATCTGGATGAGCTTTGATATACTCATCAGAAAAATAAAAATATACAGGTACAGTTCCCATATCATCATCATACTTACCAGGAATATGCTTATTGTCGTTTAAAACAGATTCACCATGGTCAGAAAAATAAACGATATTAGAAACATGCCAATTCTGTTTAGCATATTGAAAAATCTTTTCTGTGATACAGTCATTATAGTACATACTGTTATCATAAGCATTTAGTTTTTTTAAATCAACAACTTTTCCATTATAATTGCTGTTATCAAATATCCCATACTTTTCCTGTGGATATCTATTGTTATATTCCCAATGATTACCATACAAATGGATAAAGATTACTTTTTTACCTTTTCCTTTGACCATCGATAATGCTGGTAATATTTTTTCATCATAAGAGCTACTAGCAGAACTATCACTATTCAACCAGATTTTCTCATCAGCACTATTAGCAATTAATGTTATAGGCGTATTATAAGAACCATATTGAGCCTGATTACTAATCCAATATGTTTTAAAGCCTGCAGCTTTAGCTATATCTATTAATGAATAAGATTTATCTAAAGTTTTATGATTATATTGACTTTTTTCTGTTAAAGCCTGCGATAAGGCTAACATTGTCAACGTATTACATGCATAGCCATTTTTCATAATAACAAAATTCTCTTTTGTTCTCTGAACATCCAACCAAGGAGTAGTATCTCTGCTATAACCATAAGCCGACATATGTTTTCTATTTTGTGATTCCCCTATAATAACTAAAAAATTTTCTTCGCCGGAATCATTGCTTATAGCTTCAATATATTTTGGTTTTCCTTTTTCATCAAATCTGTAAGTATTATACGTCTGCACACTTTTTAGGTATTCTTTGCTCTCATGAATAATTCTGAGAAAGTAAGCATCATTTAGTTTTTTATTGCAGAAAAAGCTTATTAACCCTAAAACTAAAATAACACTTGCAACTACTTTCATGGAATCGAAGTTGTCTTTTACCCCCCCCACGTAAAGTGTAATTCAAGAAAATAATTATCAATAATGCAGCAAATATAATTGTGATATATACATGTATTGGTGCTGTACTTTTGAAAAATTCACTAATTTCGTTAATATTAGTTTGATAAACAGCTATTAAAGAATCTGCTGTAAAACTGTCTTTTTCTATAAAAGCATAACCTAAATTTAATAAATAGGGCAGTAATAATATAAACTGTACACCCGCAAATAACTTCGGTATATTTATATTAATATGTCTAAGCAAAAACACAATCACATAAAAAACACTAGTTATTCCTATAGATACAGTAAATTCATCCCAAAGAAATTCACCATTTACTTGACTATGCTTAATATACTTATACACAAAAGCCACTGATGTACCCATAATAAAATACATAGCAAAAAAATTCACCATTATTTTTTTACTTAATTCCACTTTAGATAAAATATAGCTTATTAAGCTTGCTATAATTAAATACCTACGACAAGCAACCCATTTTAAAGATATATTATCCGCTAAAATCAATTGAGCTATTATAGGCAAAATAACAAACATCCCTAGCCAAAATATGTATTTTTTCATAAATCTTCTCCATTTCTAATTATCTCATCGTATTTACAACCATACGCTGCCATTAGTATATTCGAAAAATTAACTTTGTTACTACACGCAAAACGCTGCATAAAGCGGTACTGACTTAATATTATTCTCAAAGCCAAAATTACGCATCGAAAGACGTATACTCTGCTTAATATCATATCGCTTCACAAACGAATCCAGACTTTTGGATTTCACATGAATATTCGCCTTACATTCTATAGGCACAACCTCTCCGTTTTGTACAATAACAAAATCAACCTCTGCAGTTGCCGTGCTGGTCCAATAATTAAGCTTATATCCATTCGCCTTTAACTGAATCGCTACATAGTTTTCCGTTAATGCTCCCATATATTGCCGAGCTGCTACCAAGCTTTGCTTCGTCAGTTGCAGTCGGCTGTTAAAAAGTCCGGTATCACTAAAGTACAGCTTAAACGAGCTTAAATCCTCATAAGCAGCCAAAGGCATTAACCCCTGCTCACACTTAGTACATTTTAGAACTATGCCTGACTGAATCAGCCAATCAATAGATGCTCCATAAAGCGAAGAACGCGCACCGGTACGAATAAGCTTATATTGAAACTTATTATTTTCCCTGGCAAGCTGCACCGGTAAAGAATCATAGGCTTCTGCAATCTTCACGCTATCGCCTTTGCCTGCATATTTTGCCATATCCGCTACATAAGAATTATAAATCAGGCGCTTCAGCTCATCTGCATCGCCATCATTCAAGGCAGCAGCTACAACTGCAGGCATACCACCGGTAAGCAAATAATCCTCATATAAGTTCAAAGCTTCCTTGTGCAAGGCTTCTGGCAACGGCTTATTGGTAGTATAGCATTGGCGAATTAAATCTACCAGCATATCCTTATCCCTTGCCCAAAGATATTCCTCTAAATCTAATGGATATAAGTTTTCCAACTGTACCTTGCCCACTGGGAAGGAAAATTGCTGACGATTAATTGCTACGCCAAGCAAGCTGCCTGCCGCAACGACACAATATTCCGGAGCCTGCTCCGCAAAATACTTTAATGAAGTCAAAGCATGCTCACAGCTTTGTATTTCATCAAAAATAATAAGCGTCTTCTGCGGATAAATTTTTACACCATACTGTTCTTCAATAACCTTAATAATATAGGCAGGCGTCAGCTTCACTTCCAAATATCCTGCTAAAGCTTTATCCTCTTCAAAATTCACATAAACTGTATTTTCAAAGCAGCTTCGGCCAAATTCCCGAAGAATATATGTTTTACCTACCTGCCTTGCTCCATACAGCAGCAAAGGCAATCTATTCTTAGCATTACGCCATTTTTTTAGGCGCTCCATTATCTTACGGCGCATCGCTTCACCCTCTTTCTCTATATTTCTATATCCTTCTATATTCATCATTCTAGACTAGAAGCACCCATTCGTCAAGAAAAATGTAATTTATTGCACTTTTTCCTACGAAAAATTGTAATTTTTGACATTATTCCTAACAAATATCATACGCGTACATTGTTCTACTATACAACTACATTTAAAATGCAAAATAAGGAGCAGCTTGCGCCGCTCCCTACCTATTCTTCATACTTCTTTATCCTGCGCTGCAGCAAAACAAGACGCAGCGATAAAACAACAGCACTGCAGATTACGCCGATATCCAGGCTCTGCCAATAAGCAAAGGCACCGTTATTGAACTTGTAATCCAAAAGCAAGCCCACCGGCAGGCAAATTGCCCAATAGGCCAGCATGCTGCACCAAAATGTAGCGTTAACATCCTTATAGCCACGCAAAATACCCTGAATCGGCGCCGCGATTGCGTCGCCTCCCTGCCACATAATAGCGTAGATAATAAACACCTTCACCAGCTCAATAACATGCGGATTCGTTGTATAAATGAGCGCAATATACTCACGCGCCACCAGCTCTAGCACCATGTAAATTATAGCGATAAAAAGGCTCATCTCCAAGCCAAGTGCCGTGTAATCGCGCGCTCCCTGATAGTTTTTCGCACCATATTCAACGCCCACCACGATCGTCAGCGCCAGTGAGAAGCTCATGGGGAACATATAAATTAGCGAAGAGAAGTTAAGTGCCGCCTGATGCGCAGCAATCACCTCCGTGCCAAATTTGGCAATAAACAGCGCCACAACGCCAAAGATGCTCGTTTCCATAAAAATGGCCACGCCCATAGGCACGCCAATGCGCAGATATTCCGCCACCAGCTGCTTAACAGGTCGCACAAAGCCCAGCACATCGTACTGCTTGAACGGTTGCAGCTTCGACACCACCACCGCGAACATCACTAAAAGCAGCCAAAAGGTGATTCCCGTTGCTACGCCGGCGCCAATGCCGCCCAGGCGCGGCAAGCCCAGCTTGCCGAAAATCAGCACATAGTTCAGGAATGCGTTGACAGGCAGCGCCAAAAGATAAATCTTCATCGACAGCTTCGTATAGCCAAGTGTATCAACAAGACTGCGCAGCGGCGTGATAAGAAAGAACGGCAGCACGCCTATGCCCAGGCCAGCCATATACCAAAGCGCAATGTGATAAACCTCCGGCGCCAGGCCCATGCCCTGCAAAAACGGCGGCAGAAAGATAACACCGCCGACAATTATCAGCACAGAAAAGGCTACTGCCAACAGCATGCCATGGCGTACTACCGTAGAGATTTTTTCTTTTTCGCCCGCACCCAAAAGGTTAGCAATCAATGGCATCACCGCCAGCAAAATGCCTGCAAAGCAGGTCTGCACCGGCATCCAAATATTACCGCCGATGGCAGCGCCGGCCAAATCCGCATCACCTGCCTGCCCGGACATACTGGCATCAAAAAAGTTCATGCCCATAATCGCAATCTGCGTGCCGATAATCGGCAACATAACGCTCAGCAGACGCTTAACCTTATCCTTATAATCCTTGTGTAAAATTTTTAGCATATCCTTACTCCCATTTTCCCTAATATAACAAAAGCCACACGGCTGCAAACACAGTCGTGTGGCGAAAAGATGACTATTGAATCAGAAAAAATCCACAACAATTTTTCAAATTTAATTTTAACAATAAGCAGCCTGCTTGTCAAGCTCAGCCTTCTGCTTCTGCCAATTCGGAAAGATAAGCCCAACGGTCCACCATCTCATCCAGCTTTTGCTGCACAGCCTCCTGCTGCTTGGTCAAATCTGCCAGACGGGTAAAGTCGCTGCCGCATTGGTTGATTTCTGCGCCCAGCATTTTCAGCTCTGCCTCGCTGCGTGCAATCTCCTGGTCAAGACGCTCCAGCTCCAGGCGCTCGCCGTAGGTCATTTTCTTCTTCGCAGGCTCTTCGGCAGACTTTGCTGCAGCCACCGGCTTAGCCTTAATAGGTTGCGCCTGCTGCGCACTTTCCTGCTGCAGAGCTTCTGCATAATCGCTGTAACCGCCGATATACGGCTTAATGCTGCCATCCTGCTCCAACGCAAAAATTTTTTGCGCAAAACGGTCGAGGAAGTAACGGTCATGGGACACGGCGATAACCGCACCGGCGAAGCTGTCGAGATAATCCTCCAAAACAGAAAGCGTCGGGATATCCAGGTCATTTGTCGGTTCGTCCAAAAGCAACACATTCGGTGCCGTCATCAGCACACGCAGCAAATACAGGCGACGTTTTTCACCGCCGCTGAGCTTGGATACCGGCACCCATTGCAGCTCCGGCGGGAAGAGGAAGCGTTCCAGCATCTGTGCCGCGCTGATGCGCTGACCGTCGGCCGTTTCAATATAATTATTCGCTTCCTTGATATATTCCAGCACACGCATATTGCTGTCGGGGAACTCGCTGTGCTGTGCAAAATAACCAATCTTCACAGTCTGGCCTACGCGCATTTCGCCGCTCGTAGGCTGCAGCTTGCCGGCAATGATATCCATCAGCGTTGATTTGCCTGCGCCGTTAGGACCGACGATACCGATGCGGTCATTACGCAGCAGGATATAGCTGAAATCCTTGATATAATCCTTGCCGTCCCACACCATGCCGATGTCTTCCAACTCGATGATTGTTTTGCCAAGACGACTGCTGACGGAGGACATTTCCAGATTTGCTTCCGTCTTGACGTTCTTTACTTCCGCTTCAATCTGAGCAAAGCGCTCCACGCGGTCCTTCTTTTTAGTACGGCGTGCTTCCGCGCCACGGCTGATCCATGCCAGCTCGCGGCGATAGATATTGCGTAGCTTTTGCGCAGCAGAGGCTTCCGCAATACGGCGTTCCTCACGCTTTTGCAGGAAAAGGCTGTAGTTACCGACGTAAACATAACCCTTGCCGCCGTCAATCTCCAGGGTGCGGTTAACAACACGATCAAAGAAATAACGGTCATGGGTTACCATCAGCAAAGCGCCCTTGCGCGCCAACAGCTTTTGCTCCAGCCAGGCAACAGTAGCGTTATCCATATGGTTGGTAGGCTCGTCCAAAATCAGCAGGTCCGACGGACGCACCAGCACTCCTGCCAAGGCCACACGCTTGCGCTGGCCGCCGCTCAGCTCGCCCATCTGCTGCTGCAGGTTGGTAATACCCAGCTGCGTAAGCACAGCCTTCGCTTCACTTTCCAGCTGCCAGGCGTATTTATCATCCATCTGCTGCTGCAAATCAAGCAAATGCTTTTGCAGCTTTTTGTTATCCGGCTCGGCTGCAGCCTGCTCCACCGCAGTTTCGTAATCGCGCAACAGCACCATCAGCGGCGAATCGCCTTTAAAAACCTGCTCCAGAACAGTTGCGTCTGCCTCAAACGGCGGGTCCTGCGGCAGATATTCCATCACCACGCCGCCGGGAATCGTCAGCTTGCCGTCACCGGCCTCATGATTGGCAATCATGCGCAGCAAGGTACTTTTACCAGTGCCGTTGACACCGATAATACCGTACTTGTCACCCTCTTCTACGTTAAAGGTAATATTTTCAAACAACAGTCTGTCGCCATAGCTGTACGACAAATCCTCTGCACTTAAAATCATTTTACTTATCTCCCTGTAAAAAATTTACACTCTAAAATTATATCACGCCTGCGGATAAAAGTAAAAAGGACGAAGCGCAGGCCCCGTCCTTCGTATTGCTATTTTATTGTAACCTGTAAATTTTCGTTTTCCTCCGCTGCGTCCTGCAAAACCTCCAGCAGCTGCTCGCCATACCAGCCCAGCTTTTCATTGTCGGTAATATCAGCAGGCACAACGATCTGCGTCGGCTCGGCTATTTCTGTCAGACAATCATACAGCGCGTCTAAATTCGCGCCGTAGTACACAGGCAATGCCAGCGCACTGCGCAGATATTTATGCAGCGCAGGCACAGAGGTCATGCGCTCAAGGTCTAATGTGATTGTTCTCATAATAATCTCCTTATTTTCCGTAAAGCTTGCTGAAGGACTTGTAATGGTCGCCGGTATAGTAAATCAGGCCATCGTTGGAAAAGACAATTCGCTTCGCGTTACGATTGCCCTTCACATAATCAATGTCGCATTCCTTCCAGTTGCGGCCGTTTTTCTTCGGCAGCTTGCCTTCGTAATTGCCATAGCGGTCGCCGCCGATGGATTTACCCGGCGCAACCTTGTCGAGCGTGCCTTTTGTCTGCCAGCCCAGCTTTTTGGCCTCGTTTTTCGTAATATAGTTGTGCGGCAATCGCTTATATTCGTTGATATAGACAGCAACGTGCTCCTTGTCGGTATAGGCAGCACTTTCGCTGATTTTGATTTTGCCGCTATTGGCCTTGACGTTGGCCGCAGTGTTCTGGCCGTTGTTGCTCTTGGTTGTATTAACAGTTGTTGTCTGGGTTGTCTGCTTATCATCGGTCTTGGGGCTGTTACTGCCGCAGCCTGCAATTACGCTAACGCTGAGCAGCATCGCCAGAAAGAACGCTAAAAGTTTTTGCATAAGAATGCTCCTTTCTTAAAAACCACCATCATTATAAGCTCTTGCGATTACATACGAAGGCTCATAATAGGCACTGGCATTATAATTATCAATCACTTCGCAAATAGGATTATTATATACCCGCAGCATGGCCTGAACGTAATCCTCATCAGGCTGCAACGTAGCAAGAATAAGACGCATATATACCTTGCCCATCGCAGTAGCCGCCGGAATCTGCTCGCATAAATCCTTATCAACCGCAGTGATATCAAAAGTACTCTGCTGCAGGTTATACTCTGTAATCCAATCAGCTTCCACCTGCATAGGATTGACGCTGTGCAGCACGTTGGCCACACTGATTAAATGACGCAGCTCAGCCTCGCCTATGGTATTAACTACATAAGCGTTATGCTGCTTTAGCTTACGGGCCACACGCTCCACCATATAACACATAAAGTACAAATCATTTTTCACAACTTCACTCAACTCAATAATATCATCGAATGATTTTGCGGAACGTCTTAGATATTCATGACCACCATCTACTGCACAAGCGCCACAAGAACAAACTTTATAGTCATGAACAGAAAATGACTCAATTATATCGCCACATATTTTACACTTGATTGCATTTCTGATAATCATTACCTATCCTCCTATCTTCTTTTCATTATATCATATACAAAAAATCGGCGCACCATATCATAATGCGCCGCCCCCAAAAGTTCACAAGTAATTCCTTGAAAAAAACTCCGCTTTATGTTATATTATAAATAAAGAAGACAACCGCCCACAAGGTGGGTTGCCGCTTGAATTTGGTTTGAAAAACCGTCTCTAGCTCGCAAATTACAGAGGCGGTTTTTCTATGTCTAGACTATCTGCTGTACTGAAAGATAAAAGTCAGCAATGCCAGAATGAACATGCCAAAAGCCATCAGGTCTTTGAAATCATAGTTCCTCATAGACATCACCTCGATTCTCTTAGAGAATTTCGGCAATGCCACCCCGTAAACGGTTGTCTTAAAATATATTTTATCATGTAAAACAAAAACATACAACGAACAAGCTGTGAAGTTTGCCGTTGTATGTTTTTTATTTATATCTTGTTTTTACCTTACATCTCTGCCATGAGTATAAACCGGCAGCAGCTTCGGCGACAGCTCGCCCTGCACGCCGGCAACCTTTTCTTCCTCAGCATAGCGACGTACATGCTCCAGGCTCAGCTTGCCCAGCTTGACGCTCTTCGCTGCTTCGGCAGCCTTCGTACCCGCAATACGGCCAAAGACGATGATATCCAGCAGGCTGTTGCCCATCAGACGGTTGGTACCGTGAATACCGCCAACAGCTTCACCGGCAACAAACAGTCCCGGCAGTTTGGTTTCTGCATCCTTGTCAATAAGAATACCGCCGTTTTGGTAATGCAGCGTCGGATAGATCAAAATCGGTTCCTTACGCAGGTCAATGCCGAACTTAGCATACATGCGCAACATACCCGGAATGCGTTTGGCAATAGTGCCTTCGCCGTGCAACATTTCAATCAGCGGCGTATCGAGCCACAGCGCCACGCCGTCGAGCGCCTTCACGCCCTTGCCGCGGGCAGTACACTCGCGGATGATAGACGCAGCCGCCACATCACGGGTTTCCAGCGGATGCATAAAGATTTCGCCTTCGCTGTTTACCAGCTGCGCACCAATCGAGCGCACTTTTTCGGTAACCAGCGCGCCATAAATCTGCGCCGGATAAGCAACACCCGTCGGATGATATTGAATAGCATCCGCATAAATCAGCGGCGCACCGGCACGATAAGCCATAACAAGACCGTCGGCAGTAGCGCCGTAATGGTTAGAAGTCGGGAAGCCCTGATAATGCAAGCGTCCTGCACCGCCGGTTGCCATGATTACGCATTTTGCGCGTACAACCTTGTACTCCTGCGCATCAAAATCCCACAGCACCGCACCGGCAGTTTTGCCCTCCTCGTCGAGCAGCAGCTCGACTGCAGGTGAAAACTCCAGCACCGGAATACCGCGGTTCTGCACCTCGTCTCGCAGTACGCGCATGATTTCAGCACCGGTGTAATCGGCGCAAGCATGCATACGCTTACGGCTTGTGCCGCCGCCATGCGTCGTCACCATAGTGCCGTCCTGCTCCTTGTCAAACATAACGCCCAGCTTGCTCAGCCAGTCAATCGCCAACGGTCCGTTGGTTACCAGTTCTTCCAGCAGCTCGGGAATATTTTTGTAGTGACCGCCGCCAAAGGCATCAAGATAATGCTGCGCCGGGGAATCGTTGCCCTTATCCGCAGCCTGAATACCACCTTCGGCCATCATAGTGTTGGCATCGCCCATATGCAGCTTGGTAACTACGAGGACGTTTGCACCACCGTTATGCGCTTCCAACGCAGCGGAAGCACCGGCACCGCCACCGCCGATAACCAGCACATCAACGTCATAGTCCACCTTTTCCAGATCAAGCTCTACATCCTGCAGGCGGCTTTTACCCTCCAGCAGCTGTGCCAATTCTACCGGCACCTTCTGGCCCTTGTTGGGACCAACCTCCAAAACCTTGAAGCCCTTGGAACTGTAGTCCGGATGGAACTCCTTCAGCAGCTCGTCCTTCTCCTCTGCCGTAAAGCGTTCGATAGAAGCATGCAGACGTTGGGCACGGGTAGCTTCAACCTTAGCCATAGATTTTAACATATCTTCAGTAAATGCACTCACCTTGCCGCACCTCCTTATTTTTCAATCTCACGCTTGTTATACAGGTCTTTGATTTCATCCAAAGGCATATTTTTGAGCTTTTCCAACAGCGTTACATAATCGCCGTTTTCAATTTCGGCAACACGCTTGGCCAGATGCTCGCACTTCGGTGCAATATATTTGCCCGTCAGGCGACGGCACAGCAGGCCGACAGCGCTGTGGCTGATTTGCGCCGGGCAACGGGATGCGCAGATATTGCAGCCAACGCAGTCAAAGGAAGCATGTGCTGCCTTCTCATATTCGCCGCGCTGAGCGTAAGCAATATACTGCATAACATTCAGGCCCTGCGGACAGCCTTTGGTGCAGGCATTGCAGCCGATGCAGCTGAAAATTTCCGGATACAGCTGACCGACAATATTATCGCTTGCCTTAATCTCTTCGATATTAAAGGTGCGCTTGTTAATCGGGAAGGAATCAATCTTGCCAACGCACATGCCTTCCTCAACCTTCGTCTGGCAGGAAAGCACAACCTTCAGCTCCGTGCTGCCCTTCAGGCGATAAATTACTGCACAGGCTCCGCAAAAGCCGCTGCGGCAGCCGCAGCCGCGCACCAGCTTAAAGCCTGCATATTCCATGGCATCCATAATGGTCAGGGTTGCCGGGACACTGTACTTTTTGCCCAGCAGGTAAACAGTTACCATTTCTTCCATATTTTTGCTCCTTATATTTTCTTCTCCAAAAAATGTATATGTGTAAATTAAATTCTGTAGAACTACAAGCGAAGTGCCTACAAGACACCCCCAGTCATCGCCGGCGGCGATGCAAGCATCCTTGCATGAGGCAACAGAACTCTAGAGGACTCACAACGTAAGCAATTATAATATCGTGATGCGAATAAAAATTTTAGTAAATAAGTGTCCGGATTCACAGAAGTGTCGCAACTGTTTGAGCGATAAGCAAACTAATGTAGAAAGATATGTAAGCATAGCGCGAGTTTTGCGGCACTTCGTCTTGAATCCACACAAAATTTTCGTTAAGAAATTTTTTCTGAGCTAAGCGATATTTAATTGCGAAGAATCAATATTCGTCCGGCATCTCGTCCAGCTCGTCGCAAGTAAACACCGGCCCATCCTTGCACACATACTTCTTGCCGATATTGCAGCGACCGCACTTGCCCACGCCGCACTTCATGCGCAGCTCCAGCGTCGTATAAACCTGCTTCTTCTCAAAGCCCATCTCAATCAACGCCGCCAGACACAGCTTAATCATAATCGGCGGACCACACAGCAGCACCGTCTTATCCGGCGTAAACTTCAGGTCCTTCAGGAAATTAGGCACAAAGCCGACATTACCCGTCCAGCCCTCCTGCGCACGGTCAATCGTCAGATGCACACGCGTATCCTTTTGCGCCGGCCACACATTCGTCAGCTCGTCGTAACGCACAAAGTCTTCCTTGCTGCGTGCGCCGTAAACAACATCAATGCTGCCGTAATCGTCACGCTTATCCAACATATAATTGATTACACTGCGCAGCGGCGCCAAACCGATACCGCCGGCGATAAAGAGCAGATCCTTGCCTTTCAATTTATCCTCAACAGGGAAATGATTGCCGTAAGGTCCGCGCACCGCAATCTGCTGACCGGGTTCAATATCAAAATGCAAAAAGTTCGTAATCGAACCGCAGCGTTTAATACTGAACTCCATATATTTTTCGTTCGTCGGAGAGGAGGTAATGGAAAAAATCGCCTCACCCTTACCGGGAACAGAAAGAATAGCGCATTGTCCCGGCATATACTCAAACAGCTTACCGCCGCCGATTTTCTCCACGCGGAAGGTTTTTACATCAGCCGTTTCCGTGCATATGTCCGTCACCACGCCGATCTGCGGAATCAAGGTATCCTGACAATTACACATCCTGCTTCACCTCCGCTTTTTCCAAGGCCTTGGCAACCTTGACAATATTCAGCTGCACCGGACACTTTTGCAGGCAGCGTCCGCAGCCGACGCAAGCATATTCACCCTCATTGTTTTCAGGGAAATATACCAGCTTATGCATATAACGCTGGCGGAAGCGTTCCACCTTCGTCTTACGCGGGCTGCCATGCGCCATCAGCGTAAAATCCTTCGCCATGCAGCTGTCCCAGCAGCGATAGCGTTGCGTGCGCTCTTCCGTCTCCTGATAATCGCGGATATCATAGCAATGACAGGTGGGACACACATAGGTGCAGGTGCAGCAGGACAGGCAGCCTGCAGCCAGCTGCTCCCAGATTTTGCTGTTGAATACCTTCAGCTCATCCTTAGTCAGCTCGTCATTCACCTTGAAATCATGCAAAGGCAGTACGCTCAAAATTTTCTGCGTCTGCTCCTTTTGTTCGCTGACTGCTTTTGCAGAAGCAGCTTCCGCCTCAGACAGCACATCGCCCTCGACGAGCTTCGCTGTCAGCTCCTCGCCCTTGGCAGTCACAGCCTGCCAGCAAAGCTCCTCGCCTGCCAGCCAGGTCTGCACATCAGTCTCCGGAGCGCCTGCGTCAATGCCAAAGGCATGGCAGAAGCATGTTTCTTCGGGAGCACTGCAGCCTAAACCGATAAGCACGCATTGCTCGCGTCTTGTTTTGTAATATGTATCAACAGGCACTTTCAAAAACACCTTATCCAAAATCTTAAAGCTGCGCGCATCGCAGGCCCGCACACCCATGACAATCGTCACGCCGGCAGGCGGAATATTTTGCTCCAAAGCCAGCTCCTTGCCGCTCGTCTTAAAGGTCAGCAGATTTTCTACCTGTGGGAAGAAAACATCCTTCACGCTGCGGTTTGTCAGCGGCGCATCCAGTGCAACCTCCGCATCCTCGTGATATGGAGCAAAGTCGGCATGACCGCTCTTGTTCTTGCAGGGCAGCAACAGCGTACCGATATTTTGCAGGGCTGCATATAACTTTGGCAACTTATCCTTTGCTATCTTATACATGCTGCTCCCTCCCTTCTACCGCACTGTTGGCCTCCGGATCATTCTGCTTAAAGCTTACCTGCGGTGCAGGCGTTTCACTGTCCGCACCGGCTTGGTATTGGCCGAAGAAGCTGTTGACATCCTTCATAAACTTCATATTCAGCAACTCCAGATGAATTCCCTGCGGACAAACGCGTGCACATTCGCCGCAGCCGGTGCAGCGACCTGCAACGTGGAAAGCACGGATGATATGATACATCTGCTCTTCAACCTCGTCAGCATGCGCCTTGCCTGCTACCGGAGTATCGGGCTTATCAAAAATGCATTGCTCACAGCTGCACGCCGGGCAAATATCACGGCAGGCATTGCAGCGGATACACTTGGACAGCTCGCTTTGCCAGAAAGCAAAACGCTCCTCGGCGCTCATTGCTTCAATCTCCTTGACTTTGGCGAATTTATCACCGGTAAACTGCGGTACAGGCAGCGGCTCGGCCAGCTCCTCGTCCGCAATTTTATAAGCAGCGCCCTTGCACATCAGGCATTTGTTCAACAGCACGTCAGCCTTTGCCAAACGCTTTTCGCCATAGGCAGTGTTGACAACAACCTCGTCGCCGTCAACGCTCACGCTGATAATACCCTTAGCGCCGGCAGCCTTAATCTTGTTGATATCCAGCATACCGCTGCAGGGTGTGCCGATGGCGTAAACAAGCTCACGCTTAATGCGGTTATCCTTAAGCAGCTGGTTTACTCCGTATGTATCACAAGGCTTTAAGAAAACTGCTGTTTTCTTGCCTGCATGGCTTGTTTCGATTAAATATTTGCAGAGATTGGCAGGGCAGAACTCGTTATAGACAAGCTTGTCGCATTCGTCCGCACTGCTTACGGCTGCAGGTGTGTTATCGTAAAAGAATTCGCCTGCCTGCCATGCCAGCACACGCTCTACTGTGCCCTCTGCCAACAGCTCAGCTGCACGCTTCTGCAGCAGCTTTTCTATTTTTTGCATCGCAAATCCCTCAACTTTACATTCTCACCCAATGCCGCAATATGCTCGGCAAAATCATTCATCACCTGTGCAAAACGTGCGCCCTCGGCCGCACTAACCCATTCCACACGGAAGCGTTCACCGGCCACTCCCAGATAATCAAGCATACTGAGCAGCAGCGTCATACGACGACGTGCATAATAGTTGCCGGTAGAATAATGGCAGTCACCGGGGTGACAGCCGCACATGATTACACCGTCCGCGCCACGCTGAAACGCGCGCAGGATAAAGAGCGGATTCACTCTGCAGGAGCAGGGAACCTTGATGATTTTGATATTAGCAGGATAATGCTTGCGGGCCGTTCCGGCGCCGTCAGCACCGGCATAGCTGCACCAGTTGCAGCAGAAGGCCACGATTTTCGGTTCAAAATTTTTCTTCTCTAGCATAATGCATCCACCTCTGCCAGAATTTGTTGATTAGTAAAGCCCTGCAAATCCATAGCACCGCAGGGGCAGGCTACCGTGCAGGCACCGCAGCCCTGACACAGCGCATTGTTTACCACAGCAACGGTGCGTGTTTCACGCACGCCCAGCTTAGTGATAACCTGCTTGCTCTCGCCGGTAATCGCACCATAGGGGCAGACATGCGTGCAAGCCAGACAGCCGCTGCAAATGCTTGTATCGCACTGCGCAGTGCAGGGGTTCGTCAGCAGCTTATCCTTCGCCAACAGGCCGACCACCTTAACAGCCGCTGCACCGGCCTGTGAAACAGTTTCCGGAATATCCTTCGGTCCCTGGCACATGCCACTAAGGAAAATGCCTGCCGTCGGACTTTCAACCGGACGCAGCTTCGGATGCGCCTCTACGTAAAAGTCATCGTTGTCAATGCTGGCAGTCAGCATCGTCGCCAGCTTGCGCGCATCGGGAGAAGGCTGTACAGCCGTTGCCAGTACTACTAAATCAGGATTCAACATCAGCTTGCGACCGCTGTTCAAATCGCTGGCAAAAACCGTCAGCTTGCCATCGCCGTCAACAACAACCTTGCCTACCTGACCGCGTACATAATGCACGCCGTACTCCTCCACAGCACGGCGCTGGAACTCGTCAAAGCCCTTACCCGGAGTACGTACATCTATATAAAACACAGTTACATCCACATCAGGATATTTTTCGCGGATATACATTGCATGCTTGGCATTGTACATGCAGCAGATTTTACTGCAGTAGCTCTTGCCGCGACCGCTTACATCACGCGAGCCTATGCAAGAAACAATAATAACCTTCTTCGGCTCCTTACCGGTAGACGGACAAACGAGATGTCCTTCAGTAGGACCTGCCGCATTCGTCAGACGCTCCAGCTCTAGTGAGGTGATAACGTCCTTGCTGGCACCGTAGCTATATTCGCCGAATTTATCGAGAGGCATCGTTTTAAAGCCCGTTGCCAATACAATTGCGCCGTATTTTTCCGTGATCAGCTCATCGGTCTGCGTATAAT
>ERZ825137.3021-NODE-3021-length-18682-cov-3.462447_pt1 | contig 18682 bp, 22 predicted proteins | sample MGYA00519873_ERZ825137 | MGnify/ENA primary metagenome ERZ825137 (study PRJEB31778, sample SAMEA3449190) | human gut metagenome | biome: human gut; feature: human-associated habitat; material: faeces | place: United Kingdom | collected 2010/2012 ...
ACGGTGCAGGCATTGCTCCGGAGCATCAGAAGCGAATTTTCCAGCGCTTTTATCAGGTAGAGGGCGATCGTACCCGAAAATCCGGTGGGCTGGGGCTGGGACTGGCCATGTGCGATCAGATTATTCGCCAGCACGGCGGGCACATTTCGGTGGAAAGCACCTTGGGAGAAGGCAGTCGATTTCTCGTCACCTTTCCCGCCCGACAGGAGGAAACGATATGAAGAAACCAAGAGGTACCCTGCTGACGCTCATCCTATGTCTGTGTCTGACCGGATGCGTGACTGGTGGACAACACACCAGTCAGCCTGCCAATGCGGACGATTCCCGTCCGCCCACCATGGGACAGCATAACACGGCGGAGCCGACCCAGTCCAATTCGGACAACACAGGCGCCGTCTCCGATGCCGCCCCTCAGCAGTCTGACGATCAGCCAGCGTCGAGCGCAAAACAAGAGAGCACCGCGCCGGTGATGACTGGGTATCTCCCCAGAGGGGATGCCATCCAGATCGCCCTTCATCACGCAGGCGTTGCGCAGGCAGATATTTGTGACCTGTCCTGCAAGTTGGAGGAAGAAAACGGCGTGATGATTTATCAGGTGGAATTTGAGCATGGGCAGTACGAATACGAATATGAGATCGACGCCAAATCCGGCAAGATTTTGGATGTGGACATTGATGACTAAAAAATCCACCAGAGATTCTGGTGGATTTTTTGCGCATAAAACCAGCGCTCTGCGGCAAACTGATGGAAACAGATGGAATCCAAAAAGGGGAGAGGGGAGTGCTTATAAGACGGACATTGATCTTGGTGGACGTGCAAAACGGATTCCTGCACAACGCAGACAATCAGGTGATGGTACAGAAGATCCATCAGCTATTGAACGAACAACTGTTCGATCGAGTCATCGCCACCCGTTATGTGAACACCGCCGGAAGCAACATCATCCGCCTGATGGGCTGGGATAAGCTGCTGACAGCGGCGGAACAGACCATCCCACCGGAGATTTTGGAGCATGTGGACTATGTAGATGAGAAGATCGGCTACTCCGGCTACACTGAGACCATGCGGAAATTCCTGCTTCAGGACAACGGAGACAAGTATCCAGAGGAGATTTTTTTGGCAGGGCTGGACTTGGGATGCTGCGTGTTGGAGACAGCAACGGACTTTTTCGAGGCAGGGGTGCGGCCCTTTGTGCTCACTGCCTATTGCAGCTGCGCCGGTGGGCAGGCGTATTTTGACGCTGCGCTCCTGTGCCTGGAGCACCTCATCGGCGCCCAGTATCTGATACCAGACGAAACCATTCAGACCAAGGAGCAGTTGGAGCGGGTCATTCGACAGGCTCAGCAAACGAAGCCCTGTTAACTGCGCAAAAAAGGCAGCTTTTCAGCTGCCTTTTTTCTGCCGTGCGTCTGCCAGCGGATTGGCCTTGGCGGCAATTTTCAGGTCATCGCTGGAGATGTGGGTGTAGATCTGGGTGGTGTTCAGGTGGTCGTGTCCCAGCACCTCCTGTAAGGTGCGCACATCCACGCCGTTTTGCAGCATCAGCGTGGCCGCCGTGTGGCGGAGCTTGTGGGCGGAGTACTTGCTGGCGTCCAGACCGGCGGTGAGCAGGTATTTTTTTACCATTTTGTGGATACCAGCTCGGGTGATGCGTGTCCGCCGGTTGGAAACGAACAGCGCCGGTTCGTGTTGCAAAGACAGCATGGCACGCACGGTCAGATAGGACTCCAATGCGGCCTTGCAGCCGTCGTTTAGATACAGGATGCGCTCTTTGTTGCCTTTGCCCAGCACCCGAATGGTGTCATCCTGGATGTCGGACACATTCAAGTTCACCAGCTCAGAGATCCGCAGGCCGCAGTTCAGGAAGATCATCAGGATGCAGTAATCCCGCTCCTTGTTTTTGCCCTGGACGGCGTCCAGCAGCGCCAGGGATTCCTCCAAGGTCAGATAGCGCGGCAGCGTTTTCTTCATTCGGGGCGAATCCAATTCCTGCACCGGATTTTCCTCCAGCAGGTGGGCTTTGCTGGTCAGGTAGCGGTAGAAGGAACGGATGGCAGCGATCTTACGGGCGAGGGATGCGGTGCTCAGCTGGCGCTCTCGGCTGAGGAAGATGAGATAGTCGTAGATCTCACTCAGGGACACGGAGCCCACCAGCTCCAAGTCCACATCAGCGATGGAGATGCTGTCCCACGGGGTGTCCGGCGAGACCAGCCCACGGCTGCGCTTCAAGTATCGGAAGAAGGTGCGCAGGTCTAAGAAGTATTCATCGACGGTTTTGGCCGAATGAGCCTTGACCGTCTCGTGGTAGGACAAGAAGTCCTTCAGGATGGTGGGTGCGTTGGATATGGTGCTCATAGGCTTAGGTTCCTTTATATGATGGTAGACAGATGCCCTGAAGTCAACAAAATTTTTATTTTGTTGACTTTTGTATTTCCGCCTTTTTGCTGCGTCTCCACGTTCCCCCAGGCATTGTCCTGCCTGACAGCCTGGTTTGAGAACCGTGTTTATCAATGGGTTTTCAGTTGGAATACTGTATGGCGAATGTTTTGGCGGACTCACTCGGACGCACGCCGCTGGATGCCAGTCCAACTGTTGGTGACGCAACGGGTGGGCATACGCTTGATGCGCTGGGTCACATCTCGGAGGGCGGCGTTATAGGCGTCAATCTCCGCCGAAGTGCAGAATCGGTCGTACTGGGTGCCAGCGTCCTGCATCCACTCTAGCTGCGCCAAAAGCGCCCCTTTGTCAATAAATGCGCCGTTGTTGGCCATGGGATTCCTCCCCTTTCCAGGTGCAATCATCCCAAATATCAGATTTTGTTGACTTTTTCTCTCAGCGGGAAACGGACGGCTGCTCACCGTCCACGCTTCCCTTCATTATAATATAACACGCCCGCTCGGTCAACACTGAGCCATCAGATCCCGTTGCGCAGCAAATCCAGCGCCTCTCGGATGTTCTTCACCGGAATCAGCCGTAGCCCCGGCAACTCCGGCAGTTTCCGGCTGTTCCGTGCTGGCAGCATACACTGGGTGAATCCCAAGCGATGTACTTCAGCCAGCCGCTGATCTAGGCCGTTCACCGTTCGCAGCTCACCGGTCAGCCCCACTTCCCCGATGGCCGCCAGCTCGTCCGGCACCGGTCGGCCGCTCATGCTGGACGCAACCGCCAAAATGGTGGCCAAATCCGCCGCCGGTTCCCCCAGACTCAGGCCGCCGATGACATTGATGTAGGCGTCATGACCGCCCACGTTGAACCCGCCTCTTTTTTCCAGCACTGCCAGCAGCAGCATGGCTCGGTTGTAGTCCACCCCGTTGCTGGTGCGTCGGGGCGATGCGAACCCAGAGGGTGCTACCAACGCCTGCACCTCTGCCAGCACCGGCCGCACCCCTTCCATCACGCAGGTCACGCAGGTGCCCGGCGTGCCGGTGGGGCGTCCGCTCAGGAGCATTTCCGATGGGTTGGGCACTTCTGCCAGACCCTTGTCCAGCATCTCAAAGACGCCGATCTCGTTGGTGGCGCCGAACCGGTTCTTCACCGCTCGCAAAATCCGATAGGACTGGTGTGCCTCCCCCTCGAAGGTCAGCACGCAGTCCACCATGTGTTCCAGCACCTTGGGGCCGGCGATGGAGCCTTCCTTGTTGATGTGACCGATGACGAACACAGTGATGCCCGCCCCCTTGGCCAGCTCCATCAGCGCCATGGTGCACTGCTTCACCTGGGCGATGCTGCCGGGCATGGAGTCGGATTTATTGGTCAGGATGGTCTGCATGGAGTCCACGATCAAGATCTGCGGCTTGACCTCCTCCACTGCGTCCAGAATGGTTTCCAGGTTGTTCTCCGCTAGAATATAAAGATCCTTGCAGCGGATGTCCAGCCGGTCGGCACGGAGTTTGATCTGTCGGGCGGATTCCTCACCGGAAACGTACAAAACAGTGGTAAACTGGCTCAAATGGTCGCAAATCTGCAACATCAGCGTGGATTTCCCGATGCCAGGCGCACCGCCGATGAGCACCAGAGAACCCTGAACGGCGCCGCCGCCCAGCACATGATCCAGCTCCCCCATGCCGGTCTGGAAGCGCAGCTCCTCCGAGTCCTCAATCTCACTGAGCCGCTTAGCCTGGGGGCGGCTGTGCAGACCGCCCACGGCGGGTCTGGCACTGCCCCGCACCCGTTCGGAGGGCTGCTCCACGATGGTGTTCCAGTTGCCGCAGATGGGACAGCGCCCCTGCCATTTGGGGAACTCGTTGCCACATTCGGTGCAGAAAAAGATGGTCTTTGCTTTCATCGGTGTCACTCGCTTCCGTTGGTCAGCCGGTCAGGTAGGCGCTCATAAGCACCATGGCCAGCTTGGTCTGATAGTCCTCCTGCTGCAGCAGCTGATCCTCCCTAGGGTTGGACAAAAACCCGCACTCCACCAGGATGGCACGGCAGTTGATGTGGTTCATTAAATAGACTTTTTTGGCTATCCTGGTGGCCTCCCGTTTGGGGTCGGTACCCAGAGTCTCCCGCAGCAGCTGCTGGGTGTGCTGTGCCCATAAGACGCTCTCGCTGTCATTGCGGAAGAACACCTGTGCGCCACTGGCGGATTTGGCCGAGTGGTTGTTCTGGTGGACGCTGAGCAGCACCGCCCCCGGCGTCTCGTTCACCAGCGCCGCTCGGTTGTATAGGTCGCTGCGCTTCTTCTCCCGCAGGGTCTTGGCGGAGCTGTCCGCAATGGAGGTGTCCGTGTCTCGGGTCAGCTTGGTGCGCACGCCGTACAGTCCGGCCAGCTGGTCTACCTTTAGCACGATGGACAAGTTGATGCCGCTCTCCGGCACGCCGGACAAGGACACCGCTCCCCCGTCCTCCCCGCCGTGTCCGGCGTCTAAGATGAGGGTCTGTTTGGGGTACCGAACCCAGGCGGCGGCGGAAGCGGCAGTGCTGGCCTGCGCCAACTGGAAAATCCAAAAGGATAGGGTCAAAAAGAAAAGCAGACAGAGGAAAAATCGCATCACTTTGTTCATGTTACATCACCGAAACAAGCCTATGCGTTTCCTGTTCATTGTAGCACAAAAAGCCAGGGGTGAGAAGCGCTTTCACGCACGGATGGTGGCGGCGGACATAGAATGGAGGGAAAACGGTCGAATCTCCGTGCCGTTTCTATTCCAGAGAAAGGAGCGATTGCTTTGAGCTGTTGCAAACAACCCACCTCACCGGCGGCGTGCCCCCGCGACTTTGGCACTATGCCTGACTGCGCGCCGCTGGCGGTTCCCTATGTCCCCTTCCAGCAGACCACTGCATCCAAGTACAGTTCCCAAGAGGCTCTGAGCCAGGGCACCTTGTTTCCCGGCCTGAACCTGCCCTTCCACCTGAAGCAGGTGGGGGCGGCGGTGCCCAAAACCCCCCTGACCGAGCTGCAAGCGCTGTGCTTTGTAGTTCACGAGCTGGGTCTGTACCTGGACACTCACCAGGATGACCAGGAGGCCTTTGCCCTGTTCCAGAAGTACAGCGCCCTGGCCGAGAGCGCCCGTGCCGCTTATGTGGAGCGCTGCGGCCCTCTGCGCCAGATGGACGCAGCGGCGGATGACCGGTTCACCTGGGTGGATGGCCCGTGGCCCTGGGAGGGGCAAGCTGGACAGGAGGTGGAGTGCTAAATGTTTATCTATCAGAAGAAGCTCCAGTACCCCATCAACATCCGCCGCCCCAATCCCAAGCTGGCGTCCGTCATCATCTCCCAGTACGGCGGCCCCGATGGGGAGCTGGGCGCCTCCCTGCGCTACCTGAGTCAGCGGTACGCCATGCCTTATGATGAGGTAAAGGCTGTTTTAACCGATATTGGCACAGAAGAATCTGTTCCGGAGAAAGGTCAGCCAAACAGTTATCATATAAGCACGATTGGCCAATAAAACTACAACAAGGAGGAAATGCCATGCCCTACGCAATCTATCTCAGAAAGAGCCGCGTCGACTTAGAAGCGGAAGCCCACGGCGAAGGCGACACCCTGGCCAGGCACCGAAAGACCCTGCTGGCGCTGGCGGCGGCGCAGCAGCTGAACGTGACCCACATCTACGAGGAGGTGGTCTCCGGCGACACCATCGCCGCCCGTCCCCAGATGCAGCAGCTGCTGGCGGACGTGGATGAGGGGCTGTGGGAGGGCGTGCTGGTGATGGAGGTGGAGCGTCTCGCCCGTGGCGACACCATCGACCAGGGCATCGTCGCCCAGGCCTTCAAGGTCACCGACACCAAGATCATCACCCCCCTGAAATCCTACGACCCCAACAACGAGTTCGATGAGGAATACTTCGAGTTCGGCCTCTTTATGGCACGGCGGGAGTACAAGGTCATCAACCGCCGGTTGCAGCGTGGCCGCCTGGCGTCGGTGAAGGAAGGCAAATGGGTGGGCAACACGCCGCCCTACGGCTATCGCCGGGTGAAGCTGGCTCAAGACAAGGGGTTCTGGCTGGAGCCGGACCCGGAGACCGCTCCGGTGGTGCGGAACATCTTCCACTGGTATGTGGAGGGACGCTCCGACGGCACGGTCATCCACCCCATGGGCTTGCAGGCCATCTGCACCAAGCTGAACCAATCCGGCATCCCGTCCCCGTCCCGTCAGACTTGGTCAGCCTCTACCCTGCGGGACTTGCTGCAAAACCCGGTCTACTGCGGCCTCATCCGCTGGGGCTGGCGGAAGCAGCAGAAAACCTACCACAAAGCCACCGGCACCTGGCAAGCTACCCGCAGCCGTGCCGCCTTCGGGGAATACCCGGTCTATCAGGGGCTCCATGAACCGCTGGTGACCCGCGAATGTTGGGATGCCGCCCAAGCCAAGTTCGCCACCCACCCCAGCCGTCCCGGCCCAAAGCAGATGGCGCAGAAAAATCCACTGGCCGGATTGTGCTATTGCTCCGTGTGTGGTCGCGCCATGGTGCGCAGGCCGTACAAATCCATTCCGCCCCAACTCATCTGTGCCTACCCCACCTGTCCCACTAAAGGTTCCTACCTGAGCATGGTGGAAGACGCTGTGCTGGAAGCATTGGAAAACACCCTGAACGAGCTGCGCCTAGGCGCGGATCCCGTCGGCGCTGCCCTGCCCACCGGCGATCGGGAGACGTTGGCCATGGGGCTGGCCGCCCAGGAGAAGGAGCTGGAACAGGTGCAGGCCCAGCAGAGGAAGCTCTACGACTTCCTGGAGCGTGGCATCTACACCGAACAGGTCTTTTTGTCCCGAAGCGCCACCCTGGAAGCCCGCCGAGTGGACGTCCAAGCGCAGATCGACCAGCTCACCCAGCAGCTGGACACCATCGACCGGGCGGAGCGCTCCCGACGAGAGCTGGTGCCCAAGATCCAGCACGTGCTGGACACCTACCACGACTGCCAGTCAGTGCAAGAGCAACACGCCCTGCTCAAGACCATCCTCCGGCGCATCGAATACGCCAAAACCACCGGCGGACGCTACCAGCCATCCGATATGCAGATCACACTCTTCATGCACTTGCTTTAATTTGTACCCTTACCGACAATCCTCCGGAGCAGAACAATAGCCACCACAGTAGTATTCTTCGTCGTTTCACGTAAAAATCCTACCGGATGAGTGTGTTTTTTATACTGTATGTAGGTTTTGATTGACAAAGGTTGACAATCTGTGTGGCATTGCATATAATATGCGAGACAAAACCTGTGATTTTTATCACAAAGAAAGGCGAGGGTCTGTCTATGCTCACTGTGCAGAATCGTTCTCACGACCCGTTCTACAATCAAGCCTTTGAGGAGTATGTCTACCAGACATTTCCGGACGAGGATTTCTTTTTTCTCTGGCAGAATGCCCCTGCCGTGGTGGTGGGCAGCTACCAGAACATCTGTCGGGAAGTCCATGTGGAAGCCCTGCGTCGCCGTGGGATCCCCGTGGTGCGCCGGATGACCGGCGGTGGGACAGTGTACCACGATCTGGGAAATGTCAACTACACCTACATCCTGCGAACCAACGGGACGATGAACTATGACCAGGTTCTGTATCCGGTCATCACCGCCCTGAATGCCATCGGCGTTCCCGCCCAGAAGAGCCGGATCTGCGACATCGCCATCGGCGATCAGAAGATCTCCGGCAGCGCACAGCGGATGACCAAGGGACGGCTGCTCCACCACGGCACCCTGCTGTTTTCTTCCGACCTGAGCGTGCTGGATCAGATCACCACCCACCGGAAGAACGACTGCTTCCAGAGCAGAGGAACCCAGTCTGCCATCTGCACCGTGACCAACATCCAAGCACACCTGGCAGAACCCATGACCATCGAGGAGTTTCAGACCCGACTGCTGGCACAGATGGTGCCTGACGGAGGCCGCCTGACCCTGACGCCGGAGCAGGAAGCCCAGGTTTGCCGTCTGCGGGATGAGAAATACCATAGCTGGGCGTGGACTTGGGGCAAGACTCCTGCGTTCACCTATGAGAAAACCGGCGTTTTTGCCGGTGTGCCCATCCGTGCCGCCTACCGAGCCAAGCGGGGCATCGTGTCCGATGCCGAGATCGACTGCGCCGCAGTAGACGGCGCTCTGGCCGCCCAGCTCCTCAACGGCGCCCGCCTGGATCCGGAGGGATTTGCCGCCAGCTGTCGGCAGCTGGCAGGCGATCAGGCAGATGAACTGATGGACTGGCTCATGTAACCTGTTTTCTCTCCCAATGGGTTGGATAGATTGTAGGTATCACGCGATACAGCAAGAAAGGAAAAAAACAATGGAAAAAAAGATCAATATGCCCAAGCTCGGTCCCGATATGGAAACCGGCATCCTGTGCGCCTGGCTGAAAGAGGAGGGCGAACCCGTCACCGTGGGCGAGCCTTTGTTTGAGATCGAGACCAACAAAGTGGTCAACCAGATCGAAGCCACAGAGTCCGGCGTGCTCAAGCAGCAGTTGGCCGAGGAGGGCGATCTGGTTGCGGTAAACACCGCTGTGGCAGTGCTGGAAGTGGTGTAAGGCATGGAAAAGAAACCGGAATGGCTGAAAGTCCGCTATAATCAGGACGCCGTCAACGAGGTGGCGGCGCTGATGCGGGATTTGAAGCTGAATACGGTGTGCAAGGAAGCCAACTGCCCCAATCTGGGCGAGTGCTATCAGAAGCACACCTCTACTTTTATGATCCTCGGGAGCGTCTGCACGCGGAACTGCCGGTTCTGCAACGTGGTCACCGGACGCCCCCTCCCCCCTGACCCAGAGGAACCTATGAACGTGGCAAAGGCCGCAAAAAAACTGCACCTGCGCCATGTGGTCTTGACCTGTTCCACACGAGATGACCTGCCCGATGGCGGCGCAGAACAGTTTGCCAAATGCGTCCGCGCCATCCGAGAGGTCTGTCCTGGCACCACGGTGGAGACACTGATCTCGGACATGAAGGGCGACCACGCATCCCTGGACACGGTGATCGCCGCCCATCCGGAGGTGCTCAACCACAATGTGGAGACGGTGAAGGAGCTGCAGCGTGCCGTGCGGCCCCAGGCTCGGTATGAGCGCTCCCTGGAGGTCCTGCGGTACTGCAAGGAGCAGGATCCCACGCTGTTGACCAAGACCGGATTTATGGTGGGGCTGGGCGAGACCGAGGATCAGATCAGCCGTCTGATGGACGATATCCTGGAGACCGGCTGTGACATTCTGACCATTGGACAGTATCTCCAGCCCTCCCCCCAGCATTATCCCCTGGCTCGCTATGCCACGCCGGAAGATTTCGCCCGTTGGAAGGAGCTGGCCATCGCCAAGGGCTTCCGCCATGTGGCATCCGCCCCCCTGGCTCGCAGCTCCTACAAAGCATGGGAAGCACTGGAGGATGTTCATGATCTATATTGAGACTGGCTCTACAGACGTCTATTATAATTTCGGCCTGGAGTACTATTTCACCGTGGAAAAGCGCTTGCCGGAGACGGTGTTCCTTTTCTGGCGCACCACGCCGACCCTGATGGTGGGCAAGTATCAGAACGTGTTGGAGGAGATCAACAAGCCCTATGCGGACGCCCATGGGATCCACCTGGTGCGCCGCATGAGCGGCGGCGGCACCATCTACACCGACCTGGGCGGTTGGCAGTTCACCTTTATCCAGCATCAAGAGACCGGCCAGATCGAGTTCAGCCAATACATTGCGCCGGTGATCGACGCACTGCGGGAGATGGGGGTTGATGCCGCCTTCAATGGCCGCAACGATCTGACCATAGACGGCAAGAAGTTCTCCGGCAACGCCCAGTACCGTCTGGGCGACTGCATTGTACACCACGGTTCCCTGCTCTTTGATACGGATATTGCGCAGATGGTGGCGTCCACTACCGTGGACAGCTACAAAATTCTATCCAAAAGCATCAAATCTGTTCGTGACAGAGTGACGAACATCTCCGAGCACCTCCCCACCCCCATGGATGCGGAGACATTCAAGGAGATCATGGTGCGCCATATCATGAACGGCAGCCCCAACGTCTATACCGTGACGGCGGAGGACGATGCTAGGATTCGGGAGATCGCCCGAGAGCAGTTCCAAAGCTGGGAGCGGATCTTTGGACGAAATCCAAAGTTCACCATCGACCGAGCCGGCCGCTTCGCAGGCGGGAAGATCCAGTTCAAGCTGGATGTCCAGAAAGGGATCATTCAAGACGCCGCTGTGTATGGTGACTTCTTCTCCACCCTGGACGCCTCCGCCATCTGCAAGGCTCTCATCGGCTGCCCCTATGACCGCAGCGCCGTGCTGGACGCCCTGCGCAGCAACGGGATCGACGGGGCGGTATACTGCATTTCCGCAGAGGAGATGGCCTCCGTGATCGCAGATTGAGCGAGCGAACGTCTCACATCGTAAGCAAAACAAACGCCTGAACCACAAACAGGGTTCAGGCGCTTTGTTTTAGGCGCAGCGGGCGCTGCCAGGAGAACTGGCATTTACGCATCCGGTTAGATCACAGGTAGATGCCCGCATCAGCGCAGTTGTGGATGATGCGCCAGGCCACCTTCTGGACTTCCCGCACCCGTCTCTCCCGTTCTTCCGGAGTGAGATTGCGACAGTAGTTGTCGGCGATATGTACCGTCACACCGTTGGATGTTACCATGGTCTTGACCACATGGGGAACGATATATTCCTTCTGCTTTCTCATCCCATCACCTCCGGTGGAGTTTATGTGCATCTGCTTGTACGGGATGCATCCATCAGCGCTTGTTTGGAGATTTTTAGGACACCGCCCAAGTCAAATTCGCCACCTATTCCAGCCATCTGATAGGCAGATAATTCTCCGGAGCGGAAGAACTCGGCCACTTGGAGATGGTCGCCACCATCGTCCACCAGCTCACCCGAAATCTGACCGAGGAGCAGATCTTGAACAGCGGCTTCGCCCCCTACTTCGTAGACCACACCGTAGGCATCTACCCCACTGCCGCCTCCGGCTTCCCCTGGTCAGCGGGGAGTATGCAGTCCACCGGCGATGTGATCGCCGACCTGACCGAAGACCTGGCCGCCGAACAGAAGGCGCGGCTGACCTATGACAACATCCTCCGGCTCAGCGATGACCCAGACGTGAGCGATGCCATTCGGTTCCTGCGGGAGCGGGAGATCGTCCACTTCCAGCGGTTCGGCGAAGCCCTCGAATTGGCCAAGGCCAAGATGAATCAAAAAAATGTCTACCTGACCAACCCAGCCTTCGACCGGAAGTAAGGTCGTTTCGATAGAGAAAAAGCACGGCTCACAACGAGCCGTGCTTTTGTTTTGGCATTTTCTTGACTTATTTCGCCTTGTGCTTGCCCAGGTAAGCCTCCTTGACCTTTTCGTTGGCCAACAGCTCTGCTCCGGTGCCGCTCATGGTGATGTTGCCGGTCTCCAGCACATAGGCAAGATCTGCGGTTTTCAGCGCCATGTTGGCGTTCTGCTCGATGAGCAGAACCGTCACACCCTGGTTGTTGATCTCTTTGATGATGGAGAAGATGTCCTGCACCACCAGCGGTGCCAGACCCAGGGACGGTTCGTCCAGCATCATCAGCTTGGGGCGGCTCATGAGGGCACGCCCAACGGCCAGCATCTGCTGTTCACCGCCGGACAGGGTGCCGGCAGCCTGCCAGCTCCGCTCCTGGAGGCGGGGGAACAAGGAGTAGACCCATTCAATGTCCTTCTGGATGCCCTCCTTGTCCTTGCGCAGGTAAGCGCCGATCTTGAGGTTTTCCAGCACTGTCAGGTCAGCGAACACCCGCCGTCCCTCCGGAGACATGGCGATGCCTTCCCCGATGATCTGGTCGATGGACATCCCGAGCAGTTCCTTGCCGTTCCACTGGATGGAACCGCTCTGCGCCTTGACCAGACCGGTGATGGTGCGGAGCATGGTGGATTTACCGGCGCCGTTGGCGCCGATCAGGGTGACGATCTTGCCGTCAGGCACTTCCAAGGAAATGCCCCGCAGCGCTTGGATGCCGCCATAGGCCACATGAAGGTTTTCAATTTTAAGCATCGTCAGCCACCCCCAAATATGCGTCAATGACACGCTGGTTGTTCTGGATCTCATCCGGCGTACCGTCTGCGATGAGCTTGCCGAAGTCCAGCACGTAGATGCGGTCGGAAATATCCATGACCAAGTCCATGTGGTGCTCGATCATGAAAACAGTCAGCTTGAAGTCATCCCGAATGCGGCCAATGAACTCGGTCAGCTCATTGGTCTCCTGGGGATTCATGCCGGCAGCCGGTTCGTCCAGCAGCAGCAGAGAGGGCTCGGACGCCAAGGCACGGGCGATCTCCACCCGACGCTGCTCGCCGTAGGGCAGCGAGGTGGCCAGCTCATTCCGGACGTCATCCAGCCCCAACACATGGAGCAGCTCGGCGCACTCCTCCTGCTGCCGCTTCTCCTCCGCCTTATTCATGCGGAAGGTAGCCGAAAGCATTCCGGCGTGGACACGGCAGTGCTTGGCGATGAGGACGTTTTCAAAGACGGTCTGGGACTTCCACAGACGGATGTTCTGGAAGGTGCGAGCGATGCCCAGCTTGGTGACCTTATCGGGAGTGGGCTGGAGGACGTGCTTGTAATCGCCTGCGTGCTCCCCTTTATACAGCTTCTTCATCTTGCCCTGGGGGTGATTTTCGATGATCTTGTTCCCCTGGAAGTAGACGGAGCCGTTGGTAGGGGCGTAGACGCCGGTGATGACGTTGAAGGCAGTGGTTTTGCCTGCGCCGTTGGGGCCAATCAGGGAAACGATCTCGTCCCGATTGACCTCCAGGTTCATATTGTCAACGGCTACCACGCCGCCAAACTGCATGGTTACATTTTCCACACGGAGGACGTTTTCACTCATTTCACTGCCTCCTTTTTCTCTTTCCGGCGCTGGAGCTTCGCTTTCCAGTCTCGGAACTTCTCCGGCAATTCCTTATCGCCCATGATACCCTGACGGAAGAACAGGACGATGACCATGATGACTACGGCAAAGACCACCTTCCGGAAGCCGCCTCGGAAGAGGAAGATACCCAGGGAGTCGTCATCCAGGAAACGCAGCCACCACTCGTTGCAAGCGGTGAACAGGAAGCTGGCGATGACGGAGCCGGAGATGGAACCGATGCCGCCGATGACGACGATGAGCAAAATTTCGTAGGTCATGTTGGTCTTAAAGTTGTTGGCCTGTGCCATGCACTGGTACATGGCCAGCAGGCCGCCGCCGATGCCGGCGAAGAAGGAGCTGACCACGAAGGACATCATCTTGTGTCGGGACAGGTTGACGCCCATGGCTTCTGCTGCCACTTCGTCATCTCGGATGGCCTTGAAGGCGCGGCCGTAGGTGGAGTTGATCAAAAGTACGATCAGGGCGATGCATACGCCGGCCACCAGATAGTAGGCCACGGTGGAGTTGAAGTACGGGAACCCGCCCAAGACGTTGGCGCCGTTGGTGAGGGGACCCAGCTTATCCCACTGGAAGATAGCACGGATGATCTCCGCAAAGCCCAGCGTGGCGATGGCCAGGTAGTCGCTTTTCAAGCGCAGGACGGGCAGGCCGATGAGCCAGGCGAACAGAGCTGCCACCAGGCCGCCCAGGATCAGGGCGATGAGCATTCCCACAACGGAACCGGCACCGGTAGTGCCGAAGATGTCCGCCAGAGAAAATTTCACCCAGTGTTCCCCGCTGAACATCCGATAGACGCTCTCACGGGAGGCTTCGGGAACCATAATGATGGCGTAGGTATAAGCGCCCAGCAGCATGAAGCCTGCCTGCCCCAGAGAGAACAGGCCGGTGAAGCCGTTGAGCAGGTTCATGGAGACGGCCACCAGAGCATAGACGGCAGTTTTCTTCAAAACCGGAAACAGGATGGAGGAAGATGGCACCACTTTCTCCAACACAAACAGCAGGATATAAAACAGGACGATGGCCAGCATGGTGCGCAGGGTCTTGGCTTTTTTATTTGTCATTTCCAATTCCTCCCTTACACCTTATCTGTGACCTTTTCACCGAACAGGCCGGTGGGCTTGACACAGAGGACGACGATCAGCAGGGCGAAGGTGAACGCATCGGAGAAGGTCGTCCAGCCCAAGCCCTTGATGATATTTTCGCAGATACCGATGATGAACGCGCCGATGACCGCACCGGGGATGGAGCCAATGCCGCCAAAGACCGCAGCCACGAAGGCTTTCAGGCCGGGCATGGCGCCGGAGGTGGGCACGACAGACTGATAATTGGTAAAGTACAGCAGGGAGCCAACAGCAGCTAGGAATGTGCCAATGATAAAGGTCATGCTGATAACGTTGTTGATCTTGATGCCCATGAGCTGGCTAGTCTCGAAGTCACGGGAGACAGCGCGCATGGCCATGCCGATCTTGGTGTGGTTGATGAGCTGCGTGAGGATGACCACCAGGAAGATGGTCAGGAAGGGGGTGATGATGGTGACCCACTTGGTGGAAGCGCCGCCGATGGAGACGTTGGCAGACAGGCCAGGGATCTGGGGATAGACCTTGGCCAGACCGCCGGTGACGTACAGCGCCAAGTTCTGGAGCAGATAGCTGACGCCGATAGCGGAGATCATCAGGGACATTCTGGGTGCGGTACGCAGGGGTTTATAGGCCACCTTTTCAATGGCCACACCCAGGATGACGGTCAGGATGATGACCAACGGGATGGAGATGTACAGTGGTAAAGCGGTGGATGCGTAGACCATGACCAAGCCCGCCACCATGAACACGTCACCGTGTGCGAAGTTGATCAGACGCAGAATGCCGTATACCATCGTGTAACCGATGGCGATCAGAGCGTACTGGCCGCCTACGGAGATACCCGCCAATAGGAAAGGCAGGTTTTCCTGAATAAAGCTCATGTTGTTCCTCCTCGGAAGAATGGTTTGCGTGCGCGGCTGCGCCGCCCCGATCAGAGGCAAACGCATAGACGGCGGGGACCGTCAGGCCCCCGCCGCATTTCATACTTGTGAATGTGCCGACTAAAATCGCGTTCAGACCTGGATCTTATTCGTCCATGGTGACGGAGCCGCCGCCAACCCAAGTGCCGGTCTCATTGTCAACGCTCTTGACGTAAGCGGTCTTGACCTTTGCGTCGCCGGTCTCGTCGAAGGTGATGGTGCCAGTGATGCCGTCATAGGAGACGCTGGGCAGAGCCTTCATAACGTCAGCAGGATCGGTGCTGCCAGCTGCCTTCAGGCCTTCCAGAGCCAGCATATAAGCATCATAGCCCATAACGGAAACTGCGGACAGGGTGTCGTTGCCGCCGTTGTTCTTCAGGTTGGTGGAGTCGGCGTTGATCCATTCCTTGATGCCCTTTTCAAATTCCTTGTTGGTGCCGTCAGCATAGAAGGTGGTGACGTCGATCTTCACGTCAGTGCCCTTTGCAGCTTCCAGGATCACGTTGGAGTCCCAAGTGTCGCCTGCCAGGATGGGCATACCCAGGTTCTGGCTTGCTGCCTGGTTGATGACCAGCTGTGCTGCTTCAATGGAGATGGGAGCATAGAATACGCCGCAGCCTTCCTTCTTTGCGTTAGCAATGTAGGAGGTGAAGTCGCTGTTGCCTTCGGGGAACTCAGCCTTGACTACCTGGCCGCCCTTCTTTTCAAACTGCTTGGTGAAGTAGCTGACCAGACCGCCGGAGTAGTCATCGCCCAGCTTGCTCAGGCAGTAAGCCTTCTTGACCTTCAGGTTATCATAGGCATAGTTTGCCAGGACGGGACCCTGGAAGGAGTCGATGAAGCAAGCGCGGAAGTAATGGGTGTTGCCTGCGGTGACAGCAGGGTTGGTGCAGGTGATGCCGATGGCGGGAACGCCTGCGTTCTTGAAGGTGTCAGAAGCGGCGATGGAGACGCCGGAGCCATAGGAGCCCAGGACAACGGAGACGCCCTGAGAAACCAGCTGGCTGGCTGCGCTGACGGCCTTGTCGTTGGAGCTTTCGTTATCAACGATCTCCAGCTTGACGTTGTAGGTCTTGCCGCCGATCTCGACAGTGGGAGCAACGGAGTTTGCGTACTGGACGCCCAGGATCTCCTGCTTGCCGCCTGCGCCGTTATCACCGGACTGAGGTTCATAGACGCCGATCTTGACGGTATCGCCGCTGGCTGCTGCGGTGCTGCCTGCTGCGGAGCCGGTGTCCTTGGAGCCGCCGCAAGCGGCCAGACCCAGCGCCATGCACAGTGCCAGCACGAGTGCTGTTAACTTTTTCATTGTGTTATTTCCTCCTGTTTGATTTGGGCGCCCGAACAAGTGATCAAAACGCCCTGATTTTCCATTATGAAAATGTATTATTATTTTACGCACTTCCGCCGGATTTTGCAAGTGGGATTATCGCCAGAAAGAAGGGAGACTGTCGCAGAAAATTCATAGTTTGGAAAGGATTCTGTCACATTTTGTCCTCTACACGCGGACAAACGTAGGAAATCATTTGCTTTGTCATTTCATTTGTCTTTCAGTGACGGATTGCACTTTTTCGTCATTTTGCCCAAAAAACCAGCCAACTTTTTTCCCTTTTTGCCGTTCTCTCTCAAAACCGACCCCATTCCAGCCACGAAGCTGCCAGTTCCTTCCCGTTTCATGTGCAAACTAGCAGTACAGCAAAAATCTGGGTGTGTTTGCGCGTTCACAAACAATCAAAAAACGGCGGAACACCCTTGTGTTCCGCCGTTGAATGCCCAATCGACTGCAAATGGTTCAGGAGAAAGACTGTTCCGATGCGTATCGGGAGAGGAACTGCTTGGTGCGCTCCTCCTTGGGGTTGTTGATGACTTCTTCCGCCTTCCCCTGCTCCACGATATAGCCCTGATCCATGAAGATGACCCGATCTGCTACATCTCGGGCGAAGGCCATCTCATGGGTGACGATGACCATGGTCATCTTGCGCTCCGCCAGGGAGCGGATGACCTTGAGCACCTCTCCGGTCAGCTCCGGATCCAAGGCGGAGGTGGGTTCATCGAAGCAGAGGATGTCCGGTGCCAGCGCCAGGGCACGGGCGATGGCCACCCGCTGCTGCTGTCCGCCGGAGAGCTGGTGGGGGTAGTTCCCCATCCGGTCGCTGAGACCCACCTGCGCCAGCAGCTCCTTGGCTTTGTCCTCTACCTCCTGGTTGATCTCCTTCTTGCGGCTTTTGTAGTCCGGCCGCTCCTTGGCCAGCAGCTGGCCGGCCAGCATCACGTTCTCCAGAGCGGTATACTGGGGAAACAGGTTGAAGGACTGGAACACCATCCCAAAGTGGAGCCGCCGATCCCGCAGTTCGCTGTCCGTGAGCTTGTGCTGGCTGGCGGCGTCAAAGACCGTCTGCCCGTTGATGGCCACGGTGCCCTTGTCCGCCTTTTCCAGGTAGGTCAGGCAGCGCAGCAGGGTGGTCTTGCCGCTGCCGGACGCACCGATGACCGCCACCGTCTCCCCCTGCTCCAGGGAGAAGCTGATGTCCTCCAGGACGCGGGTGGCGCCGAAGCTCTTACTAATGTTCTTCACATCTAACATCGCCATGGTTCTATCCTCCTCAGCACTTGAAGAAATCAAGTTTTCTCTCGATGTAGCCGAACAGCAGGGTCAGGCCGCCGTTGAACACCAGGTAGAACACGGTGGTGTAAAACAAAGGCCAGATGATACCGGCGCTCTTGATGAAGGTCTGGCCGCTCCAAATCAGCTCGTACACAGCGATGATACGGGCAAGGGACGTGTCCTTGACCAGGGTGATGATCTCGTTGGACATGGGGGGCACGATGCGCTTGATCATCTGCAGGAGCGTGACCTTGAAGAAGATCTGGGACTTGGTGAAGCCCAGAAGGGGCTTGAAGTTCTGGAAGGCCATGACCAGGCCGCCCATCGGAATGTAGCTGAAAACCAAGAAGAAGAGAATTCCGGGGACTGTCATTAAATAAAGGACCAAGTTCTTTTTGATTTCAAAAAGGAAACCGTGCTTTTTCTTTTGCTGCGGGGCAGCCGCGGTTATCTTTGCGGGCATATTTGCCAGCTCCTTTCGTTTTGTCTGCGGGTTTGTTCCTTGTCTGCATCATACCGCACCGTACACCCGCAAACAAGTCAAAATGCCCTACGGCGGCGGGGTGCGGTGGATATTGTACCCGTTGGAAGGGTTGAAACGACGCCATTTTCCTGGGATTGTGTGCTTTTTAAACACAAATCGGTGGTTCTCTGACACGCCATAGACTTGTCAAAAATTCACAGTTTGCTATAATGAAAACAGGTTCACAATGTAAAGATTCCCACAGGAAAGGAATGTCTTTCTTATGAAAAGCCTGCCGCTCATGCA
>ERZ825137.3023-NODE-3023-length-18680-cov-5.947919_pt1 | contig 18680 bp, 14 predicted proteins | sample MGYA00519873_ERZ825137 | MGnify/ENA primary metagenome ERZ825137 (study PRJEB31778, sample SAMEA3449190) | human gut metagenome | biome: human gut; feature: human-associated habitat; material: faeces | place: United Kingdom | collected 2010/2012 ...
TAGGATACCGATACATCTTAAGCGAATTCACATATAACAAGAAAATAGAGAATGGACAAGCATTTAATATTTCTTTTAAGGTGAAAAATGAGGGCTCCTCTCCCTTTTACTACAATTGGCCTGTAGAAATCATGCTCCTAAACAAAAATACCAAAGCCAAAGTATGGAGTACTATACTCGATAATGTAAATATCAGTCAATGGTACCCCGGTGAAAACTGGGATGACACTGCCGAGAAATATACTATTGCTCCACAAACATACGAAGTGAAACGCACTTTGACTCTGGACAAGAATCTGGCAACAGATGAGTACATTATTGCAATTGCAGTACTCGACCCTGCGGGTATGGTTCCTTCATTGCGTTTTGCCACTAAAAATTATTTTACGGGAGGTGTTCATCCAATGGGATATATAGGAGTAGGTAAAGAAATATCCAAATATGGTATTGCAACGTCTGCATTCAACAATGTGTATACAGACCTTACACTACATTATGAAGTAGATTGATAATTGACCATTAAAACAACACGAAATGACAAAAAAGTTATTGTTTATCATTCTGCCATTAATAGCTTTATTAAGCTATAGCTGTCAAAACAAGAAAAATACGCAAGTCCCGGCTTCCGACAAATCAGGAGTTATCTTTGATACGGACCTAGGAAGCGATATTGATGATGTATTTGCCCTTCAAATGATACTTAATTACGCCCATCAAGGGAAATACGATTTGCTCGGAATCGCCATCAGCAAAGACTTTCCCAGAGTAATCGATTATGTAGATGGTTATTGTCGGCTGAACGGTTTTGATGAAGTTCCATTGGGATATGCTTACAATGGTTCAGGCCTGGGTTTTAACAGAGAATGTGGCAAGTATGTATGTGCCACTTTAGATACGATTATTGATGGTAAGAAACTCTTGCCTGTCAAACGTACTATAGCAAACAGCATTCCCGAAGGTTACAAAATGATGCGCAAGGCTTTAGCAAACCGGCCGGATTCTTCTGTAGTCATTATTAAATCCTTCATTTCTTTCTTTATCCTATCTAGCTCTTTTCTCTGATCTTTTTTCAGTAACAATCTGACAAAACTCATATTTTCCATTTGTTCATATTGTAATTTTAATGATGGATAATCTTCTAATATTTCTTTAATGTTTCTCATTCTGTCTCCTTATTTTTGCATAATAAATTCAATCTCTTTTTTACTAAGAGAACTAGAATATAATAATTCATTATGATTTCTTAAATAATCTTCAATTTTTATTTTTATCTTCCCAGATTTCCCATAAAACCCGCTAAAATACGGCATTTTTCAATCACCAAACATTCTTTAATGTTTCAAAAATGCTTCCGCGATATCAAGATCCTCCGGTGTTGTGATCTTAATATTCTGATAAGATCCCTCTGCCAGAGCAACCTTTGCCCCTGTCTCCTGCTCTACTACCATGGCATCATCTGTAATTTTGCTCATATCTTTCTGACGAATGCTGTCATGAGCCTCACGTATCAGTGAATACGAAAAAATCTGCGGGGTCTGAATTGTCCACACACACTTTCTGTTTGGAGTTTCTTTTACATATCCCTCTTCATCAGAAAGTTTGACTGTATCTTTAGAAGGCATACCAATCACACATGCACCTGTTTCCTTCACTTTCTGCAGACCACGTTTAAGAATTTCTTCTGTCACAAAAGGTCTTGCACCGTCATGGATCAATACATATTCACAGTCTCTGCATTCACAAAGACCTGCATAGACAGAATCATAGCGTTCTTTTCCTCCCGGGATTACTGCCGATACCTTTGTAAATCCATATTTTTGCACGATTTCTTCTTTACAGTAGGAGATAGATTCCTCTCCTGTCACAAGAATAATATCCTGAATCAGCGGACTTTCCTGAAAACAGCGCAGGGAATAATACAAAACCGGGTATCCCTGTATCTCCAGGAACTGCTTCTGTACTTTACTGTGCATTCTTTTTCCCTGCCCTGCTGCCAGAACAATGGCCGTATTTCTTTCTGACATCTCAACGCTCTCCCAGTTTAAGATTCGGCACAGCATTCAGATCCCAGCCATGACGTGTACCTTTAATATATTCATAATAAGCAGCTACTCCAATCATTGCTGCATTGTCTGTACAGAAGATCGGTGACGGCCGATAAAAACTGTAATTATTTTTCTTACATGCTTCTTCCATTGCCGCTCTTAACGTTCCATTCGAAGCCACTCCGCCTGCAATTGCAATCTTAGTCATCCCATAATCTTTGGCTGCAAGCATTGTATGCTCCACCAGCACATCAACTACCGCTTTCTGGAAAGATGCTGCCAGATCTGCTCTGTTTATCTCTTCTCCGGTCATCTGCGCATGATTAATATAATTCAACACTGCTGATTTTACACCACTAAAGCTGAAATCGTACGGACAATCTCCAATTTTAGCTTTTGGAAACTCAATTGCATTGGGATTTCCCTCTTTAGAGAGCTTGTCTACCTTTGGTCCTCCCGGATATCCCAGTCCGATAGCTCTTGCAACTTTGTCAAAAGCTTCGCCTGCAGCATCATCACGGGTACGTCCCAGGATTTCAAATTCTCCATAATCCTTAACGATCACAAGGTGTGTATGTCCTCCTGACACGATCAGACATAAAAATGGAGGTTCAAGATCCGGATGTTCAATATAATTTGCTGATACATGGCCCTCAATATGGTGGACTCCTACCAGTGGAAGCTTCTTTGCATAAGCAATTGCCTTCGCCTCAGCAACGCCCACAAGAAGTGCACCTACAAGTCCCGGACCATAAGTGACACCAATTGCATCCAGATCATCAAGAGTTACATCTGCATCTGCCAGTGCCTGTTCAATTACCTGGTTAATCTTTTCAATATGTTTACGGGAAGCAATTTCCGGAACTACCCCACCGTATAAAGTATGAAGAGCGATCTGTGAAGAGATCACATTTGACAGAATAGTTCTTCCGTTTTTGACAACAGAAGCTGCAGTCTCATCACAGGAACTCTCAATTGCAAGAATTAATGTATCTTTCATTTTCTGTTCCTCATATATCCGACGGATAAGTCATCCGTTTTACTACTTGTTCATAATCAGTTTCAGTGACATATTATTCCTCAAAATTCAATTCCAGACTCTTTCCGTCTTTTCCCGGATATGCATTTGGAAAAATTTCACGAACTTTATCCATAAACTCATCCGGTCTGACCAGAGACGGACTGTAATGTGTCAGCCACATCTCCTTTACCCGGGCATCACGGGCCAAAACCGCCGCCTCGCGGAAAGTCATATGCTTGTATCCGCGTGCTTTGTCTGCTTTGTCATCTTCTCCGTACATTCCTTCACAGATAAACAGATCCGATTCCTTTGCATTTCGCAGGATAGATTCTGTTGGTCTGGTATCTGTTGTATAAGTAAGCCTGATTCCTTTTCTCGCAGGTCCAAGTACCATCTCCGGTGTATAGGTAATACCGTCTGCTTCGATGGTCTGCCCTTTCTGGAGCGGATTCCAGTATTTCAGTGGAATATCCTGCTCTTTCGCCCTCTCAGCCGAGAATTTTCCCTGGCGGAGAATCTCAAGGGTATAGCCATAACAGAGTACATTATGGTTCACTTTAAAAGCCGTAATACGATAGCCATTTAATTCAATGACCTGCTCCGGCTGTGTAATCTCAATAAATTTAATTTCAAACGGAAGCTCCGGTGCAATGACGCGAAGTGCATTGACCACTCTCTCCAGACCTTTGGGACCTACCAGAGTCAATGGTTCTGTGCGGTCTGCATTTCCCATAGTAAGAAGAAGTCCCGGAAGCCCGCTGATATGATCTCCATGATAATGAGTAAAACAAATCACATCAATAGGTTTAAAGCTCCACCCCTTCTCCTTAATTGCTACCTGAGTACCTTCACCACAGTCAATGAGCAGACTGCTCCCGTTATATCTTGTCATAAGCGCAGTCAACCATCTGCGCGGCAGAGGCATCATTCCACCGGTTCCAACTAAACATACATCTAACATATATTCCCTCTATTTTCCAGCTTCCGGCAATTCCCTTAAAAGGTGTATGGTCCGGCTGCTGATTTTTTCTGCTTTCATTTCTTTTTCATTCGGGATGTCTGGTCATAAGCAGCGCATCCTCCACAGGATCACTGTAATATGCCTTACGTATTCCATCTCCGGTAAATCCCATACGTTCATAGAGACGGATTGCAGTCTCATTTCCCACACGTACTTCCAGATGGATTGTCGTAACCTCCCTCTCTGCTGCAAGGCGGATCAGGCTCTGCATCAGAAAAGCGCCAATTCCTTCTTTTTGTCTGTCCCTGCGCACAGCCACATTGGTAATATCTCCCTCATCCAGAACCATAAGAAGACCGCAGTAACCCAGAATCTTTTCTTTCTCTTCCACCACCAGAAACATGGCATCATCCCTGGTCAGAAAAGTAAAAAAACCTTCTTTTGTCCATGGCACATGAAAAAGATCCTGCTCAATCTCCATTACCTGATCCAGGTCATCCACAAGCATTTCCCGCAGGATCATATTTTTGTACCTGCCGGTTTCTGCTCTTTTTCTCTCTCTGCACGCTCACGCTCTGCCTGGGAAACGCGGAGATATTCCGGGATATGTTCCATAGCAGTCTCTGTGCGTCCTTCTTTATAATAAATACTGCCAAGAGCTGCCACTGCCGCTGCTCTCTGTTTATTTACATGAGCCGGTGCAAAAGAATACGGAACCTGCAGTTTCTCTGCGATCAGTTCACGAAATACAGGTACACCGTCTCCCAAAAATGTAACCATCTCTCCTCTCTGATTCAGTTCTTCCAGCAGTTCCTCGATCGGTGCTGCCCACTGTTCTTTCAAAGTCATAAGCTGATGCTCTTCAAATCTGTAAATTCCTGTATATACCTGCTTTCTTCTGGCATCCATGATCGGACAGATCAATCCCTGTGCATCATAAAGATTATATGCCAGTGCATCTACTGTCGGTACTGCTACCAATGGTTTCTTCAGGGCAAGTCCCAGGCCTTTGGCTGTTGCCGAGCCGATACGGAGTCCTGTAAAGGATCCCGGTCCCGCTGCCACTGCAATAGCATCTACGGATTCCAGTTCCAGTTCCGTCATCTTCACAATCTCATCTAACATCGGAAGCAAAGTCTGAGAATGTGTTTTCTTATAATTTACAGTATACTCAGCCAGTAATGTATCATCTTCCACAACTGCTACAGATGCAACAATTCCTGAGCTGTCCAAAGCTAAAATTTTCATTTCTACCTCCTAACTGTTCTCCGGACCAATCACTGTAATCCTTCTATAATCAAAGCCTTTCTCCAGATCTTTCTCTATGGTTACTTTGATCAGCTTTTCCGGAAGGATTTCTTCAATCAGATCAGCCCATTCGATCAGACAGATTCCCTGTCCGAAGAAATAATCGTCATATCCGATTTCTTCCATTTCCTCAATGTCACCGATACGGTAAACATCAAAATGATATAAAGGAAGACGTCCGCTTTCGTATTCCTGAATGATCGTGAATGTCGGGCTGCAGATAGGCTCTGTGATTCCAAGCCCTGCCGCAACTCCCTGGGTAAATACGGTTTTTCCAACTCCAAGATCACCTGTCAGAGTATAAATCTGACCCGGTTTCGCATTCTCTCCGATCTTCTTTCCCACCTCAAATGTTTCCTGTGGTGTTTTTGTCTCTATAATCATCTTTTCCACCTTTTTCTTGCAGAATTGTTCTTTGCATATTATAATAGAGCGAACAGCGAAATACAATACTTTTTGAAAAGGAGACTTGAAACTATGGCAAATCCGATAGTTACAATTACCATGGATAATGGCGATGTGATGAAAGCAGAATTATATCCTGAGATTGCACCGAATACAGTTAATAACTTTATCAGTCTTGTAAAAAAAGGCTTCTATGACGGACTTATTTTCCATCGTGTGATCAACGGTTTCATGATCCAGGGAGGATGCCCGGACGGAACAGGTATGGGCGGTCCGGGATACAGCATTAAGGGTGAATTCACTCAGAACAGATTTAAAAATGATCTGAAACATACTGCAGGTGTTCTTTCCATGGCACGCGCCATGCATCCAAACTCAGCAGGAAGCCAGTTCTTTATCATGCACAAAGATGCTCCGCATCTTGACGGTGCTTATGCTGCATTCGGCAAGATCACTGAAGGAATGGATGTTGTAAACCGTATTGCAGAAGAAGATACCGATTACAGCGACCGTCCGCTTGACGAGCAGAAAATCAAATCCATGACAGTAGAAACTTTCGGTGTTGATTATCCGGAACCGGAGAAATGCTGATTCGCTGACTGTTTATGCCCCATGCAGTTTTCAGGCTGCATGGGGCATATTTTATCAGTCCGTAAATACTTTCACTTCACCGTCAATCACTGAATAGTAAAGATCTTTCTCTTTCTTCATCTTCGCTCTTCCATTTGTTCCCTCGGTGATTGCTTTTTCTACAAATGCAATCTGATCCGCCGGAACCAGCAAATGCAGAACTACCCTGTCAGTGTATTCAGAATCAAGGATCGGTAATTTCTGTTCTCCGGCAATATACTGGATCTTGCCTATCCCGGTATAATCCGTAACTACTTCCATAGAAATTCCGTAGGTTTTCTCAATCACTGTGCTGGCGGCAAGACCTTCCTGCAGACTCCTGGAATATGCTCTGACAAGACCTCCTGTTCCAAGAAGTATCCCTCCAAAATATCTGGTAACTACTGCTGCCACATTATAAATATCTTCCCCCAGGATTACATCCAGCATTGGTCTTCCCGCAGTGCCTGACGGCTCACCATCGTCACTGCATCTGGTATATTCCCTGTTCTTTCCCACCGAATATACATAGCAGTTATGTCTGGCATCCCAATATTTCTTCTTCATTTCCTCTATAAAGGCCAGTGCCTCCTCTTCGGTCTTTACAGGACGCACTGTAGCAATAAATCTGGATTTCTTTTCCACGATCTCGCCTTCCCCGCCCTCGTAAACTGTCTTATATTTCTCAAGCATGTCTCATACTCCTCTTTCCGTTCTCTTATTGACTCAGTGTACCATGAATTACAAAAATGTGCCAGCACAGTGTATACTAATCCTGTAAAAAAACACAATAACCATTAAAAAGATCCAAAAGCAATTGTGAATTTTTATTTTTCTGCTTTATTTACTTATTCTTATTTGATATAATAGAACGGATTATAAAGGAGGTTTAACATGAACTACGGTAAAAAGTCGACTGCAAAGAAACGGACGGCACTGATTTCCCGTTCTTCCATGATGGGAAAGCGCGCCAGAGTTTCTTTCATCAGAGTCCTGTTCGTATCACTGATAGCACTCTGCATCGCAGTAACCTGTCTGGGTGTGGGGTCATTCAGGGGTGTAATTGATACTGCTCCTGATGTTGATGATATTGATATTATGCCACTAGGCTATGCAACCTTTCTCTACGATGATGCAGGGAATCAGATCCGTAAACTGGCTGCTCCGGATTCCAACCGACTGCCTGTCACTCTCGATCAGATACCTGTTGATCTGCAGCATGCAGTTGTCGCAATTGAGGATGAACGTTTCTATGAACATAACGGTATTGACGTAAAAGGTATTCTTCGTGCCGGAATGAAAGCTCTCACTACCGGAGATTTCTCAGAAGGTGCCAGTACGATCACACAGCAGCTTCTTAAGAATAACGTATTTACCAACTGGACCAGTGAATCTACTCAGCTGGAAAGATTTACGCGAAAAATCCAGGAACAGTACCTTGCTGTCCAGGTTGAGAAAAAAACTGATAAAGACACCATTCTTGAGAATTACCTGAACACAATTAACCTGGGTGCCGGTTCCTACGGTGTACAGGCTGCCGCACGACAGTATTTTGACAAGGATGTATGGGATCTGAATCTTTCTGAATGTGCAACTCTGGCAGGTATCACACAGAACCCGACGAAATTTAACCCGATCATCAATCCTGACAGCAACAGGAAGAGACGCAAGGAAGTTCTCCAGCATATGCTGGATCAGAACTATATTACTCAGGATCAGTATGATGAAGCTTTTGCAGATGATGTTTATTCCCGTATCCAGGCCGCTCAGGAAAAGAACTCCAGCACTGAGAATACTGTTTACACATATTTTGAAGATGAACTGACAGATCAGATCATCAACGACCTGATGAATATCAAAGGTTACACCAAAAAACAGGCAACCAATCTTCTCTACAGCGGCGGACTTAAAGTATATACAACACAGGATTCCAAGATCCAGAATATCCTGGATGAGGAATATGCAGATCCTTCCAATTATCCGGACACTGTCCAGTATGAACTTGACTATGCCCTGACGGTTACCGATCCTGATGGAAATCAGGTAAACTACAGTAAGGAAATGCTGCAGCTTTATTTTCAGAATGAGGATCCCGATTTCGATCTTCTGTTCGATTCCCCGGAAGATGGACAGACTTATGTAGACAAATATAAGGCAAGCATACTCGCCAACGGAAGTAAAGTTCTTGCAGAGCGTGTCAATTTCGCACCTCAGCCACAGTCTTCCATGAGTGTGATCGACCAGCATACCGGCTATGTAAAAGCTCTGATCGGTGGTCGTGGAGAGAAAACGGCAAGTCTTACACTGAACCGGGCAACGGACACTACCAGACAGCCTGGTTCTACCTTTAAGATCGTGTCCACTTATGCACCTGCTTTAAATGAAAAAGGCATGACTCTTGCAACAACATTTGAAGACGAACCTTATGAATATCCGGATGGTTCCCCTGTAAACAACGCAACCCGTTCTTACAACGGAACAACCACGATCCGTACTGCGATCCAGAATTCCATTAACGTTGTAGCCGTCAAGTGTCTGGAAAAAGTAACTCCTGAGCTTGGATTGAAATATCTGGACAACTTTGGTTTTACAACCCTTGCTCATGGAACAGAGGCTGACAAAGATGCCAATGGTAATGTATGGAGCGATGCAAACCTTGCCACTGCGCTTGGCGGCATCACCCGCGGTGTCACAAATGTTGAACTGTGTGCATCCTATGCAGCCATCGCAAACGGTGGAAACTACATCAAACCGATTTATTATACAAAAATCCTGGATCACAACGGAAACATCCTGATCGAGAATACTGCTGCCGAACGTTCCGTAATCAAAGAAAGTACTGCTTTTCTTCTCACCAGTGCAATGGAGGATGTTGTAAAACAGGGTACAGGTACAGCCTGCCAGCTTGACAATATGCCTGTTGCCGGAAAAACAGGTACAACCGAGGCCTATAACGACTTGTGGTTTGTGGGCTATACACCATATTATACATGCGCAGTATGGTCCGGTTATGACAACAATGAGAAATTACCTGATTATGCGCGTAACTTCCACAAAGCTTTATGGAAAAAGGTTATGTCCCGTATCCATGAGGGACTTCCTTCTAAGGAATTTGAGAAACCTGCAAGTGTGGAAAAGTTAAGCGTATGTGAAGAAACAGGGCTTCTTCCAAGAGCCGGCTGCCCGGTGATTACCGAATACTTTGACGTAGGTACCATGCCAACAGAATACTGTGACCAGCATTTCTACGGCAGTAACGATGATTACGACTATAATTATGATGCAGATTCCTCTGATCAGACTGACAACACCACTGACACTGATAACAGCGAAAACTCTGATAATGGAGATACCGACAACAGTGGTGACAGTAACAATACTGATGACAACGGTAACAGCGGTGACGATGGTACTGATAATACCGGCGGAAGCGATGACAACGGTGACGGTAACGAGGATGATTCCTCTTATCAGGTCGACTATTATTAATGCAAAAATACCGGTACAGGAGCACCTCCGAATGATGTTCCTGTACTGCAAAAAATCCACAGTCCTGTCAACTCAGGACTGTGGATTTTTTATATATTTTCAAAATTGATTCTCAGATATTATACTTCTTTAATAACCATACGCGCAGATCCGTAAATACCTGCATCATTTCCGAGAGTTGCAAGAATGATCGGTGTTTTCTTGCATGCTGTAAAAGCATATTTCTCATAGTATTTCTGAATACAGTCGATCAATGGCTGTCCGGCTTTGGAAACACCACCGCCGATAACGATGGCTTCCGGATCTGTCACACATGCAAACATGGCAAGTGTTCCGCCAAGCATTTCTCCTACCTGTGCCATAACATCGCAGGCTACTTTGTCGCCCTCTTTAAAAGCATCCAGAACATTCTTTGCTGAAAGTTTTGTAAATTTGCGAAGAACAGTCTGCTCATCTGTAGCAGCCAGAGTTCTCTGTGCCACGCGAACGATACCTGTTGCAGACGCATACTGCTCCAGACATCCACAGTTACCACAGTTGCAGGCTTCCTTTTCTTCATGGTCAACTGCTGCATGACCGATTTCTCCACCTGCACCATGAGCACCGCCAACAATCTTTCCATCAACGATGATTCCACCGCCGACACCTGTTCCAAGAGTTACAAGAATAACGTTCTTAGCTCCTGCTGCTGCGCCTTTCCATGCTTCGCCAAGTGCTGCTACATTGGCATCGTTTCCTGCTTTGGACGGAAGTCCTGTCAGTTCTGTCAGTTCCTTAGTAACTTCTTTAAAGCCCCAGAAAAGGTTTACCGCACATGGCACTTCCCCTCTCTCATTAACAGGTCCCGGTACCCCGATTCCCACACCGTCGATTTCTTCTTTATCCAGCTTACGCTCTGCGATCTTGTCAAGGATTGTCTTTGCAATATCCGGCAGGATTGCTTCTCCACTGTTCTCCTTACGTGTAGGAATTTCCCATTTCTCAACTAAGACTCCGTCTGTCTGAAAGAGTCCACATTTTACAGATGTACCACCAACGTCAATTCCAAAACAATACTTTCCCATAATATCTGATATCCTCCAAATTACTTTAAATTATTTTTCTTCACGTTTCTTTGCAAGGTTTGCCTGAACACGTTTGTACAGCTCTTCCGCTGCATTGTATCCCATCTTCTTCTGTCTGTGGTTAACTGCCGCAGATTCAACGATAATAGCCAGATTACGTCCCGGACGGATAGGCAGAGAATGGCATACAATCTTATTTCCAAGATACTCTGTATATTCCTCATGCAGGCCGAGACGGTCATATTCTTTGTCTCTGTCCCACTCTTCCAGTTTGATAACCAGATCCACAGACTGTGTATCCTTAACGCTCTCAACACCAAACAGAGTTTTGACATCGATAATACCAATACCACGAAGTTCAATGAAATGTCTTGTGATATCCGGTGCCGAACCCACCAGCGTCACATCACTGACTTTACGAAGTTCTACAACATCATCACTGACAAGACGATGTCCTCGTTTGATCAGTTCCAGCGCAGCCTCACTCTTGCCAATTCCGCTCTCACCTGTGATCAGGACACCTTCACCATATACATCCACAAGCACACCATGGATGGAAATACATGGTGCCAGCTGTACACCCAGCCAGCGGATAATCTCAGCCATAAAACTGGAAGTTGTACGCTCTGTCACGAAAGTCGGAACATTATATTTAACTGCCAGATCGATCATATCCTGTGATGGTCTTGTCATTGTACTGAAAATCACACAGGGAATCTTGCTGGAAATAAATCTTTCATATTTAAATTTCCGTTCCTCATCACTGAGCTGCATCAGATAAGTATACTCTACATATCCGATGATCTGTACCCGTTCATTTGCAAAATGCTCCAGATATCCTGTCAGCTGCAATGCCGGTCTGTTGATCTCCGCTGTCTTGATCACAATCTCAGACAGATCAATTTCAGGAGTCAGGTTGTGAAGTCCCAGTTCCTGAACTAATTTTGTCAACTGTACACCCTTCATTTATTTCTCCTTTTCAGTTCAAAATCTGAAAGCCCGGTCTGTCCGCTATCTCAAAACCTGTTCATACAGACATAACTCATTTATAGCTGTCGTCCGAAACTTTCATAGTAAATTTCACGTCTTTTTTATTATATCACATCACTATATACAACTTCAATTACAAAAAGCGAGAGTCTTTGGGTAATATGTAGAAGAACCCCCGAATATTTTTACATATTTTATATTTTTTTCTCACCAGTGTGCCGTAAATAACTATACCAATCGCGTAGGATGCGGATTCGAGTGTGCTGGTATAAAAACGCAGGCGTAGCGGGCTACGCTGAGGCTTTTAGACCTGTGCAATCGGATTCGCAGACAAGTGAGTGGTATAGTTATTTCGAAAACGATGTACTAGCTCCATGAAAAAATTCATAGACTTTCTGTGCACTTCCTGCATTCATGCTTTCTGTCTCTGTAAGTTCTTCCAGTGATGCATCTCTGATATTCTCAACAGACTTAAATTTCCGCATCAATGCTTTCCGCCTGGTTTCACCGATACCAGGGATATCATCCAACAGGGAATGCACCTGTTCTTTACTTCTCAGAGATCGGTGAAATTCAATGGCAAAACGGTGCGCCTCATCCTGGATTCTGGTGATCAGGCGGAAGCCTTCACTGTCTGTATCAATGGGAATTTCAAGATTATTGTAATACAGTCCTCTGGTTCTGTGATGGTCATCCTTGACCATACCACAGACAGGAATCTCTATTCCCAGAATTTCCAGGACTTTTAACGCAATATTCACCTGTCCTCTTCCACCATCCATCAGGATCAGATCCGGCATAATAGAAAAGCTGTCAAACTCATCTTTTCCCTCATGAGTAAATCGTCTGGTAAGTACTTCTTCCATGCTTGCATAGTCGTTCGGTCCCTGAACCCACTTTATTTTAAATTTGCGGTAATCACTGCGCTTTGGCTTTCCTTTCTCATAGACAACCATGGAACCTACAGATTCAAAACCACTGATATTGGAAATATCATAAGCCTCCATACGCCTGATTCCCGACAGTCCAAGCCACTCTTCCACTTCATGAACCGCTCCGATGGTTCTTCCTTCTTCACGTTTGATACGCTCTCTGTCTTTATCCAGAACCATCTTTGCATTCTCTTCTGCCAGCTCTACCAGCTTTTCTTTCGTACCTTTCTTCGGTACCCTGATATAGACTCGCTGCTTTCTTCGATCTGTAAGCCATTCCTCTATGATCTTGGCATCTTCGATTTCTTTTTGCAGCATGATCTCACGTGGGATAAACGGAGTTCCGGCATAAAATTGCTTCATAAAGCTGGATAATACCTGAGCCTTTGTATCGCCACGCGCCACACGCAGATAGAAATGCTCCCGCCCGATCAGTTTACCTCCCCGGACAAAGAATACCTGTACAACAGCATCCTGCTCCCGCAGATCAAGGCTTTCATCCATGGCAACTGCGATGATATCCTTATCTTCCTCTCCGTAACCTGTAATTTTCTGACGTTCTCCGATCTTCTGGATACTGCGGATCAGATCCCGGTATTCCATGGCATCCTCAAAACGCATTTCTTCGGAAGCTGCCATCATTTTGTCGGTAAGCATATCAATCGTATCCTTAAAGTCTCCATTGAGAAATTTCAGCAGTTCTGCGATATTTTTCTTATATTCTTCTGAACTCACATAGCCCTGGCATGGCGCACTGCACTGTTTCATGTGATAGTACAGACATGGACGGTCCTTCCCACAATCTCTTGGCAGTACCCGATTACAGGATCGCACCTTATAAAGTTTTCGCACAAGCTCGATCACATCTTTTACAGCCCCGGCACTTGTATATGGTCCGAAATATTTCGCCTTGTCTTTCTTCATTCTTCTGGCAAAAAGAACTCTGGGATATTCCTCATTTACTGTGACTTTGATAAACGGATAACTTTTATCATCTTTGAGCATGGTATTATATTTCGGTCTGTGCTCCTTGATCAGATTACACTCCAGCACAAGGGCTTCCAGTTCCGAATCTGTGATAATATACTCAAATCTGGTGATATGGGTAACCATCTGTTCAATCTTTGCGCCCTTATTTCTGCTGCTCTGGAAATATTGACGCACCCTGTTTTTCAGACTGACGGCTTTTCCAACATAGATGATCTCGTCCTTCTCCCCATGCATAATATAAACCCCAGGCTTACCCGGAAGTTTTTTCAGTTCTTCTTCTATCTGAAACATAAACTCTCCTCTATACAAAAAATCCTGCCCTGAATGCTTTTCGTATCCATGAGATATTACAGCGTAATTTCCCGTGGTATGAAAACAGAGCCGGAAATTATTTCATTTCCGACTCTGTTATTGTATCACTGAATCTCTGGCTTATCCAGCGTTACTGTATTCTGTTTTTCCTCCGGAATTACCAGATCATCCAGATTTTCCGGAATCTCGATTCCACGCTCTACCGCATGGAAAATCTTCATAAATTCCTTACCTGTAATGGTTTCCCTGCGGATCAGATAAACAGCAATCTTATCAAGTGCTTCTCTGTGACTGCCGATCAGTCTCTTTGCTTCTTCATAGGAATTATGCAGAAGTATCATCACCTCATGGTCAACCTCTGTGGCAGTGTCATCGCCGCAGTTTAACACTGCTCTTCCGCTGAGATACTGACTCTCCTGTGTAGCCAGACCCATAAGTCCGAATTTATCAGACATACCATATTGTGTAATCATGGCTCTTGCCACTTTGGTAGCCTGCTCAATATCATTGGCCGCCCCGGTTGTGACAGTGTCAAATACCAGTTCCTCTGCTGCGCGTCCGCCAAGATATCCCACAAGCATTGCTTCCAGTTCCTTCTTTGTATTGAGATATTTCTCCTCCTCGGGTACCTGCATTACATAACCAAGTGCCCCCATAGTTCTCGGCACAATAGTAATCTTCTGTACAGGCTCTGCATCTTTCTGCAGGGCGCTTACCAGTGCATGTCCTACCTCATGATAGGATACGATCCTGCGCTCCTGTGCACTGAGGATCCTGTCCTTCTTCTCTTTACCTACCAGAACTACTTCAACAGCTTCGAGAAGATCTTTCTGGGATACTGCGCTGCGTCCACTCTTAACAGCAAGGATAGCAGCCTCGTTGATCATATTAGCCAGATCCGAACCCACTGCCCCGGAAGTTGCAAGTGCAATGTTCTCAAAATCAACAGTCTCATCCAGATGTACATTTCTTGCATGAACCTTCAGGATCTCGATTCTTCCCTTCAGATCCGGTCTGTCCACAATGACACGTCTGTCAAAACGTCCCGGACGAAGAAGTGCCGGATCAAGAACCTCCGGACGGTTGGTAGCAGCCAGGATCAGAAGTCCCTTTGAAGTGTCAAATCCGTCCATTTCCGCAAGAAGCTGGTTCAGGGTCTGCTCACGCTCATCATTGCCGCCGCCATAATGAGAATCTCGGCTCTTTCCGATTGCATCAATCTCATCAATAAAAATGATACATGGTGCATTCTTCTTTGCTTCCTCAAAGAGATCGCGGACACGTGATGCACCCACACCTACAAACATCTCCACAAACTCAGAACCTGACAGAGAGAAAAACGGCACATGTGCCTCTCCTGCTACTGCCTTTGCCAGAAGTGTTTTACCGGTTCCCGGAGGTCCTACAAGCAAAGCTCCTTTCGGCAGCTTCGCTCCGATGGTGGTATACTTGCCGGGATTATGCAGGAAATCCACCACCTCCTGCAGTGATTCCTTGGCCTCATCCTGCCCTGCCACATCCCTGAAAGTAATTCCTGTATCTTTCTGAATGTAGGCTTTGGCGCGGCTCTTTCCAACGCCCATCATTCCGCCGCCCTTATTCATGCGGCGCATAAATACCGTCAGAAGTACAAAGAGCAGAATCGTTGGCAGAAGCACACTGACCAGCATAGAAATAATTTCCCCTGCTGCATCCGGCTTCTTATACTCAAACTTGATTCCTGTTCCCTCAAGTCTCTCCGTCAGCTTATCTACTGACTCCATCTGATTGGCATAATAAACTTCTTCTGAAAATCCTGATGACTGATGTTTCGGCGTGATCGTCAGTGTATTTGACTGAAGCGTAACCTCTTTCACATCTCCATCATCTACCATCTCAATAAATTTATCATAAGTGATCTCACTCGAATTATCCTTGAGCATATTGGTAAACATGGCGAAACATACCAGAGTTACCAGGAGGCATACCAGAAAGGCCAGTATCGACTGATGATTCTTGTTCGGGTCCTGTCTGCCCGGACCTTTATTATTATCAGGACGATTGCCATTCGGATTGTTATCCATATGATTATCCATTTCATTCCTCCTAAACGTTATCGTTCTTATTATAAAGAGAATTCGGGTATAAATCAACTGCGAGATTGTGAAAATTGTGTCCGGTTGTGCATATCTTTCTATAAACCCTATAAAATTTATATGAAGTTTTACAAATTCACCTGTTACAAATGGCTTTATTTGTAGTATACTATTGACAAACTGATTACTGCTCACTTTGTTCCCGGTAATGCACTCCGCAATACACAGAATTTATGCTGACCGCATAAATTTGCGCTGTATGTCCCGGGATATTCTAAATGAGCAGTACTAAAAATGTGATGAGGAAAGGAAATGAACAAATGAAGATAGGATTTGACAACGACAAGTATCTGAAAATGCAGTCCGAACATATTCGGGAACGTATTAACCAGTTTGGAAACAAACTTTATCTGGAATTTGGCGGCAAGCTTTTTGATGACTACCATGCTTCCAGAGTTCTTCCGGGATTTGAGCCGGACAGCAAACTGCGTATGCTGATGCAGCTTTCTGATCAGGCAGAGATCGTTATTGTAATCAGCGCCGCTGATATTGATAAAAATAAAGTCAGAGGTGACCTTGGTATCACTTATGATGAAGATGTACTCCGCCTTATGGAAGTATTTACCGAGCGCGGACTCTATGTCGGAAGTGTCTGCATCACCCAGTATTCCGGACAGGAAAGCGCAGATGCGTTTAAGAAACGTCTGGAGAAGCTTGGAATCAAAGTATACGTGCTTTATCTGATCCCGGGTTATCCGAATAATACTTCCTTTATTGTAAGTGATGAGGGATATGGCAAGAACGATTATATCGAAACAACAAGACCACTGGTTGTCATCACTGCTCCAGGACCCGGAAGCGGAAAAATGGCCACCTGCCTTTCTCAGCTTTACCATGAATACAAGCGCGGTGTCAAGGCAGGATATGCCAAATTTGAAACTTTCCCAATCTGGAATATCCCGCTGAAGCATCCGGTAAATCTGGCATATGAAGCAGCTACTGCTGACTTAAATGATGTGAACATGATCGACCCGTTCCATCTGGAAGCATATGGTGAGACAACGATCAACTACAACCGTGACGTTGAGATCTTCCCGGTTCTGGAAGCCATGTTTGAAAAGATCATGGGAAGTTGTCCGTATAAATCCCCGACAGATATGGGCGTCAATATGGCAGGCTATGGCATCATCGACGATGAAGTGACAAAAGAGGCCTCCAAACAGGAGATCATCCGCAGATATTACAACACGCTCTGCCAGATCCGTCAGGGAACGGCAGATAACGAGCAGAAGCTGAAGCTGGAGCTTCTGATGAAGCAGGCCGGCACTTCCATAGAAGACAGACCGGTTGTCAGCGCAGCCAAGATCAAAGCAGAGACAACGGGCGATCCGGCAGCAGCGATCCAGCTTGCGGACGGCCGCATCATTACAGGAAAGACAAGTGAGCTTTTAGGTGCCACAAGTGCCATGCTGTTAAACGCATTAAAATCACTTGCCGGTATTGCAGACGCTGTGCAGCTGATCTCTCCGACGATCATCGAACCGATCCAGAATCTGAAAACAGGACATCTGCACAGTAAAAACCCACGCCTCCATACAGACGAAGTGCTGATCGCCCTTTCCATCTGCGCAGCAACGGATGAAACAGCAAAGGAAGCGATCGACCAGCTGCAGAATCTCGCCGGTACAGAGTTCCATTCCAGCGTGATCCTTTCACAGGTAGATATGAATGTTCTCAGAAAACTCGGCATTAATGTAACCTGCGAACCAAATTATGAATCACAGAAGTTGTATCATCGGTAAATATATGCTATGATGAGATGTGTGCAGGAAATATGGCACCATCAACGAGTAGATATCGTAACATTTTGAGCGAAGGTGCTCCCTTTGGGGGTAGTTTCGCTCTTTTTTATTTATTACAGGAGGAAAAAGAAATGGCAGTAAAATACGTATTTGTAACAGGCGGTGTTGTTTCCGGTCTCGGAAAAGGCATTACCGCTGCATCCCTCGGCCGTCTTTTGAAAGCACGCGGCTACAAAGTAACGATGCAGAAATTTGATCCTTATATCAATATCGATCCGGGCACGATGAACCCGATCCAGCACGGTGAAGTTTTTGTAACAGATGATGGCGTGGAAACAGACCTTGACCTTGGACACTATGAAAGATTTATCGACGAAAACCTAAGCGTAAATTCAAACGTAACAACAGGTAAAATTTATTGGTCGGTTATTTCAAAGGAAAGACGCGGTGACTATGAGGGAAGAACCGTACAGGTAATTCCGCATATCACAAACGAAATCAAGTCAAGAGTTTACCGTGTTGCAAATACGCAGGACACAGATATTGTTATTACGGAAATCGGCGGAACAGTCGGTGATATTGAATCTACACCGTTCCTTGAATCAATCAGACAGGTTGTAAAGGAAGTCGGTAAGGAAAATTGTATGTATATCCACCTTACACTTGTACCGTATCTT
>ERZ825137.3024-NODE-3024-length-18672-cov-10.161197_pt1 | contig 18672 bp, 19 predicted proteins | sample MGYA00519873_ERZ825137 | MGnify/ENA primary metagenome ERZ825137 (study PRJEB31778, sample SAMEA3449190) | human gut metagenome | biome: human gut; feature: human-associated habitat; material: faeces | place: United Kingdom | collected 2010/2012 ...
GACGCGCTGTCCAATAGCTACGGTTTTTCTCCCCTGACCTGATGCCTGCGGCAGCAGCGTACTTCTTCCTGCCGCAAGAAGCATAACCATCAGTAAACTGGTGGTTTTCGGCTGTCGAAAAAATGACTTCGCCACTTTTTCAAGTCAGGATGCCCGCAGACCGATCCTCAATTTCTTGCGAAAAGGTCGGGCTGACCTGCGCGAGAAGTTTCGCTTCCACCGCACAGAAAACGAATTGCCCCACAGGGTCAAGAGAAGCCTCTTCGGGGTGTGTCGGCGGAAATGACAGATTTAGAATTGATGCAGATCAGCGTCTCCTTCCGCGTGGAAGGGTCACCCCACGGCGTGGGATGCCATAATCAAAGATTACCGACAGCCGCAGGCCATCGCATCGAATGGCCTGCGGCTGTTCCCGCGCTGACAAAGAAATCTCATAAAGTTTCGAAAACAGGAGGTTTTATGAAAAGGATTATCCGCTTTCCGTTTTGCACATTCGCCGCCACGCACACGCCGCTGTCGCAGATCCGGCCGCAGTACTCCGTGCTGGCCCTTGCCCGTTACAGCAAAGTAGGAAATGCGAAAACAAAGGAAGCGAGTTCGGAGATGATGCTGACTTCACACCGTACTACGGGCTGGGTGTAATTGTGATAGATGCTTGCACGGCACATAGCGGAATGGTACGGACAAGGAGATCGACAAGATCCGCTTCATGTTTCAGGACTATGCGCTGCTGCCGCATCAGATTTCCCTTTCTGCGGAGAAGGAAATGATTCGCCGGATGCAGCGACAGGCCGAGATTGTCGAGGCGCTGGGCCTGATGGATGAGACTCCAAAGCAATAAGAGGATTTATGATACCTTCGTCCGGTTTGACCAGTACGCAGACGGAGATCCCTATTCCGATCCCAATTATGTTCATTGTTTTCGCATGGTATTGCGGGCGATTCACGAGAATCGGAAGATGCGGATCCGGTTCCACGGACACACCGGAGCCCGGCATTCCGTTGTCTGTAATCCGCACCGCTTGGAGTATTCCGAGAAGGACGATAAATTCCGGATCTTAGTGACGGGGATGTGGCGGATGAATACAGTCAACATGGCCCGTATCCGATCCTGCGAACTGCTGGAAGAATATGATCCTGCATCTGTGAACGTTCCGAAAGGACATCTGAAAGAACTCACCTTACTCCTCCATGACGAGCGCAATGGTTTGGAGCGCGTCCTGTTGCACTTCTCTCATTTTGAAAAGGAAACGCAGAAGCTGGACGAGCGGCTATATCGAATCACACTTCAATATGACCAGAATGATGAAACGGAGTTGCTAATCCGCGTACTGTCCTTTGGGCCCGTCCTTGAGGTCGTGGCGCCCATTACGTTTCGGCAGCTCATGCAAAATCGAATTCAGAAGCAAATCTCAAACACGATCTGACCGAGAGGAAAAATATGATAGAACTGCTCGATATTGTCATCTTGAAAACTGATGATCCCAAAACCGGGATCAAAGCCGGAACTGAAGGTACCATCGTAGATATTCTGGGTAATGGCAAAGCATTTACCGTTGAATTCTTTGATGAAGATGGAAATACAATAGAGGCATCACTTTGTACGGAGTATACTCCAGAGCAATTACAAAAGGTCGAAACAACCCTGACCCTAACATAGAAGATTTAATCTGTGTGAGAAGCAATCAATGGTGTATTAGAACGCGGGATTCCATAAAATGCAAAAAGCTATATACAGGACTGGACAGGCGCATTTTGACCTGCTATAATAATGCGTTATATCCGGGTATAGCGAAGTTGGTATCGCGCCTGGTTTGGGAGTGCCGTGGCGGTATCCGGGACAGGGTAAGGTGAAACGCCGCAAAGCCTTGCGACACCTGCGTTTGCTGGATTTTCCCCGATTGCCGAAAACGGCACAAAAGCGGCTTTGACCACAGGATTGACCACAGACAGAAAAATCTTTATTTTTACCCCTCGCCGTGGTATAATGGCAGAAATTGAATATCCGGGTGTAGCTCAACTGGTAGGGCGCGACATTTGGGATGTCGAGGTTGGGTGTTCAAGTCACCTCACTCGGACCAAAACCCCTCTGAAATCGTTGATTTCAGAGGGGTTTTTCTTATTCTTTGTCTATTGCGGCGCAGGAGGTGATTGAGAATACCCTTTTCTTTCTCTTCGACCTGTTATACAGTGATAAATGTGCGTTGACGTCAAGGCACACTTCTGATATACTACATATTGAGTAAATATAAAATGGAAGGAGTGACATTATGCGTACAGTAGATCTGTTTAGTGGTTGTGGCGGTATGTCGCTCGGTTTCCAGTCAGCAGGCTATAACATCGTAGCCGCTTTTGAAAACTGGCCGGCTGCAATTGAGTGTTATAAGCAAAATTTTAAACACCCTGTAATTGAAACTGACTTATCGATTGTAGATGAAGCTATTATCCGCATTAAAAAATATCAGCCCGACTTAATTATTGGAGGCCCTCCATGTCAAGATTTCTCTAACGCTGGTAATAGAACTGAAGGCGAACGCGCTGAATTAACCCATTCTTTTGCTAAAATTATAACTGCAGTAAAGCCAAAGTTTTTTGTCATGGAAAATGTAGCTCGTGCATCAGAGAGTGAGGCTTATAAAAAGGCGAGGAAGTTGTTTATCGATAATGGATATGGTCTAACCGAGATTGTCTTAGATGCCAGTCATTGCAATGTTCCACAAAAAAGAAATCGTTTTTTTTGTATTGGCGGTCTTAATCAAGATGATGGTTTTTTATCTACAATTTTAAGAGCCAAGCAGACAGTGCTCCCTTTATCCGTTCGTGATTACTATTCTGAAAAAAAGTACACTCTTGAATTTGAATATTATTATAGGCATCCCAGGTCATATAAAAGAAGGGGAATCTTTTCTGTGGATACCCCCGCTCCTACAATTCGTGGAGTTAATCGTCCTAAACCTTCTGAATACAAAAAACATGACAGCGACCCAGTCGATCCTTCAAATATTAGAGCAATGACAACGAGAGAGCGCGCTCGAATTCAAACATTCCCGGACACCTTCGCTTTTCCAGAAAACACGGCAAATACTGAACAGATGATTGGAAATGCCGTTCCTGTTCAGTTAGCTACTTTTGTTGCATCAAGCCTTTCTGACTTTGTCGATGGAAAGCAATATTCTTGTAATATGCAGTTCATTGACTGGTTAAAAAGCAACAAAGGTTTCACAAATCGTGCAGCAGGAGATATCGTATCCAGAATCATTCGAGCCAACAAAATAGTGCCAATCAAACAGTATACAGGCTTTGATTATGTAAACAAGCTGGATAGTACTAAATCTTTCAAAAGCATTAAGCCTGTTGTTCAATCTCAAGTTAAGCGTGCAGTGCGACTATACTTTGAATACTTGGATATTTCAACGAAAGAACCGGAGGTGACTTTACATGACAGCGGAACATAAATATGAGATGACAATCAGTTTGCAAATCGTAGAGCATTTAGGTCTCAATCTTTACAGCAATACATCTGCTGTAATTTCTGAGGCAGTTGCAAATGCGTGGGATGCAGATGCCAAAACAGTCGAGATTACTTTGGAAAAAGATTGTATCACAATCAAGGATGATGGCTGTGGCATGGATACTGATGATATCAATAACAAGTACTTAACTGTCGGATATCAGAAACGCCATCTCGTTCCTATTACTCCTATGCTAAATCGAAAAGTTATGGGACGAAAGGGTATTGGAAAGTTATCTTTATTGTCTATTGCCGAAACAATTACTATTTATTCGTCAAAGAATGGACAGAAGAATGCTTTACAAATTTCCACTCAAAAACTCCGTGAGGCAGTATCACAAACACAGACATATTACCCAGAAGAAGTTGATGACAGCGGAATTGATTTCGAAGGAAACGGAACAAAAATTGTACTCACAAACTTAAAAAAATCGCGAACTACTGCACTTGCCGGAAAATTAAAGCAAAGATTAGCCCGCCGTTTTGCCGTTATCGGCGCTGACAAACAATTTGAGGTAAAAGTCAACGGAGAACCAATTACTATTTCTGATCGTAATTATTTAACGAAAGCACAATACTTATGGTATTACCTTCGCCCTGCAGATGAGGATATTCCTGCACAACCAGCTGATGAGTATACAAAGCAATGCAAATCAGGTGTTCTTAGAAAATCTTTCTCCAGAAGCGGGGAACTTTCAATAGCAGGAAAACCTGCATATGTATACGGTTGGATAGCTACCGCTCCAAAGCCTGGTGATTTGGATGACGATGAGAACATCAATCGCATTGCTATTATGGTGCGCGGTAAAATGGCAAAAGATGATATGCTCAACGAAATTGGCACTACTGCGCTCTATTCAAAATACATATTTGGTGAGTTAAATGCCGAATTCCTTGACACTGACGAGGAAGCTGACATCACAACCAGTAGCCGACAGGACTTTTTTGATGATGACGAACGTTATGTTGTTCTCAAGAAATTCATTGAAAGTGAGTTAGCACAGATACGCGCTGATTGGGAAGCCGAACGTTCGGAAGCCGGTGAAGAGGAAGCTTGTAAATACGAAGTCGTCCGCGAGTGGTACAGCGGTCTGATTGGAGATGAAAAGAAGGCTGCAAAACAACTTTTCGGAAAGATTAACCAGCTCACAGTAACACCTGATGAGAAAAAGGACATCTTCAAACACGGTATTCTTGCATTTGAATCTCTGAAACTCAAAAATGAACTTAGTGCATTACAGGATGTTCAGCCAGATAATTTGGATATCTTTTTGAATGTTGCAGGTCGCTTAGATTCTATTGAAGCAACATATTACTACCAAATTGTAAAATCTCGCTTGGCTGTTATACAGAGAATGAAAGAGGTTGTCCACGGGGACGATTTGGAAAAAGTTATCCAACGACATTTGGCTAATAACCTTTGGTTATTGGATCCTGCCTGGGATCGAGATACAAAGCTTCCGTCTGTTGAGGAAGCAATAAAGACGCAATTTGATGTAATTAATGCAGGGCTTACAAGAGAAGAACAGGAGGCCCGCTTAGATGTTAGATATCAAAAACCTTCTGGCAAACATGTAATCATAGAGCTGAAGCGTGGTGATCGTACAGTTAAATTCATAGAGCTTATTGCACAAGTAGACAAGTATTTCTCTGCACTCACCAAGATTCTCAAAAAACATGATACAGACGAGGATTTTGAAATCATCGTACTTCTTGGTAAACGCTTGGATGGCGAAAAAGTTGATCACGATATTGAAAGCAAACATTTGCGCCAGCTTGCTGAAGTTAACACACGAATCTTATATTATGATCAATTGCTGGCAAATGCCGAAACTCTTTATGCAGATTTCATTGCGAAAAATAGCAGCCTTGCATCACTTGAGACATTAATAAACTCTATAGGATGATTTGTCAAACAGGTATTAATGCTTCTTCGTGAACAATCCAAGTTTTATGTCCATAATATGTTTCCCGATCACTGCGCTCTACGACAAAGCAGTGTTGATAATGCTTTGATGCGTATAGCACACGATATAAGACTTGAGTATCCATTTGGGGCGGAGCCTCTCCCAAAATTGCATATCCTGTGAAGCAGCGTATGCGATATAGTCGTTCCATGGTATTACCCCCTCGGTAAATTACTCAGTATATGCCATGCATTATATGCATGGCGAGAAGTATTTATTCTCAACCATCACAGCAATGATGTTAACAGATTTTTATATCCTGAATTAAGACTTTCCAGTAGAAGTGTCGACAAAGGTACCGAACATTCAGCACCTTTGTCGGCACTTTTTTACTTTCTCCCCTTCTTTCCCCGTTTGCCTTTCTTTTCCTCCGATGGACTTCCGTTACCTTTGCCCTCATTCATCAACCTCTTTGCTTCCTCAATCTCCTCCTTCATCTCCACGATCAACACCTTCAGCTTCTCCTCGCACTCCTCGCGGGTACGGGCGTAGACATTGCGGGCGTGCTTTTTGCCGTCGGGCCATTTAGGGGAATAACGGCCTTCAAAGAGATGGTCGTTAATCTGACTGATGCAGCCGGTGCCGGACTTGCGCTTGCGGCCCACATAGGGCTTGAAATCGGTCATACTCGGCTTTTCCGCCTGAGCTGGGGCAGTTTCCTGTCCTGGCTCTGAAGCGTCCTCCTGCAGCGCTGCCTTGCCGATGCCACGGTCGATGTTAGCGGCAGCTGTGAGCCGCATATCGTCGGTGATGTGGGTATAGATGTCCAGTGTGGTGGCCGCCGACACATGGCCCAGCATGGCGGAGAGCGTTTTCACATCCATACCGTTTTCCAGCGCCAGCGTTGCGAAAGTATGGCGAAGGTCGTGGAACCTCACATGCTTACAGCCTGCGTGTTCTAAGATGAGCTGCAATCTGCGACGCACCACGCCGGGCGTGATAGGGAAGTCCTCCTTCACTGGGGATGGGAACATCCAGCGGGAGTCCGCTGTCTCTTTGTACTCCCGCAGCACCGCTACCACAGCGGGCGGCAGGACAATCTTGCGGACGGAGTTCTTCGTCTTGGGCGTGCTGATCTGAAGCTGGCCACGCACATCGTAGACCTGCTTATTCACATTCAACACACCGGTTTTGAAGTTCATGTCATCCCACTGTAGCGCCATCAGCTCGCCCCGGCGCAGACCAGTGGCCAAGTCCAGAAGGAACACTTCGTAGTAGCCCTCGAACTTTGCCTGGATGAGAAACCGCTGCAGCTCCTCCCGTGTCAGCACCTGCATTTCCCGCGCCTTCTTCGGCGGCAGCTTGCAGCCGATGGCCGGGTTCACACGGATCAGCCCATCCTGCACCGCTTTCTCCAGCGCCGAGCGGCAGGTGGCGTGGCACATACGCACCATTCGGTCGGACAGCCCTTCGCCGTACTTGTCGGTGAAGCGCTTCCGGCCGCTTTTCTTGAGCCACCCATAGAACTGCTGCAGGTCATTTTGCGTCAGCTTGTTCAGCGGGATGTCACCGATTTCCGGAATGATGTGCAGGCGGATGCGGCTCTCGTAAGTCTCCTGCGTAGTGGGGCGGATCTTGGGCTTGGAGTGATTCTCATACCAGTATGTCAGCCAGTCCCCGAAGGCCATCTCGGACCGCACCTTCTCCGGCTTCAGTCCCCCGCACTCCTCCTTGAGCTTTTGGAGCTTCTCGACGCACTCCTTCTTGGTTTTGGCAAGGACATTTTTCGTCTTGGGATAGCCGTTATCATCGTAGCCGATGACGATACGTCCTTCCCAGCGTCCGTCCTTGCGCTGTCTTACGGTTCCGTCTCCGGCTTTTCGCTTTCTTGCCACGGTTTCAACTCCTTTCCGAAGATATCCTCCATAAAGCCGCCCACGATGCCAGAGGCTGTCTTCTGCATATCGGTTGTGACATGGGTGTAGGTGTCCAGCGTGAAGGAGGCGTTGGTATGGCCCAGGATACCGGACAGGGTTTTGGCGTCCACGCCGCTTGTGAGGGCATGAGTTGCGAAGGTATGTCGCAGATCGTGAAAGCGGATGCTGGGCAGGCCTGCCCGCTGGAGCAGCATCTTCATGCGGCGATAGGCCGCGTTGGGATCGACGGGATTCTCCGGCTTCACCGGGTCAGGAAATATCCATTGACTGATGGCGTCCGCTTTTCGCCGCCGCAGGATATCGGCTACACTGTGCGGCAGAATGATGGTGCGCATGCCCTGATTGGTCTTTGTCTCACCGACGGTGTATTCGCCCTTCCGCTGGCTGTGGAGAGTGCGGCACACCTTCAGAGTGCCGCACTCTCCATCGAAGTCGCTCCACTGCAGACCGCAGATCTCGCCGCGGCGCAGACCGGTCATCAGTTCCGTCTGGAAGAAGTCCCGCCACACCTCGTCCTGCTCCACTACTGCGAGGAAAGCGTCCAGTTCTGCACGGGTGAGGATACGCTTTGGCTTGTAGTTGGGTTTGGGCACCGTTGTGCCTTCGGTGGGATTCCTTGGAATGACATGGGCCAGCACCGCGTCCTTCAGCGCGGCGTGGAGGGTGGAGTGGATGTGGCGAACCATGGAGTCGGAGAGCTGGTGGTTCATCTCGGGATGCTCGTGGATGCGCCCCTCCGTTTTCAGGCGGCGGTACATCCGCTGGATGTCCTGCTGGGAGAGGAGGGAGATTTGCTTGCCACCCAGCTGCGGCTTGATGTAGTATTCGATGTAACAGCGATAGCTTTTGAGCGTGCCAGGCCGCACCGTACCCGCCTTGTACTCTGTGAGCCAGCGATCAAGCCACTCCCCCAGCGTCATGCGGCTGTCCTCGGTCAGCTCCACATCGCGGTAGCACTCGATGTTCTGGTGCAGCTTGTCCAGCAGAGCTTTTTGGGTCTTGGCATACACATGACGGAACAGCGGCTCGCCGTTTTCCCGGTGGCCGATGACGATACGCCCTTCCCAGCGTCCGTCCTCCCGCTTGCGCACCATGCCGTCACCGGCTGGTCTCCGTTTTGCCATTGGGATCACCTCCGATTTGTAACCAACATACATACCACAAGCCGGGCGGAATAGCTAGAAAAAGATTTCGGTTTTCTTTGCTTACTGTGACGCAGATTTTGCGCCGGTCATTCTCTCTGATAGAACAGCAGCACATCCTTGAAGGAGATCGTACCGTGGGTCGCCGACACCTCACGGGCACTGCTGCCGCGCATTTTATTGTACTCCTCACGGGTCATATCCACATCGCCACCCAGCAGGTGGTTGGTCATGTTGTGCTCCACCGCCAGCTTAAATAGCAGCCTGCCCAGCCGGTCACCGAACACACCCAGCGCACCCTCCAGCACCTCTTGCAGTGCGCGAGGCAGATATGCACCTGTCCTCTCAGCGTGCAAACGTCCGCAATACTGTCGCAGAGCCTTCTCCACAAACTCGTTGCGAGTGGGGCAGTTGTCCAGCTTGTAGAACGCATCTACCTCCTGCCACACGTCGTCTGACAGCCAAACGGAGTGCCTACTTTTCCCATTTTTATCCATCGAGCCACACCTCCTTCCGCGTATGCCTGCGCGTCCCGAAAGTCTTACAAACATGGGACTGATGGGCATTTTTACAAAGAATAGCGTCAAAGCATATTTGGAGTCCTATAATCAGCGCCATTTCCAAAACCCTGCAAACCCTCGTGGCAGTCCGCACTGCGGGCTGCCGTGACCGGCATCGGCGCTGAAAAGCGCCAATGCCTTTCTCCTGCTACCGCTTTCGGCGCACCGAAAAGTGGTCCGAAATCCCTCCAAACCTCCGAGGCCGCTATCCTTACCCACCCGCGTTCCTGCGAAGCCACACAGCGGCTCACAGGGGCGAACACGGAGGTTCATTGGGGCTGCCTGTCCCCAGCAGGTTCAGGCCATCCCGCAGGCTCTTCACCATGCCGCGACGTACCATGACCCAGCACTGTACAAGGCGGAATAACGTCTCCCCATAGACGCTGTTCATTTCATCCCGACACCGGCTGGCAAACACAATTTGCTCCGGAGTCAGGCTGCCGCATAACGGATCGCAGAGAAACAGCGCCACGGCATTTTCGTCCAGCAGATCATCGTGAGATTTACGCCACGCTGTCATAATGTAGCGGCGGGTATCCGCCGTGCGCTTGGCAACATACAGCGGATCACCGTCGATCAGTGCACACAACAGTTGCGAGATCATACTCCCTCACCTCCACGCATCATATTATTCTGTGCTGCCAACTTCTGCTGTGCGCGGTGACGCTCGGCGGCCATCTCCGCGAGGTGCAGTTGGTGCTGGTTGTGCTGCGCCAGCGCCTGCTCCACCGGCAGCAGCGTGTAGAGCAGTGAGCCGTTCCGTTTGCGTCCGTCCTTCAACGTGACGGTGGTGCGCTCCGTACGGACGAGTCCTTTCTCCTCCAGCGACCGCACATATTTGCACACCGTGTTGCGGCTCATGCCAACGGCATCGCCGATGGTGCGGTAACTGGGGTAACACTGATACGTTTTACGATCTTCACAGAACAGCAGGAACGAGTACACGGCGATCTCACCGGGCGATAGCCCCAGCTGACAGATGACCTTTGGCACAGGGTAGTAGTTCTTGACAGGGTTTGGCTTCTGCCACGGCAGGTTGCGGGTCATCTCGCACCACCTGTCTGCGCTTCTACCCACTGGCAGAATTTTTCTTTCGGGACAACGATGCGGCTGCCCACACGCAGGGCGGGGAAGCTCGCTTCGTGCATAAGCTCATAGGCGCTGGAGATAGAGATGCCCAGCACCTTTGCCACCATTTCTGCGTTGAGGAATAGCGGCAGCTCATCGTAGTTTATATATGTTGATTGTTTCATGAGATACTCCTTGTTTCAAATTCAGAGAAAAAGAACTTGCGTTTCGGAGGTCTCTCTGTTAGACTGTTTGCAGATGGTGTCTGCGTTTTCCGAAGCGCGGCGTGCCGCCAGACTGTTGCAGCAGTTTGGCGGCTTTCTTTTTGGATGGAATGGTGGATGGACTGCCCCCCTTTCATAGATGGAATATACCCGATTGACAATATTTCTCTTATCGGGTATTATGAGTATAACAGATAAAAACGCATTTGCAAGGCGCTTTGGAAATATCGGCACAAACGCAAAAAATCAATCGGGTATGGAGGGGCAACTATGTTTCGGATGAGCCATGACGCAGTGGATTTCTTTTCCGCCGACTTTACATCGGCAGGCGTGATCGTGGCGGGGGAGGAGTACCCGCTGGGATATTTTGCGGCGGAGACGCTGGAGGTGTCGGGGCAGCTCGCCCTGGATATCGACGCTGCGGCCAAGGAATTTGCCGCCGAGGCGCAGATGTTTTTCGCCGCCCGGGACCCGTCCAGCGCTGGGATCGCCAACGAAGCGTTTCGGCGGCTGTGGCATCTGCTGCGGAAGCTGCCGCTGTATGACCTTCTTTTGCGGCGGGAAGATGCGCCGGCCTGCTTCACCAGCGACGAGGACTGCCGAGAGATGTGGGACGAGATGATGACCCGGGGGACGCAGACCCACGACGACTATGCGCGCTGGATAGCCCGGCTCAGCCGGATCGGCAAGGACTTGAGCGACTTCCGGCGCAACACCCAGTGGATGCTGTCGGCGTATTTTGAGGGCTTGCCCTCCTGCAAGCGGGAGAACTATATCGACGCCTATGGCCGCTTCAAGGATGGGATCGGGAAGGCAAAGCTGGCGGACATAGACGAGGAATCCGACCCGTTCTACGACCCGCCCGTGGCGTCATTCCGCTTTGATTTTCCGGCGCACATATCCTTTATCCCGTACCGGGACGAGAAAACCGGGAAGCCGAAGATGGCGGAGCGCTCCACTTTCGACGACTTGATTGCCTTTTTCTACTTGGACTTGACGAGGGGGATTGCCGCAGGGAATCTGCCCCGCAGGTGCAAGAATTGCGGACACTGGTTCGTGGCCGTGGGCGGGTATAACACCCAGTATTGCGACCGCCCCATCCTCGGCCAGCACGGCAAGACCTGCCGCAGCGTGGGCGCCCATGAGACGGCGAAACGGAAACTGCGGGAGGCCGCCGCCAAGGAGTATGCCCGCACCTATAACCGCCTAAAGGGCCGGAAGCAGCGGGGCACCATCTCCACCGATGAATGGAATCACATCGTCGCCGTGGCGGAGGAGCTGCGCGCAGCGTTTCAGGCAGGGGAGATGGCGGAATCGGAATATTGCCGGAAGCTGAAGGCGCTGTGAGGCGGAAAAGAAGGTGAAAAAGACACTGCCCCCGGCCAAAGTACTGGCCTGGGGCAGCGCCTATTCTTTGCTTATAGCGTGGCAGAAATTGAGCGGCGTGGTGGCTTGAAGTTGCCTGAAATTATCTACCCCTTTTCTGCACATCCTCGTCGATGCGGCGCTTCCAGTCGGCGCTGAGGGGGCGGGCGGCGCGGACACTGCACACGGCCTCGCTGATGACCTCGTAGTTCAGGGCCGTACCGGCTTCGTCGCACTTGTAGTTCACCGCACGGTCAGCGCCGATGCCGAAGCGAGCCGCCTCCTTCGCCGCGTCGATGTTAGCGCCCAGGAAGAGGAACTCCCAACCATACTTCTCTTTCTGTCTCTCAATCATGCGCCGCACCGTCTCATAATCGTAGCGGCGGCTGGCATTCTCGTAACCGTCGGTGGTAATGATGAACATCGTCTTGTCCGGCACGTCCTCGCGGCGGGCGTACTTGTGAATATTGCCGATGTGGTGGATGGCCCCGCCCACAGCGTCCAGCAACGCCGTGCAGCCGCGGGTGAAATACTCCTTCTCTGTCATGGGCGGCACCTTCTCCAGCGGCAGGCGGTCATGAATGACCACGCTCTCGTTGTCGAACAACACCGTGGAGACCAGCGCCTCGCCCGCTTCTCTCTTCTGCTTGTCGATCATGGAGTTGAAGCCGCCGATGGTGTCCGTCTCCAGCCCCGACATGGAGCCGCTACGATCCAGGATAAAAACCAATTCTGTCATAATAGAAACCCTCCTTCGTTTGTTTGCACTGTCATTGTAGCGCATCGGAAGGAGGGTTTGGTCGCCTGTGGGGCGACATTTATTCGGCTTTCAGGCGCTCCGCCCACTGGGTTTCCCTGAACCCCACGAGGACAAAATCGTCGCCTACCAGCAGCGGGCGCTTGACCAGCATACCGTCTGTAGCGAGGAGCTTCAGCATTTCAGCCTCACTCATGCCGGGCAGCTTGTCCTTCAGTTCCATGGACTTATACAGCAGGCCGCTGGTGTTAAAAAACTTCTTCAGCGGCAGTCCGCTGCGCTGATGCCACGCAGACAGCTCCTCATAAGTAGGATTTTCCATTTTGATGTCCCGGAATGTATAAGAAATGCCGTTCTCGTCCAGCCACTTCTGCGCCTTCTGGCAGGTAGTGCATTTGGGGTAGCAGATAAAAGTCATGGTGTTACGCTCCTCGTTATAAAAGTATATTCCTCCTCACGCCCCCAGCAAGCTCTGGTCAAAGGCGAACAGCGCCTCGTTGATCTTGAAAATGTCATAGTCCCGCTGCATGATGAAGTACTCGATGATGACATCAAACTTGCTGCTGGGGCTGAGGGCGTAGCCCGCCCGGACGATGAGGTCGCGGGTCTCCGGCAGGCTCAGCTCAAGCGCGATGGCGAAGGCCACTGCCGTGGGCTTGGAGGGCTTGTAGTCCGGGTTATTGCGGATCTTCGAGAACAGCTTGCGATCCACGTTGGCCTTTTTGTAGACCTCGGCGTCCTTTTTGCCGCTGCGGTCGATGAGCTTCAACAGCGTCTCCGAAAATCCGGCATCCAGATGCGCAAGCGCCTCGTCCAGCCCGGAGGCCGCCATGGGCGCGTCTTCGTAGGCGGTCAGCATCCGGCTTTCAACGACGCCCATCCGGCGCATCCGCTCCCGGCGGGAGTCGGTGTGGGCATCCACATAGTGGTCGTCGATGTAGGCGGCGATGTCCGCGAAAAGCTTATTGCCGATCTGGTACGCCGCGCGGTCGAAAATGACGAGGTAGACCGTCATGTCGTTGTGCAGCAGGAACTCACCGATGGTGTCCACCGCCACGCGGAGCGCCTGATCCTTGGGGTAGCCGAAGATGCCGGAGGAGATCAGCGGGAAGGCTACCGTCTCGCAGTTGTGCTCCTTGGCCAGCGCAAGGCTCGTCCGGTAGCAGGAGACAAGCTGCTTCCGCTCGCCGTGGCTGCCGCCGTTCCACACGGGGCCGACGGTGTGAATCACATACCGGCAGGGCAAGCGGTAGGCTTTGGTGATCTTGGCGTCACCTGTCTTGCAGCCGCCCAGCGTCCGACACTCTTGGAGCAACTCCGGCCCCGCCGCACGGTGGATGCAGCCATCCACGCCGCCTCCGCCCAGCAAGGATTCCTTCGCTGCGTTGACGATGGCGTCCACGCTCATTTTCGTAATGTCATTGCGAACAATGATAAGGGGCATGATACTATCCCTCCATTTCTATCATTCAAAATCAAACCAACGCGCCGTTGTCCTCCACCTTTTCCGCTTCAGACAGTTCTTCCCAATCCTCACGATTTCCGCATCTGCGAAGGTAATCGTGGCCGCCATCCACGGCGCAGGAGCCGCAGCTGCAAAACTTAAAATCATGGACGGTTTCGCTCTCGATGACTTCTCCACATTTTTTGCATCTGATTGCGTTCCTGATAATTTTCGGCATAATCAGTCCCTCTTTAGTGCATTTCTGATTTTCTCTTTTTCCCCGCTGCCATCTGTGCGGAGGCGCAGCAGCGGGACGGCGCACTTCTCCAGAATGGAGTTTTTCTTTATATCTCGCTCTGCCTGCTTGCTCCCCGCTTCGTGGAAGCCAGTCCCGTCTACTTCAATCGCCAACACGGGCTGCTTATCCATCTGATTAAACAGCAGAAAATCCACATGGGTCAACGGATTGCGGGCATATTGGCGTTCTTCCTCTGTCAGTGGCTCATAGTCCCTCACCAGTGTCGCAAGAGAAACATGCACTGCACAACCGATAGAGGAAAACGCCTCCTCAGACAACACCTCTTGAATCACAGAGTACATGAGATTCTCGGAATCGTACTCCGATACCCGCTTATGTTTTTGCAGATATGCTCTGCGTTGCTCGGCATAGCCATGATAGAGCATATCGAATACGGAGTAGACCTGGCTCTGGATAACCTCAAAATTGTTATATTCGATGTACCGCGTTAGGTCGCCGTAGTTGGTCTGGTCATTGCGTGGGTCCTGCGATGTGACCACCGCCAGCGAATGAACCGCGCGGGAAACCGCCACATTCAGCATATGGGGATCATCCACGAAATCCGTGATGACATTGTCAACTGAGGTCAGAATGATAGCATCTTGTTCTCGCCCCTGAAACTTGTGGACGGTGTCCACCTCATAAGTATCTCCCAGCTGCTTGCGGATGGCTGTCACCTGATCCCGATATGGCGTGATAATACCGATGCTCTGGAAATTTTGCTGATGCAGCCGCGGAAGCACCTCCTGCTGGATGACATCGATCTGGCGCTGATTGAGATGTCCACGGGCGTGATTGCCGGCAGTCGTCCGGTACATGGTCAACACATTCGGCTCATCGTGATCCTTCGTCATGACGATTAACTGCCCATGATAAAACTTCTGGTTGCAGAAGTTGATGATCTTTGGGTGGCAGCGGTAGTGTTCCCGCAGCAGCGTAACAGGCGCATCCTGCCATATTTCCAATGCAGAGGACAGCAGGCTGTGGGTAGAAAAGCGATATCGCTCATCCAAGGAACGCTTTTGCCAAATGGCATCACTGGTACGAATGTCATCCTCCGTCAGCACATTGGGGAGCTGCTTTAAGTCCCCGACAATTACGATATTCCTTGCGCAGGATAAGGCCAAAACGCCTGTGGCCAAATCGACCTGTGAGGCTTCATCCACGATCAGGTAATCATAGATATGACCGATGCTCAGCGTTCCTTTGATGGAATAGGTCGTGCTAAGCACCACCGGATACTCGCGGGTAAACTCCGCGGAATTCCGGCGGAAATCATTCTTTTCAAAGCATCGTCTATTATTCCGCCAATGATACCGTGTTGCCAGCTCCGCCCGGAACAGCCGCAGGGACTTCTGTGTGAGCTCATCCATCTTCGCGTCGAAAGCGTAGTGCTCCAGCTTTCGGTTCAATTCCTGCTTTTCGGCCTCCAGCTCCCGCCTCTTTACGAAATAGAATTGGTTTTGCAAATAGGGAATGACCAGTTCCGGGGAGCGGATAAACAATTTGAGCGCATTACGGTTAAATCGGAACATGATAGATATTTTTTGCAACAGGCCCAAGCGAGTCTCACGCTCTGCATGCTGTTCAAATTCCATCCAAAGCGCAAGAAGCTTCTGCGAGGACAGCTTGTCCATGCTATCCATTGGCACATCGCTGTAACTTGCGTAATATTCCTCAAAATAATGCTGTTCCGGGTTTAGCCGCAAGAACTCCTGCTCAATTTCCGCAATGCGGTTTTTAGCATTGAGCATTTCGTTCAGTTCTTTGGAAAGCGCAGTCGTTTCCCGGTCTAATTGCTGTTGCTCCTCCGGCGGCATTTCCCAAGCGCTCATATTCGGATAGGCGCCTGTCTGTGCATCCAGAAACTTCTCTTTGTTGGCAAGGCTGCCGAGAAACGCAGTCAGAAAGGCGGCATTTTTCTTCTCCAGCTTTTCCGCAACATTGTGCGTTGCAGAATTGTTGTTGGATACAACCGCCACAGTCTTCCTGCTCCGAACCACATTGGCGATGATATTTAGGATCGTCTGCGTTTTTCCCGTCCCCGGCGGTCCTTGAATGATGCTGATTTTGGAGGAAAGCGCCCGTTCTACCGCCACCTTTTGACTCTGGTTCAGGCCAAACGGATAGATCACTGCCTCCGGCATCTGGGGCATTTTGACGTCTTTCTGCGGTGCAAGATAGCTTGCCAACACGGTATCCTCGCTGACCTGCTTGATTTTATCGTACTGCATGCTTAGGATGTTGATGCCTTCCACCTCGAGGCTGATTGCCGCGGCAGTTTCTTTGAAATACTGGAATGCTTCTTGATTTTTACCGTCTGTCAGGCAATTCTGCTGGAACTGCACTTCATTCCTACGAAATGATAAATCTCTCTTTCCGTTGCGGACAATACGATAATACCCACCGAAGTCGAGAAGCTCATCAATTTCGCTGATGGTTTGCCCATTTGCGGTGACAATCACCTGCGCAGGGTCGATTTTCTTTTTCAGAGGCAGAATCTCCACATTGCTGCTCTGAAAGCTGTATGTCTTATTGGGCGCACTGGTATAGACGACCTCGCACTTTCCGTCGTGGAATTGAAAGCTTGCAACCGAGTCCGTCTGGTCTTTTCCCTTTATGATGATCAAGTGCTTTCGTGCGTCCATAGGCAATCCTTTCACTTGAGAATGCGAGCTGTTGACTTATGGGTTGTCCACCCACATTCGCACTGGATTATAGCTGCGCCCACCAGCCGCATTTTATTGCCATAGGACGCGCGGATATTCTCCAAAATGTATTTGGCTGCCTTCTTCTCCAACTGGATATAGTAGCCCTTGGGAACGGACACAAAACCGTCCTTGATCTCCCGGCTCACACTGCGGGTGGCATTCGACAGCAGCGCCGCAAACTTATCTTCAAAATTATACTTTCTATATTGCCTGACCGATGAAGTCCAGCACAGTCAGGCATTCCTTGTCCTCAGATAGACGCAAACCGCGTCCCAGCTGTTGCAAGAAAATCGTCAACGACTCCGTGGGGCGCAGGAAAAGGACGGTAAAGACAATTTAATTATGATCCGGCACGATCTCCACAATATCCTCTATCTGGCAATCCAGCGCGGCACAAATCTTCATGAGTATCTCTGTGGTGACATGTCCGTTCCGACCCATTTTGGTGACGGATGCTGGGCTGATACCTGCCTTTTCACACAGGTCCTTTTTCTTCATATCCTTGTCGATAAGCAGTTTCCAGAGTTTTTTATAACTCACAAACATAAACTATCCCCTCCATACCGATATACAAAAATGCTCTGCCACTTGGCAGAGCATCCGGTCTATTGCAGCCGTACTGCCAAGGCCCATTCCAACACATGACAGCGTTGTTTTTCATGATAGCACATTCGGGCAGAAAAAGCAAGAAAATGATAAATTCGCACGAATTCTGACTCTATTCAATTTCTTTTCAAGCCGCAAACGAAACGGTTGAACCTCCGGACAGTCAGAGCTGCAATGCCAACACCTCAGAGCGAGGCCAAACTGATTGGAGGTCAGATGATGAATTATGAAGTAAAACCGTTTCAGGACTATGGACTGGTCACCATTGATGAGCTGAAAGAACAGACCGCCAGCCTATTGAATCTGGTAACGGCGGAACAGCGACCGCTACGCGTATGCATGAACAACGGCAAGGAGTTCCTGTTGTGCCCTCAGGACCTGCTCGCTCCGATCTGCGATTCTGATTTTCGCTTGGTCCTGCTGTCAGCAATGCGGTATGCGATGGGCAGAAATACATATATGCCCGCGGTAGTTTCCGATTATATTAAGCGCATCTTCGGTTTCTGGACGATAAGTTTCTTGCGTTGGCTGCCGATGATATCAAGGTGTGTTTTTGTAAAGAAGTGTGCAATTCGCATTGACAAGCAGCAAAAAAGAACGCTATAATAATGTCGTTATCGATAATGACGTTATTATTTAGGCGCAGAGGAGTGAAGACATGGCCAATAGAGATCACTCCTTGGATGATGGGATCATTCAGGCTGCATACTCGGAGTTTCTTACTTACGGTTTTCAGAAAGCCTCTCTGCACAAAATTGCCGAAAAAGCCGGCGTCACAACGGGAGCGATCTACACAAGATACAAAAACAAAGACGCGTTGTTTGCCAGTTTGCTTCAGGATTTTTTTGAGACGATGAAGACCTTGTTTGCGCCCATCGCGGAAGAATACGAAAAAGCAAAGTGCAGCGCACAGCCGGAGGATATCCTCCACGCCATCAACGCCGAGGAACAAGTTTATTTTCGACTGCTGACCGAACATCGTGACGACTGCACTTTGTTTTTCTGCCGCAGCGATGGCAGCTCCATGGAAACCATGCTGCATAAGCTGATGGATCAAAAGGCGGGACAAACGGTGGAATTCTTTTCACATATCTATGGGAAAGCGCCAAATGCCGATGCGATCCGTCTTTTGATGGGCTCAC
>ERZ825137.3031-NODE-3031-length-18659-cov-3.752741_pt1 | contig 18659 bp, 15 predicted proteins | sample MGYA00519873_ERZ825137 | MGnify/ENA primary metagenome ERZ825137 (study PRJEB31778, sample SAMEA3449190) | human gut metagenome | biome: human gut; feature: human-associated habitat; material: faeces | place: United Kingdom | collected 2010/2012 ...
TGACTTGTTGCCTTGTCCGTGTAGGGGCGACCAGTGGTCGCCCGCTCTGTATCAGCCGATCAGACGTAATCGAGAACGCTTTCTCTGCACAAACGTTTTCTTTTCCGCAATCGCTCATTCGTAGAGGAAATCCCTATCTCTGACCCTATTAAAAGGTTTTGGTGGATTCTGGCGGGGTTCGGGGCGGCGCCCCGCGTCCTCGTCTCCTCGCATCCCCGCGTCCCCGTCAGCCTAAGTAGGCGTCTAAATCGAAGTGACGGAGGGGCTCGTCGCGGCGGAGATAGAGGGGATGATGCGGATGACCGGCACGGGAACAGCTTCCGGCGCAGAACCAAGAGGCGCGGTGCGCTCTGCCGATGCGCGCCATGTCGCGCACGCAGTCGGTGAGGTATGGACGCTTTTCGATGATAGCGCCCCAAGCCGCCCAAACGGCAGGACGGTCGGTGCGGGACAGGACAGCATCAAACGCCTTCATGTTTTCGGCATGCAGGAGGGGGTTGCATTGCTTCTCCATGTCGTCCGGACGGGTGGCGCGCTGTGCATAGACATTAAACATGATAAAGCTGTCGTAGCCGTTGCCCGTGGCGATGCGCTCCACGGATTTGAGGGTGTTGTCCAGATGGTCCGGCTCGGCGGTGGACGGATTGATGCCGATGCAGATGAGGGGCTTGTCCCCGATCGTGCCGAGGACGTAACGGTACTCCGAGTAGAAATCGGGGATGTAGAGCCAGCGACTGCGGTCATAGGAGGCATCGGGAGACGGGCGGCAGGCATCCTGATAGGTCAGGACGTGAATGGATGCGGTATCGGACGACGGAATGTGCATGGGAGAAACCTTCCTTATTATGTAGTGCAGTTGATGATCCAGTGCAGTTGCATATTGTCACGGAGTGCTTTGAAAAGCGAGAAAATTCGACAATGATAGGATACCACGAAATGCCGCGTTTGTAAATAGGGGTTATGAAAAACGGCGGGACGCGGGAGAAAAGGGCAGGAGGGGAAAATGCGGGAAAGCCGAACCTGACGGCGGGGCGCGGAATATGATGTAATGATCTGCCGAGGGGCAATCGTCCGGCAGACCGGGAAGTTGCCCGCACGGGCAAAAAGAATGCAGGAAAGGAATGGCAAACATCATGAACACAACCCAAACTGACGGCAAAGCCAAAATCGGCGTGCTGGGCGGAGACCGCCGTCAGATCGCCATGGCGGAGGAGCTGGCGGCATCGGGCTATGAGGTGGCGCTGGCGGGCTTTGAGCGCTATGACGGCGAGATCTGCCTGCCCACACGCTGTATCGGCACGGAGGGCGCGGTGCGTGGCGCGGCGGCGGTCATACTGCCGTTGCCGTACAGTCAGGATCACGTGCGTCTGCACGCGCCGTATGCCGACGGAGCCATCCCGCTTGACGATATGTTCGCTCAGCTCAAGCCCACGCAAATGGTGCTCGGCGGACGCTTTCACGAGACGGCGCACGCACTGGCAAAGCGCGCGGGCGTCACCGTGTACGACTACAGCGAGCGGGAGGCATTCTGCATCGCAAACGCCGTCCCCACGGCGGAGGGCGCTGTCGCCATCGCCATGGAGCGCCTACCCGTCACCCTGCACGGAAGCAGATGCACCGTGATCGGCTACGGCAGGATCGGCAGAATTCTGTGTCGCCTGCTTGCCTCATTCGGGGCGCATGTCACGGCGACGGCACGGAAGCCCGCCGACCTCGCGTGGATCCGTGCCGAGGGCTACCGCGCCATGGACACAAGACAGCTTTCGTTCTGCGAATCACGCCCCGACGTGATATTCAACACGGTGCCGAATCCCGTCCTGACCGCCGATCTTCTGGAACAGCTCGGGGAGAGCACGCTCGTGGTCGATCTGGCATCCCGTCCCGGCGGCGTTGACCGCATTGCGGCACAGCGGCTCGGCGTTCCCACGGTGTGGGCGCTTTCTCTTCCTGGAAAGACCTCTCCGGTGACGGCAGGACGGATTGCGGCGCGCAGTGTGCTTGAAATCCTGCGGGAAGAGGGGGTGACGACATGACGGACACCTGTCGCGGACATATCGGCGTGGCGCTTTGCGGCTCGTTCTGTACGATATCGAAATCACTTGCCGTCATGGAGCAATTGAAAAAAGAGGGCTGGCACATGACGCCTCTGCTCTCGGACGCGGTGTATCACACCGACACACGCTTCGGTGAGGCGGCGGAGATTCGACGTCGTGTCGAGGCGCTGTGCGGTGAGGAGATCATCCATTCGATTCGGGATGCCGAGCCGCTCGGTCCGAAGATCCGTCTGGACGCTCTTCTCATCATGCCGTGCACCGGAAATACCCTCTCCAAAATGGCGCACGGCATCACCGACACTACGGTGACCATGGCGGCAAAGGCACAGCTTCGGCGCGACGGCGCCGTGGTCATTGCCTTAGCCTCCAACGATGCGCTTTCGGCAAACCTGTGCAACATCGGCACCATGCTGTGCCGCAAGCAGGTGTATTTTGTGCCGCTGGCGCAGGATGACCCCGAAAAGAAGCCGCACTCCCTGATTTGTGACTTTTCGCAGGTGGCAGACACCCTGGACTGCGCCCTGCGCGGAACACAGCTTCAGCCCATATTCTGCTGAGCGTCGGGCGTAAACAGGGAGATCGTAAAGGAGAAGCCCTCTCCCGATACCGAGAGCGGATAGCCGCTCCCGGTATCGCATACATAGCGCACGCCGTTGCAGGAGAAGCCGTCGGCATCGTAGACCAGGGGACCGCGCTCGGTCAGGCTGAAGGCGGCGACCAGACGGGTCAGAACGGGACAGATGCCCGAATCCTCCCCAAAGGCGTAGGAGTGATCGCCGAGGGTGACACAAACGCCCTCGCCGTCGACGGTCAGACGCAGTCCGGCAACCGACGCAGGCGAAAGAAAGGTGAGGGAGCCGCGTCCCGCCGCCTCCATGGTGAAGCGCACCTCACCGCGCAATTCGCCCAAGGTCAGAGTACCGTCGGCGGTGAAGGGATATTTCTGATAGCACAGCGGGTCGCGGTGCGCGGTGCGGCATTGGCATCCGAAGCGCCGCCAGATATATCGTATAAAATTTCTATCTCAGATCCCGCATCCAGCGCCAGCACTTCCTGCAGCGTTTTATGCTGCAGGTCTTTTTCCTGCCGCAGAACGAAAAGCAGCTGACAGCCAATTCCTTTGGAATTTCCTTTTGCGCTCTTTTCCAGTGCCAGAACCTCATTCAGCACATGCTCTGTCGGCTCTGCCCCAATTTCCAGAAATGCCAGAATACTGCGTTTTCCGCTTACCAGCTTTTCCAGACTGCAACGCGTTCCATCTGCTCTCTGTAAGAAGATGTCCCGAAGCAGGCAGCTTTGTATTCCCTCCCGGAGACTGTTGTTTTTGTTTTGCAGCTTCCGGCAGCTCTGGCTTTCATCCGGTACACTGTTTTTTTCCAACGGCATCACACCATCCGTTTTTTCAAAATCCGGCATATAAAGCTCGGTCTGTTTCTCCTTTTCGATCGCAAACAAAAGCTCTGCTGCCTCCTGATCCCCATTCAATAGCCGTTTTACTGCAATCAGGCGATAAATTCCCACCGGAAGTAAAAGCTCTAACGTTTCCTTTTCAAATACCAGTCCGGCATGATTCATTGTCACGAAATGATCCTTTTCCAGACGCCCCAGCGTCCAGTGCTGTGCATAAATCCATTCTTTTCCCAAAATATTTCGCAGCAGAAGCGTTCCTTTCGAGGCCTGCGCCCCGCTGACCGGTACACGGAATGCGCCGTCCGCCCAATATTCCGGAAGCATCAGGCTTTTATCCAATCTCGCCGGGATATTCAGGCTTCTGCAAATCGCAATAAACAAAATCGTCCTGGAAACTGCACTGCCCATTTTCAGCTTCAGACAGCCGATCGGCGACGCGCAAAGGGTATCATATTCTTCTTCCGGGATATCGGTAATGTTTTGGTTTACATAATTCCATATCAGTTCTGGATTGGAGGCAAATGCTTCCTGCTCCTGAGCAGTCAGCACACTGCAAATGTAACTTCTGTAAGCGCCGATTTCTTCCAGCCAGATTCTGGGACACAGCAGATCCTGTACATGTATATCTTCCGACCAGCTGCCGCGCTTTGCTGACAAGTGGTCTTCCAGCACTTCTGCCCGCAGATCTTTATTATCTTTTTTCGTCAGACTGTCCAGCAGCTTTTTGCGATCCGGGTTATCATCCTTTTCCAGAAAAGCTGTCAGCTCCTCTGCATTCTCTCCCGCAACGCGCATCCTCTCTTCCTCCTCCGGATGCACTGCAATCGCGTGCCGGGTCAGCTGATCGAAGCGTTCTTCCCGCAGCTTCACTGCATCTGCCAGTCTCCGCGTGCCGCGCGACACTTCTTCCTCACTCAATACACTTTCCCGGACAACGACTTCTTTCGGAGCGCAGAGCTTCGCCAAATGCCATTCGCAGGCAGAAACGCCAGAAAGCGCATCTTTCATTCCCGCTTCCGAATCCTTCAGCACAAGCGTAACAGCGCAATCCGCATCTGCCGCTCCGATGCCGTCCTCTGCCAAATTACAATAACGCTCCACAAACTTTCCCTCTGACCGCGCCTGCAGCCGGATGTCGCCCAGCCCAAGCCTGATCGAAGTCTCGCCCTGTTCGTCGGTTTCCAGCGCTGCTGCCGGGAAATATTCCGCCATGTTCAGAATTTCCACTGAAACTTGTGCGTGCGCTGCCGGGGTGTTGTCCTGTTTTCGCACCTGAATCCGGAGCTTGCGTGTCTTTGTATACGAAGCGGTGACATTGTGGCAGACAACCGCGCCGTCCCTGCCGATTACCTCTTCCCGCTTTCCCGCCGCATAATCGCCGAATGTGCGGCTGTGAATCAAAATCGCCTGTCCGGCAGGTCCTGTAAACCAGCCGCGATCCAGTTTTTCTTCCGGCTCGCAGGCCCCCAGAAAGTGCCATTCTCCATTTACCCAAACCTCGACCCAGGCATGGTTATCGTCGCAGTGCGCCCAACGCGGCGTGTATACCTGACGTGCTGCAAGCCCGACACTGCGCAATGCCGTCACCGTAAAGGTGGATTCTTCTCCGCAGCGTCCTTTTCCGCTCCGGTACATCGTCATCGGCCCCGCCGTTCGGTCATCCGCCATTTCATACGTTGCATGCTCTACGCACCAGTAGTTGATCTCTACCGCTGCCTGATATTCGTCCAGTCCTACAATTCGGTCTTTTAACTGCTCGTAAAAAAAACTGCGGCAATCGCTGATGTCCTCCGAGTTGATCCGATAATACAGTACGTCGTGGACAAACAGATCCTCCGGCAGCCTCTTGCACCAGTCCATCGTTTTCCGCAGCCAGAGGGCATGGCGCACATAACTCAGAAATATTTCAAACGGATATTCCCCGGCATCCCGCAGCGGCATCGTCCCGTAAAAAAATTTTATCAGCAGGGCCTCTTCCTCGCTGCACAAAGACAAGCCTGCCTCGATTTCGGATATAATCGGCGCAAAATATTTTTTTCTGTTTTCAAAGTGCGTTTCCGCATATATTTTTAATTGTTCTGAAAATTCCATGTTTCCTCTGATTTCCGCGCACGCTTTTTGCGCATACCGAGTTTGTGTCAAGTGCGCGCAGACACAAATCTCGCGATTGAAAAATTTTATTTTTCAATTTTCCTCTGATTTCCATGCACGCTGCACGATCGGATGACCGCCGTATGGTGTCCTTTAAGCCCTAAAAAACGCCCCACAGGTTTTCCTGCGGAGCGCTTCTGTGTAACGTATTCAATCCCACTTTTTGAGGATCGACATCATTTCTGCTGCATTTTTTGCCGGATCCTTAAAAACAGCGGAACCTGCCACAATCACATTCGCACCGGCCTCCAGCACCAGCTCGACATTTCCTGCACCAACGCCGCCGTCTACCTCCAGCTCGATCTCGCGACCGCTTTTCCGGATCAGCTCTGCGGTCTGGCGGATGCGTTCCGTTGACTCCGGAATATATTTCTGACCGCCAAAGCCAGGCTCAACACTCATAATCAAAATCAGCTCGACCTCATCCAGATATTCCTCCAGCACCTCTATCGGCGTACCGGGCTTGATGCTGACACCAGCCTTACAGCCGCAGCTGTGAATCTGTCGGATGACCTCATGCGCGTCTGCACAGGCTTCCAGATGGATCGTAATAATATCTGCGCCTGCTTTTGCAAACGCTTCCACATGCCGTCCCGGTTCTACGATCATCAGGTGCACGTCCAGAACCATATCGCAGGACTTGCGGATCGACTCCACAACACACATGCCATAGGACAGCGCCGGAACGAACATACCGTCCATCACATCGATATGAAGATATTTCGCGCCAGCATTTTTTACCGCTTCAATCTGCTCCCCAAGCCGCATAATATCGGCTGCCAGAATTGACGGAGCCAGAATTTTTTCCATACTTTCCTCCACTTAACGGGTCACAAAATTCTTTACGGTATTGTATACACCGTTCCCGTCAAGACCATATTTTACAAGAAGCTCGCCCGCAGAACCGGACTCGCCGAATACATCCTGAATGCCGATTCTGCATACCTTTGTCGGGCACTCTTCGGACAATGCCTCGCAAACGGCAGAACCAAGGCCGCCGATCACGGAATGCTCTTCCGCCGTCACGACTTTTCCGGTCTTCTTTGCGCTGTTGATGATCAGCTCTTTGTCCAGAGGCTTGATCGTATGAATATTGATAACCTCTGCGCTGATGCCCTCTGCTGCCAGCTTTTCAGCCGCTTCCAGCGTAGAGCTTACCAAAATACCGGTTGCAACGATCGTCACATCCGTACCCTCACGCAGCACGATACCTTTTCCCATCTCGAAATGATAACCGGGACGGTCATTGATTACCGGCACTGCAGAACGTCCGAAACGCATATATACAGGGCCAACATATTCGATTGCAGCACGGACACACTCTGCCGCCTCAACCGCATCGGAGGGGTTCATGACAACCATACCCGGAATGGAGCGCATCAGGGCGATATCTTCGTTACACTGATGGCTCGCACCATCCTCGCCGACGGTGATGCCGGCATGGCTTGCGCCGATTTTTACGTTCAAATGAGGATAGCCGATAGAGTTACGGATCTGTTCGTAAGCACGGCCTGTTGCAAACATGGCAAAGGAGCTCGCCACCGGAATTTTCCCAACGAGGGAAAGTCCTGCTGCCACGCCCATCATATTTGCCTCTGCGATACCGCAGTCAAAATGACGGTCAGGAAAGCTCTTTTTAAATACAGCGGTCTTTGTCGCTGCGGCCAGATCTGCGTCCAGCACTACCAGCTCAGGATGTTTCTTTCCCAACTCTACCAGAGTTTCCCCGAAGGCTTCTCTGGTCGCAATCTTCTTTACTTCTGACATAATGCTTCACCGATCCTTTCCAGATCCGCCATTGCGATCTGATACTCTTCATCGTTGGGCGCCTTACCATGCCAGCCAGCCTGATCTTCCATAAAGGAAACACCCTTGCCCTTTACCGTATGGGCAATAATTGCAGTCGGCATGCCCTTTGTGCTGCGCGCTTCTGCAAACGCCTGACGCAGCTGTTCCATATCGTTGCCGTCTGCAACGTCAATTACATGGAAATTGAAAGCGCGGAACTTCTCGTCGATCGGATACGGGGAGCATACGTCCTCGATCTTTCCATCGATCTGCAGACCGTTGTTATCTACAATAAGCACGAGATTATCCAGCTTATGGAAGCCAGCAAACATCGCAGCTTCCCAAACCTGACCTTCCTGAATCTCGCCATCGCCCAGAAGCGAATATACGCGGAACTTTTCGTCTGTCATTTTTCCGCCCAGTGCCATGCCGACAGCGGCAGAAACACCCTGTCCAAGGGAGCCTGTGGACATATCTACGCCCGGAATCTTATCCAGACAGGGATGTCCCTGCAAATAAGAACCGAGATGACGCAGTGTCTCCAGATCCTCTACCGGGAAAAAGCCTCTATGTGCCAGGGCAGAATACAGACCGGGTGCCGTATGTCCCTTGGAAAGAACAAAACGATCCCGGTCTTCCTTCTTCGGATCTGCCGGATCAATATTCATCTCTTCAAAATACAGGTAGGTAAAGATATCTGCTGCAGAAAGCGATCCTCCCGGATGACCGGATTTTGCGCCATGTACAGCAGTCAAAACGCCCTTGCGGACTTCATTCGCCACTTTGGCAAGTTCCAAATTATCCATAATTCCTCTCATTCCGCCGCGAAAACGGCCCAAAAATTAACCACTTACTTTACTTTGTATCACATTTTACTATAGACAGTCAACCCATTTACAGGGGGTTTTCTCATATCTTTTCCCAAAACCACATATAAATATGAAAAAATCTGGTGGCGCTTTTTGAAAAATATTTTCCGCAAACGGACTCCTCTGTTTCTATGCACGCTTTTTCTGTGTATTTTTCTGCCTGCAATTTTGCTGTGTTCCCACTGCTTTGACCGGGCTCTTTTCCATAAAATAACAAGTGCATATGTGCAGTCCAGCCTTGAACACGATGCCCTCAGCCTGCACTTTGTCATGGCGTATCCGAATCTGCAAGGGATTCATCTAAAAGACGCTGCGCTTCCGGTTTATTCTAAGGAAGCTTCCGAGGCTTCTGCCGCCTCCCGGCAGAAATTTTTATCCGTGCTCTCCTTTCTCGATTCGAAAAAATTAAATGAGGAGGAACGCTATACCTACGATCTGCTCTGCGACAGGCTGGCTCTCGACCTCGAAGAATCCGATTTTTCCTATTATGAGGAACCCCTTTCCCCGACCTCCGGCATGCAGAGCGAGCTGCTTTTATTATTTGCAGAATATCCGTTTTATACCGCTGACGACGTGGAAACCTATCTATCCCTCCTGCAGTCCGTTCCCGATTACGTGCAGGGTCTGCTTTCTTATGAATCCGAAAAAAGTGCAGCCGGGCTTTTTATGGAAAAAGAGGACGCTAAAAAAAGTGCACAGCAGTGCCGCGAAATCCTCACAAAGGAGGCGCTTTCCTCCGGCACGCACTTTTTACAGACGACGTTTTCTTCCAGACTTGCATCTCTTTTACAAAAAGGACTTCTGACCGCCAAGCAGCAGTCACAATACGAAGCCCAAAACCAGTCGCTTTTGTCAAAATCCGTCCTGCCCGCCTGGCAGTCCCTCGCAGACGGGCTGGAACAGCTTTCCGACACCGGACGCACGAGGGGAGGACTTTCCCAGAAGCCCGACGGGCGGCAATATTATGCCTGGCTCGTCAAGGAATCCACCGGTTCCTCCCTTTCCATGGATCAGCTCTATTTGCTCCTTCAAAAACAGTTTCAGAAAACCTACAAAGAGATGAAGCAGACGCTGACCACTTATCAGGGGCTGACCGTCGGTACGCCTGACCTTGCCCCGGTTAACGATGGATTTCCACTTTCTGATCCAACCGCCATTCTGGAAGATCTGCAAAACCGGATGCAGCAGGACTTTCCGGCTCTGGCCGATCTAACCGCCCAGACGGTTCAATGCGACATTCAGGATGTGGACGCCGGGCTCGAGGCGTATTCCAGTCCCGCCTTTTATATGATCCCGCCTATCGATGCTCTGATGCAGAATACGATCCGCATCAACCGTTCCTCGACCGCGGACGGAATTGAGCTTTACACCACACTCGCCCACGAGGGTTATCCGGGGCATCTCTACCAGACCGTCTATTCCTCCCTTGTCTGCGACACGCAGACGCTGCCAATTCGCAAGCTGTTCTCCTACGGCGGATATGTGGAGGGCTGGGCGTACTATACCGAACGGATTTCCTATGAATATGCCGCACAGGTCCTTGCGGAAGCGGAAGGCAGCTTGGGCAGCTCCTATCCCGCTGCGCTGCTCTGTACGCTTCTGGCACAGCAGCGCGATCTGCAAATCAACCTGTTTTGCTTACTCGACCTTTCTCTGCACTATTACGGCGCGGAAGAGTCAGAGCTTCTGCGCTCCCTCGAATCCTTCGGTCTTTCGGAAGAGCAGTCGGAACGTATTTACGATTATCTGCGCACTGCCCCTGCGGTCTATTTGAAGTATTACGTTGGTTATCTCGAAATGAATGCCCTCAAAAAAAGAGCCGAACTTCAGTGGAGCGACAACTTTTCCCTGCTGCGCTTCCATCGCTTTGTCCTGGAGGCTGGTCCGTCTGATTTCGAAAACCTTACAAAACGGCTGAAACAGACTGCAGCAAAAACGGGCTGACCACGCGCCAGCCCGTTTGGTTCATGCCCATAGATCGCTCACAGAGCATGCATTTTATTGTTCTATTCCACGCTTTTCAACGATTCCGCCATATTGATCCGTTCCAGCTTCAGATACATCACAACATCTACAATGACCATAAATACAAAGGTCAGCAGGATACTCTTTACAAAACTAAAGGGAAGCACCCGCGGCTGAAATGTAACCATATCGACATCAATATTTGCAATAACAAACCGGTGCAGGCAAATTCCGGCTCCCAGCCCGACAATTGTTCCGAGCGCTGTCAGCACGACATTTTCCCGGAACACATAGGATGCTGTCTCCTTTGGTCGGAAACCAAGTACCTTGATCGTTGCAATCTCCCGGATTCGCTCGGTGATGTTGATGTTCGTCAGGTTATAAATTACGATAAATGCCAACGCACCGGCGCAGAGGATGACCAAAAGCACCACTGCATCCAGACTGCCCATCATTTTGTTGATCTGGCTGAGCATATCCGCATTGACCGCAACCGCAGAAACGACGTCGCATGCCAGCAGCTTTTCCGACAGTTCCCGGTTCTCCTGCGCACCCTCCGATGCATGGATATAAATGCTCTTGTAAACCGGATCACTTCCGTTATCGAGTTTCCATGTTTCCGGCGAAATATAAACGTAATTATAAATATAGTTTCGAGACAGAGCAGCCACCTTCACTTTTAGCTTTTCGCCATCCTCTGTCCGCAGTGTAACGGTATCCCCAACGCGGATCCCGCATTTTCGCGCAAGCTTTGCACTGATAACAGCCTCTTCCTCACCAGGCCATGGAATATCCTCACCCTCTTCTGTCCGCAGCCGGATATACTCCTGCGCTGCCCCGGTATCCTGCGGAATGACGACATTGGCGGTCTTGACACCACTGCGCCCCGTCAGATCCATTGCAATCTCACAGAAGGGCATCCAATCCTCAGAGGATTCGGAAAGCACCTCGGTAAGTTCAGAAAAGTCTGCCGCATCCGCGGCCGGATACCCCTCTTTCAGTGTCGCGCTCATATCATACAGCTGCACTTCCTCATACTGCATATCCGCAATGTCCGCGATCGTATCCTTTATACCATAGCCGGTTACAAGAAGGGCTGTGCAGCCGCCGATACCGATTACCATCATAAAAAATCTCTGCTTATACCGGAAAACATTCCGCACGGAAACCTTTGCCAGAAAGCTCATATGGTTCCAGACAAACGGGATGTGCTCCAGCCATACCCTTCTGCCGCTCTTTGGCGACTTGGGACGGATCAGATTTGCAGCCGTGCTCATCAGCTCGTACCGACAGGTCAGCCACGTTACGCCAACCGAGCATAAAAGTGCCACTGCAAGCGAGGCAGCCGCCAGCCCCGGGTCAAACATCAGCTCATAATCCCCCATATGGTACATGATCTTATATGCATTCCAGATGACGGTCGGGAAAATCGTCGAACCGATCAGAAAACCGATGACAGAACCGATCCATGCCGCACTTCCCGCATAAAACAGATATTTCCCCATAATCCGGGCTTCCGAATAACCGAGTGCCTTGAGTACACCGATCTGTGTCCGCTGCTCCTCTACCATCCGGTTCATTGTCGTCATACACACCAGCGCCGCTACCAGGAAAAAGAAAAACGGCAATACCTTCGCAATTCCGGCGACGATCATAGAATCATTTTCATAACTGGCGTAACCGATATTGGTATCCCTGCCCAGCACATAGACATCCGGCTCCTGGATCTCGTCAATCTGCTTCTGTGCATCCGCAATCTCTTCCTTTGCATCTGCGGTCTTTTCATCCAGTGTCTGTAAGCCGTCTTCATATTCTTTCTGACCGTCGGCAAGCTCCTTCTCTGCATCCGCCAGCTTCTGTTCCTGCTCGTTTAGCTGTTTTTCCTGCGAGGAAAGCTCCTGCTTTGCAGCCGCAAGCTGCTTTTCTCCGGCTGTAAGCTCTGCCTCGCTGCTTTCCAGCTGATTGCGCTGCGCATCCAGAGCTGCCTGCTGCGCATCGAGCTGGGCCAGCTGCTGCCAAAGCTGCGCAGGACTGGCGGCGGCACTGCCGGACATGCCGGATTCTGCGCCCGCCTGGCTTCCAGCACTCTGCGCAGCCGCAATCGCTGCATTCAACTGTGCCCGCGCACTGTCGAGCTGCACCTGCCCGGCTTCCAGCTGGCTGCGTCCATCCACAAGCTGCACGCGTCCGTTGTTAAGTTCCGTCTGCTTCTGCGCAAGCGTCTGTTTTGCCTGCTGCAGCTGCTTTTTTGCGTCCGCGATCTGCTCTTTGCCGTCTGCAAGCTCTTTTTGCCCGTCTATCAGCTTCTGCTTCGCCTCCTCCAGATCGGTACGCGCATCCGCCGTCTGATCCCGCAGCTCCTTCTGCGCATCGTCCACCTTCTGCTGCGCATCTGCTTTCAGGCTGTCGTAGCGGTTCTGCGCCTCCTGCTCTGCAATCGGCTCTGCCCAGGTCTTGAGGTCTTCGATTTTTTTCTTGTAAACGTCACTGTAAATCCGGTCATTCTGATCGAGCCGGACAAAAATTTCCGTATAATAATTCGTATCAAATCCATCCGGAAGCATGTATACAAAGCCGGAAACCCGCCCCGTTCCAAGTGTGGTCGCGCCACGCTGATAGTTAATATAATAGGAAGCATCTGCTATGCCGACGATTGTATACACGTCATATGCGAACAAATCTGCCGTCTCTTCGGGATTTTCATCCGAAACCTGAATCGTTTTGCCGATATCGTCTTTCGAAAACAGACTGGAATCCATGACGATTTCATCCGCCGCCTCCGGCAGCCGTCCCGCTTTTAATTCGACCTGATTCTGTACTTCCAAAAGTGTCTGCGCCACAAGCACCCGGCTTTTGCCGCTCTCATCCACCGCCAGGAAATCCGAAGAAACCGCGCCCTCCACTGCTTTGACATCCTCTCGGCCTGTAAAAGCGTCCACCGAATCCTTTTCAAAGCCGAGCGTCGATAACAGCCGCAGATCATACAGGTCATGGTTGTTCAAATACCGCCCGCCATTTCGCACCATTGCAGGTGTCACCACCATCAGCCCGACGAAAAATCCCACACCCAGCGCTACAATCGCCAAAATTGCAGCATATCTGCCGAAGCTCTGCCGGATTTCCCGATATGTTGTTTTCCACATCGCCGATTTTCTTCTTTTCACGTCTCCTCACCTTCTGCCGCACCGCGGCACAAGCCTATATTTCCAACAAACAAAATGCTTGCCGAGCATCCCATTCTATCCTTTACCACTCGATCTGCTCTACTGGAACAATATGTTCGTTTTTACGCATATCTGTGACTGTTCCATTCTTCACGGTGATAATCCGATCCGCCATCGCCGTAATCGCCTGGTTGTGTGTGATGACAACGACGGTAACGCCCTTTTTGCGGCAGGTATCCTGCAGCAGCTTCAGCACTGCCTTACCTGTATTGTAATCCAGCGCGCCGGTTGGTTCATCGCACAGCAAAAGCTTTGGATTTTTGGCAAGGGCACGGGCGATCGCCACACGCTGCTGTTCCCCGCCGGAAAGCTGCGCAGGGAAGTTCGATGCTCGGTCTGCAAGCCCCACGTCTGCAAGCACCTGCCCTGCATCCAGCGGATCGCTGCAGATCTGGGATGCCAGCTCCACATTTTCCAGCGCTGTCAGGTTTCCGACCAGATTATAAAACTGGAACACAAAGCCAATATCATATCTGCGGTAGTCTGTCAGCTGCTTCTTTCCGTAAGAGGAAATTTCTTTTCCATCCAGCAGGACCTTTCCCTCCGTCAGCGTATCCATTCCGCCAAGGATATTCAGGATCGTTGTCTTGCCAGCGCCGCTGGCTCCGACGATCACGCAGAATTCGCCTTTTTCGATTTCGAAATTGACGCCCTGCAGTGCCGGGATCTCCACCTCTCCCATGTGATAAATTTTTTTCACGTCATGAAATTCCACAAAACTCATACTTTCCACTCATTTCTGCGCACGCCTTTTGCGCATGTCGAGTTTGTGTCAAGTGCGCGCAGACACAAATCCCGCGATTGAAAAATTTTATTTTTCGTAACTGTTCAGTACCTCCACAGTTACCATTTTTCAATCTTATTCCTCTTCTTCCATCATGCTTTCCAGATATCCCCTGTCCCACAGGAGAATCTTCAGCTTCTTTGCCGCCTTGACCGCAGGCTCCGTAAAATACTGGTTCGTCATCACAGCACCCACCATCCGGTCGTAATAATCCCGCCCCGCATAGGCTTCCTGAACCGCCTTGACACCAACAGGCCCATCGTAGCGCTTACACTGTACCGCATAGGTCACGCCCTCCTTTTCCGCCAGGACATCAACACCGTAATCACCGCTCCCGCGGGTCACTTCTACACTTTTAAAACCATGGTCTTCCAGAAGGTCCGCACAGAAATATTCGAAATCGTGTCCCTCCATTGCATCCAGCTCACGTCCCTTTAAATGCTCCCGTATCCGGCGTGCGCAGAAAAAAATCAGCCATATGACAAAAACAACCGCCGCCACAATGCCTGCTGCACCGGCAAGCAGCTTCCAATCCAACATGCTCTTTCATTTCCTCCAGTTTCTGACTGCAGCCCTCCTGCTAAAACGAACTACAGTTCTTCTCTTTAAGGGTACAATATTCTCCACCTCTTTACAATCCTGCCGCCGAAAATTTCATTTAGTTTTTATAATTTCTCGCTCCGTTCGTTGCGTAAAATACCGTTTTATGCTATGCTTTTCTACAGATTCTCCGATACCGTTCAATCGTATTTTTTTAAATTCCAGGAGAGCTGCAAATGAACAATAGAGAACGTTTTTCCTCCAGGCTTGGATTTATCCTGATTTCTGCCGGCTGTGCGGTAGGATTGGGTAATGTCTGGCGTTTTCCTTATATTACGGGACAATACGGCGGCGCCGCGTTTGTCCTTGTTTACCTTATTTTCCTTGTCCTGCTCGGTCTTCCGATCATGGTCATGGAATTTTCGGTGGGCCGCGCCAGCCAGAAATCCGCGGCGCGCTCTTTCCATGTGCTTGAGCCTGCCGGTACAAAATGGCATCTTCAGGGCTATGCCTGTATGGCAGGCAACTATCTTCTGATGATGTTTTACACCACGGTCGGCGGCTGGATGGCAGCCTATATCTTCAAGACGCTGACCGGAGAATTCAAAGGTCTGGATTCTGACGGCGTTGCAGCAGTTTTTAATGACATGCTCGCCCGCCCCGGTTACATGACATTCTGGATGGTTCTTGTGGTTCTGCTGAGCTTTTTTATCTGCAGTCTCGGTCTGCAAAAAGGTGTGGAGCGTATTACCAAGGCAATGATGAGCTGTCTTTTCCTCATCCTGCTCATTCTGTGTATCCGCAGTGTGACACTGCCCGGCGCTTCCGAGGGACTGCGCTTTTATCTGATTCCCGATTTTACCAGATTTACAGAAAACGGCGTCGGCAACACGATTTTCGCCGCAATGGGACAGGCGTTCTTTACCCTGAGCCTCGGCATCGGTGCGATGGCGATTTTCGGCAGCTACATCGGTAAAGACCACACCCTGACAGGGGAAACAATCAATATCTGCCTTCTGGACACACTGGTTGCTTTTCTCGCAGGACTGATTATTTTCCCGTCCTGCTTTGCATTCGGCGTCGATCCCGGACAGGGACCCGGTCTGGTGTTCATCACTCTGCCCAACATCTTCAACCAGATGGTCGGTGGACGGATTTTCGGTGTTTTGTTCTTCGTCTTCATGACGTTTGCCGCCCAGTCCACGATTATTGCCGTATTTGAAAATATCATCAGCTTTTCCATGGATCTGTTCGGCACATCCCGTAAAAAAACCGTCCTGATCAATGGAATTGCGATTATCCTCCTGTCCCTGCCCTGCGTATTCGGCTTCAACATCTGGTCCGGTTTCCAGCCGATGGGCGCTGGCTCCACGATTCAGGATCTCGAGGACTTCATTGTTTCCAACAACCTCCTGCCCCTGGGCAGCATGGTCTATCTGCTGTTCTGTACCAGCAGATACGGCTGGGGCTGGAAAAACTTCCTGGCAGAAGCCGACACCGGCAAGGGCGTAAAATTTCCCGCCTGGGCGCGCGTTTACGTTTCCTATATTCTGCCGCTGATCGTCCTGTTCATTTTTATTATGGGCTATTATCAGAAATTTAAATAAGGAGTAAAAAACTATGCAGCTTTTGGAAGAAAGAATTCGCAAAGACGGAATCATTAAAGAAGGAAATGTCCTCAAAGTAGACCGCTTTCTGAATCATCAGATGGATATCCACCTGTTTGAAGAAATCGGCAAAGAGTTTTACCGCCGTTTCTCGGATGCCGGCGTCAACAAGATCCTGACCATCGAAGCCTCCGGTATCGGCATTGCCTGCATCACGGCGCAGTATTTTGATGTTCCTGTCGTTTTTGCGAAGAAAAATCAGACCAAAAATATTGCCGGAGACGTTTTCACCACACAGGTGGAATCCTACACTCACGGCAGAATCTATGACATCATCGTATCAAAAGAATTCCTTTCTCCCAACGACAGAGTCCTGCTGATCGATGATTTCTTAGCAAACGGAAGAGCTCTCGAGGGTCTTGCTGCCCTGGTAGAATCCTCCGGTGCAACCCTGGTCGGTGCGGGCATCGTAATTGAAAAAGGCTTCCAGCCCGGCGGCGATGAGCTGCGCAAAAAAGGCATCCATCTGGAATCTCTCGCTATCGTTGAAAGCATGGACGAAAAGACTGGCACAATCACGTTCCGCGAGCAGTAATGCGGTACTTTTTTCCCAAAGTCCCATATCATAAATAGTAAAAAGGACTCTGAGGAAATTTTATGACAAAGGAATCTTTAAACAGCAGCCGGACGCCGTCTGACGGACATCTGGCTGACACCAATCCAAACTCAGCACAGACTCTCGCTGCTTCCTGCAGCCAGCCTGTGCTGACTCTTTCTCAAGGCGCTCCCGTTTCGGACACCGCCAGCTCCCAGACCCTCGGGCAAAACGGTCCCGTCCTCTTACAGGACGTGGATTTTATTGAAAAACTTGCACATTTCGACCGGGAACGCATCCCGGAGCGCGTTGTGCACGCTAAAGGAAGCGGCGCATTCGGCACATTCCGCCCTTACCGTTCCATGCGGGATTATACGAGCGCTGCGTTTTTACAGGATCCGTCCGTATCCACCCGTTTTCTGATCCGTTTCTCCACCGTCATCGGCTCCAAGGGCTCTCCTGACACTGACCGCGACCCGCGCGGCTTTGCTGTTAAATTTTACACCTCTCAGGGTAATTATGACGTCGTCGGCTTAAGCCTTCCAGTCTTTTTTATCCGCGACGCCATGCAGTTTCCCGATTTCATCCATTCCCAGAAGCCCGATCCCTGCACAAATATCAAAAACTACGCGCATGTCTGGGATTTTTTCTCCCTCACACCGGAAAGCCTTCATCAACTGATGTGGCTCTACAGTGACCGCGGCATCGTTAAGGATTTTGCCAAAATGGACGGTTTTGGTGTCAATACCTTTGTCTGGGTCAATGGAAAAGGGGAACGTTTTTACGTCAAATATCGTTTTGCCGCACAGGAACCCTTCGACATCATCGACCGCAAAGAAGGAAAACGCCTTGCCGGTCAGGATCCGGACATCGCTGCGCGCACGCTGCACAGGCGGCTCGCTTTGGGCAACCCGATCCGATATGAATTTCAGGTACAGATCATGAAGCCCGAAATGGCTGACCAGCTGTCCTTCGATCCGCTCGACGATACCAAAATCTGGCCGGAGGATCAGTTCCCGTTCCAGAAGGTCGGCATGATGGTTTTAAACGAAAATCCCAAAAACTTCTTTACCGACATCGAGCAGGCAGCGTTCTGTCCCGCAAACATCGTTCCCGGCATCGAATTTTCCGCTGATAAAATGCTGCAGGGACGCACATTTTCCTACACCGACACACAGCGTTACCGCATCGGCGCAAACTTCGCCCAGCTTCCGGTCAACCGCCCGGTTTCTCCTGTCGCCAACGACCAGCAGGACGGCTATATGGCATACAAAAATCCGCCCGGCTGCGTCAACTACAAGCCAAACTCCTTAGACCGCAACAATCCGCAGGAAGCCCCCATGCCCCGCTATCCGGGCATGCGCTATCCCGGCGGAACCGTGCAGCGCTCCGTCCTTGAGAAAACCGACGACTATTCCCAGGCGCGCACCCGTTACCGCTCTTTGCCGGATGCGGAAAAAGCCCGCCTCGCGGACGCCATCGGCTGGGAGCTCGCCCAGGCGCCGATGGAAATTCGCAAACGACAGCTCGATCTGTTCGCCAAAGTAAGCGCCGACCTCGCCAACCGCGTCAGCCGTGAAATCTATCTGTTCGAGACGGGAAGGAAAGGATAAAATGTAAAAAAGAATGTGCCTTGGCACATTCTCGCGCCGAGGCGCGGTTGCTTCGGCAA
>ERZ825137.3033-NODE-3033-length-18655-cov-9.603441_pt1 | contig 18655 bp, 8 predicted proteins | sample MGYA00519873_ERZ825137 | MGnify/ENA primary metagenome ERZ825137 (study PRJEB31778, sample SAMEA3449190) | human gut metagenome | biome: human gut; feature: human-associated habitat; material: faeces | place: United Kingdom | collected 2010/2012 ...
ATCGGAGGTTCCAAGGCAAGTCTGTTTGCATCGGTTGAGCCGCTGACAGCAACGGTGATGTCGGTACTCTTTATGCATGTGGCTTTTTCGGGAATGGATCTGGCAGGATTTGTCGGAATTATAGCGGGTGTGATCATCTTGTCGCTGCCAAAAAAGAAAAAATGATACAAAAAAATATAAAAAGATTACAGAAAGTCCTGTCGGGAGAGTAATATTCCCGAGAGGACTTTTTGTCTTAAAATTAACAAGGGAAACAATGCATGAATGCATAAAAATCAATAATATAATACATGAATGCGTAAAAATAAACAAAAAAATTCCAAAAACATATCTGCAATTGTGAATAATTTGTTGATTTTTTGAAAATATTGTGATAAAATTAACAAATCAAAAGGATATGGAGGATATCATATGTTAAACAGTTTAAACAACGTTGTGAATTTCCTGAATAGTTACATCTGGGGCGTTGGAATGCTGATACTGATTGTAGGAAGTGGGTTATATTTTACAATCAGATTACACGGTTTCCAGTTTGTACATTTTAAGGATATGTGGAGCAGAATCATCGATAAGCAGGATTCTGATTCGGGAATTTCAGCATTTGGTTCATTTTGTACGACCATGGCAATGCGTGTCGGTACAGGTAACGTAGCCGGAGTTGCAGTGGCAATTTACATGGGCGGTCCGGGAGCATTGTTCTGGATGATTCTTGCAGGTATGACCAACTCGGCAGTATGTTTTGCAGAGTGTACGTTGTCAGTTCTTTATAAAACAAGAATTGACGGACAGTATCGTGGCGGAGGAGCTTACTGTGCGGAGAGAGGACTTGGCTGGAAGAAATATGGTGCATTTATGGCCATGATTCTGATGATCGGAACTTCTGTATTTATGCCTGCAGCAGCTACATATACAATCTGTGACGGATTCCACAATGCGATCAAGATTCCAATGTGGGTAAGTGCATTAGTGATTGCCCTGATTCTTGCGGTTGTGGTTATCGGTGGTGTGAAACGTATCAGCGCAATTGCATCTATGATTGTACCATTTATGGTAACTGTATATCTGATCGCAGCAATTGTAATCATTGTAATGAATATTACAGCAGTACCTGGACTGATCAAAGAGGTTGTAACGGCAGCATTTGCCAAGAATGCAGTTTTCGGCGGAACAATCGGTGTGATCATCCAACAGGGTGTTAAGCGAGGTACATTCTCAAGTGCATCCGGTATGGGTGAAGCTTCTCCTACAGCCGCAGCAGCAGAGACAAGCCATCCGGTAAAACAGGGCATGGCGAATGCAGCAGGTGTATGGCTTGACACGGTTATCATCTGTACCGCATCGGGACTGATGATTCTGTTAACAGACTGCTTCAACACAGCGAATGGATATGTTGGCAGTGGTTCGGGAGAACTTCCTGCACTTGCAGCAGCAGGAACAAATGGAGTGATCTTTGTGCAGTTGGCATGTAAGACTGTTATGGGCAAGATTGCACCTACATTCATTGCGATCATGCTGGCACTGTTCTCATTCACTTGTCTGATCAGTTACTATTACGAAGCAGAGACAGCAGCTATGTACCTGTTTCAGGGTGATTCCAAAGCGAAAATACGTAAAGTTGTTACTTGGATCATGAGAATTGCAATGCCTGTTCTGATCTTTATCTGGGGTAATCTGGAATCAGATATCGCATGGAACTTATCGGATCTGGCACTTGGAAGCTGTACATGGGTAAATATGCTGGTTGTTCTTTTGCTATCACCAAAGGTAATAGCACTTTACAAAGACTATGAATCACAGATGAAAGAAAAGAAAGATCCATACTATAATCCGGATAAACTTACATGGGATGGTGTAGACACAGAAATGTGGAAAGACATTAATAAGAAATATATTGAAAATGATAAATAAGTCATAAAAAATAACCCCTGGGAGATGGTATGCTACCCTCATATAGGACAATGAAATATAAAAGTCCTATATGGGGGTATTTTCATGTTCAGAAAGAGTAAGATAGAACCAGTAGAAAAAGTAAAAATAGTCGAACGCTACCTTGCAGGAGAAATTGGCATACAGCAAGCAGGAAAAGAATTGGGAGTTGATCATCATAGTATTCGAAATTGGATTTCTATTTATCAGTATGATGGACCAACTGGATTACTCAATCAACCGAAAAACAAATCTTATTCAAAAGATTTAAAAATATCTGCTATAAATGATTATCTTAACGGAGAAGGATCTCTTCAGGATATTTGCACAAAATACGGAATTCGTTCACACAGACAGCTTTCCGATTGGATTAAGGTGTATAATTCTGGTGGAATATTAAAAACATCCACTGGAGGTGCTTACATGAAAAAAGCAAAGAACACTACACTTGATGAGAGATTAAAAATAGTAACAGATTGTCTTGCAAATGATAAGAATTATGGTGCAATGGCACTCAAATATGATTGTTCCTATCAACAAGTTCGCAATTGGGTAATACGATACGAAAAGATGGGTCAAGCGGGTCTGGAAGACAGACGTGGACGTCGTATAGCTTCTCTTCCAAGCAGAACACCTGAAGAAGAGCTACGTGACAAGATAGCTGAACTGGAAAGAAGAAATCTAGACTTACAAATGGAGAATGATCTGTTAAAAAAAGTCAGAGAACTGGAAAGGAGGGGTCGCTATCTTTAATCCATCGGTTAGCCGAATATGAAGCCATCCAAAAACTATCGTCTACTAAGCATTATCCCATAGATAGACTTTGTAAATATCTTAATGTTACACGTTCTGCGTATTACCGCTGGGTAAAATATCCGAAAAGTAATAATGAACTTCGAAACGAAAGACTATCCACTGAAATCCAAAGGATTCATAACCAGCATCCAGATATGGGATATCGAAGGATTCGTGATGAATTAGATGGACATAAAGGAATTCATGTGAATGATAAACGAGTACTTCGTATTTGTAGGAAATACGATATAAAATCAAATATTAAATGGAAACCTAAGAGTTGTACCAGAGGAGACAGAAATCCTGATCACATAGCAAAAAACTATTTACACCGTGAATTTCACGCCGAAAAACCGAATGAAAAGTGGCTTACAGATGTTTCTGAATTTAAATACTACAACGGAATAGAAGTTCATAAAGTTTATCTGAGTGCTATTTTAGATTTATATGATAGAAGGATTGTTTCCTTTAAAATCAGCGATCATAATGATAATCCATTAGTTATGGACACGTTTGATGAGGCTGTTCGTCAGGAGCCAGATGCACACCCATTAGTTCATTCTGATCGAGGCTTTCAATATACAAGCGCACAGTTTTATACTAGATTAAAAAAACATCATATGAAGCAGAGTATGTCTAGAGTTGCCCACTGTATTGACAATGGACCAATGGAAGGGTTTTGGGGAATTCTAAAACGAGAAATGTATTATAAACAGCGTTTTAATGACAGAAGCTCTTTGATTACTGCGATAGCTAATTACATAGATTACTACAACAACCAACGACTTCAAAGGAAACTGCATGTAATGACACCAATGAAATATCATGAGCAATATACAAAAGCAGCATAAAATATCGCCAGCCATAGCATGGCTGACGATACAAAAATTTATTATTTTTTATTGTCCTCTTGACGGGGAGCATACCATTATTATAGTGGTTTATTTTTTTTATTCCAATGCAACAAACATGTAAAATGTCTGATGTATTTTTGCAAGTTTTGTTCCATAGCAGTGTTTATCTTATTTTCCGTCTTCTTCTGAAAAACAGAATCATGATAATACTTATGGCAAATAGTAACCATACATGCCTGCTTGTTTCCAGACGAACCCCTGTTTCCGGTATTAATTGTGTGTTTTCGTTTGTGATTTTTAACTCAATCACGTCTCCTCGTGCAGCCTCAATCCGCTGTTTCATGACAGCTGTATTTCCATTCGATGTTGCCTGCACTGGATTTGAATACTTATCATTCTCTTCTTTTTTAGAAATCGAAACAGCGTATTTTGATGTATCAACAGTTTCTGTTATTATGATATCCGAAGATATATCTACATTTTTTAATGTAACTTTATCTCCATGTTTCAAAGAAGTTCTAATTGTCTTGCTACGCAGCTTTTGACCATCTTCCCAATAGAGAATTTCCATATCAAATGGCTTCTTGCGGTTTCCAAGTGGACCAGTGACTTCCTTTGTAATCTCAACCGTCACCCCGCCTTTTTGCGGATGATTGACGATATGTCTGTCCGAAACAGCTCTCCAGGTATTTGTCATCGGTGATTTCTCATATAGGAATAAAATATCGGATTCTACATCGACCATATATAAATTAAAGTTATCCTGATACTGTGTTTTGGTTTTATCTGCTTTGTCCTTTTTGTTTGGAGTAACAGATTCTACCATCCAGTATCGTCCGTTCTCAAAGTCCTCCGGTAATTGAAGCATTCCATTTTCATCTGTTTCTAAGGAACGATACGTCGTACACGTTTTTCCATCCTTTTTCAGAACGATATCGTCCTTGCTCTGTGTATTGTCATAATCTACTGTATATCCTGTATCATCCGCATATTTTTTCGTAACATCATCATACGGTACTTTGTAGAACAGAAAACCTGCACCAGCAAGTCGGTTTCTTGGAAGATCATCCGTCTTTAAGAAACTTCGTTCAGCAAGATTGAAATGCAAATTCTGCACTTCCAGTTCCATCTTGGAAACATCCTTGAACTCATTCTCATCCTTCGGGAATATTTGTTGTCCATTTGAATCGAAATACTGAATCTCTGGATAAATAACTTCATAATATAGGAAACCATCCCCGTATTCCAAAGAATAATGTGTCTTTCCTATCTCAATTTCTTCCACCTTATATTCCACCGGATTTCTGTCCTGGAATAGTGGAACATTGTCGACTGTGTGTTCCCATCCGTTCTCTTCATTCAGCAGGAATTCCTGTCCTGTAGAAATTCCATTCTGATACAATCTGATTTTCACCTGTTTTTCCGTCAGTGCATCATTTGGATTTTCCCATGTCTTTTTGATATGCAGAGTGCCTGTTTTAGCAAAATTTCGGATATTAAGGCTGGTATCTCCTCGCTGAAGCAGAACAGATTTTCCGTCTATCTTACCATCAACTGGTGCCTTAACAGCCTCCTGATTTTCGTTAGCCTCCCTATCCACCAGTTTTGCATCAGTGATTTTGAATGCTCCATTGGCAATCTCAACTGTGATCTGTATATCTCCTGTGTCTACATATCCCGTCGGTAAGTTTGTCTCTCGCAACAAATACGTCTCAGTTGCTGTTCTGTTCTGTTTGTTTTCATCTTGTAACGGAATGTGAAGTTGTGCGATTCCGTATTTATCAGTTGTTACCGTTTCCTCCTCAACACCGTTCTTACTGACAGCAAAATTGATCTTCTCCATTCCCTGTCCGGTAGACTCATCAAATTTGTTCAGTGTGAGTATTCCCTCTTTCTGATAACGGTTCTCCAATTCAATAGTAAGAGTCTCACCACCGCGTCCAATTCCACGTCCTGTGAATTGAATTCCACTTTCTGGATATGCTTCCCATGAATTTACATTATCTCCTTGTTCATGAGAATTGCGAACATTGTACCAACCTGAAAATTTCACATTCGAATCTTTTGGCTTATAGTTGTACTCTTTTAATGTGTATTTCCAGAATGAGTCCGCCTTAACGATCCACGTACAGCTTGTATGTGTATCATCTGTCCATGTACCTACAACTTCTATTGGAGCATCCTCCGCTTGCGGAGCTTCTGCATCCGGTTTCTGGCTATCTTCTGAAGGAAGCACAAGTTTCATATGCTCATGAAATGCAGGTGGCTGAGGTTTTCCATCTAAAAGCTTTTCATCCATATCTACCTGGATATAATAATCTTTCTTGACTTCCTCTATTGCTTCCGGCATTCCGACAAAATCTTTCTTTACTGTCAGGTAACCATTTTTTGCTACAATACGTCCGTCAATATGCCACCCATCGGACATTTCACTTTTGAAAGAATACCAATAAATGGTGAAGAATTCGGTATCTAATTTCGATGGCGGAATCTCCCTGTCTCCGATACGAATCATACGTCCGCTTTCACGAATTGTCTGGAATACCTCTTCATCGGAAGGAATTCTATCTATCTTGTAGATATAGTCTCCATTTCCAATATATCCCTCATCTGGTTTAGTTCCCTGCAAAAGTTCTTGCACTCTCTTATTTCCATCCGCATACTGTTCCCACGTAGATGGATTCTTATTTCCAAGAACTGGAACATCATGCAATATACTTGCCTTCACATTACAGTTTGCCACGGCAACCGCACTTGTATAATCGTCTACATTCGTGGTTGGTAATGCTACCGAACCATCTTCCGGCATCGCTGACTTACAGATATAAAACTGTACCTGTTTTCGATTTTGGTTACTCACCTTACGCCACGCTGCATAGAGGGTGATTGGCTGTCTTGCATTATTATTTATAAGATCAGAAATAGAATCCCCTGCACCGCATTCCTGCCACTTTCCGTCTTTGTTTCTGTAATCCCAATGATCGAATTCATACTGTTCCAACTCTTTGCTGTCATTATCTTCATGATCATAAACCAGAGGATATGGTGACTTAACGTTATGTTTTCCAGCTTCTATTTCATTCTCATAATCATCTGTATGTCTTGTCTTATTCTCAACCTGAGGGGTCAACTTAGCTTCCTTAGGAAGTTTCTTCATATAACGAGTTGTATTATAGATAACCCTGACTGCCCCAGACTCCAGCGGTTTGTCTGCGATCACCTCATAAGATGAGTTAACATTCGGAATTTCAAATTTTACCTTATCATCTCCGGACGGTTCCGGAAGAACCTCATTTTCGTCCCTGTCATTAGATGTACAACTCCAGACAATCTCCTTGCCATAATACTCACCTTCTAAACTTGCCCTCTTTGGTACTTCCACAGTATATGCTTCCCCATGGCCTACATACTGTCTCTTAATCGCCTCTCTTTTGGTCAGGTTCAGTGGATCCAACACTTCAATCAGATGAAAACTTCCCTCTACACTGAAATGTCTTCCTGCCAGCCCAACCTGAGAAGAAAGTCCTGTCAAACGATCAAAATAATTTTCGATTCTGTCTGGATTCAGTGGGTTTGGCTGTGAGAAATAATAGACAGATACATCTTTCCCGTTTTTCAGGACAGGAATATACCATGTACCATCGTTGTCCTTATAAGGGTGCTGTACAAACACACGGCTGTCTGTCGCATAACCAAACAGAATCTTCTCTTTCTGATCTGCGCCGGGCTCCAGCTTGCTCGGAGTGAAACCAAACTCACTGTAAATTTTAGAAATCGTATCATCTGGTTTAGCTCGCAAATAATAACGACTGGCTCGGCCACTGTTTGCTTTGATTATGTAATGCTGCTCAGCATTGAGGTTCTTTATCAGCTTATAATGTCCATCGATAAATACATAAAAACTGATATTTGCTTCTTTTGTTGCTGCCGGTTTTTCTGTATTATCAGGAACAATCACATATGGACGTACTGCATCATCTGGCTTAATAGTAAAGCTCATGGTATGCTCTGCTTCATTTTTACTCCATGTAACTGCTGAAAGAGTACCATCTTCCTCTCTGCATTCCCAGTTTATATCCTGCGTTTGTTCTTCTACACGCGGCTTTGTCCTAACTGTTCTTGTAAGTGTTGACTTTCTTGCAACAAAATCAATTGCCGGAAGATCACGCAAAGCTGTTTGGCTGTAAACCTGTCCATCGTCATCCTGTACTGTCACACTGTAAAAACCGTTATATCTATCATCGTCGTGTTCGAGTAAGGTCTTTGCACTCATGGTGATCATATTCTGTCCGTCTGGCAGGTAATACACATCCATCGGCTCTCCGGACTTTCCTATATAAATACATTCGTGACCTTCTATCTTGTATTTCCCTGCATTATGGATTGTATCGTAATCTCTCTTGGAATAATAAAAACGCTCTTTTGCTCCATTTTGAATAGAACCATCGTAATGAAATTTTTCAAAATGCTTTTTTAACTCATCATTAGAAATATAATAATAAACTGTTCCCGGCTTTGTTGTAGTATCTTTTATAACAGGAATTTCTTCGTTTAGAACATTATATCTCTCATTATTTACAAAAGTATAGAATTTAATGTTCAAGGTTGCTGGTGCAAAAGTGTTGCATGCAACCGTATATGGTTGCTCTATCTTTCCAATAGAAAAGGTTAGTTTATCGCCCTGTTTCACCGGAGGAATTGTTTTATTTTCATCCTCACTGGCACAAAGCCAGTCGCTTTCCTTCGTATCTCCTGGATCAACGGAAATTGTGACCGCAGAATCTTTCTTATAGTAACTCACTGTTCGATTTCCATCTGGATTGATCACTGTAACCGAATAGAAACTGTTCTTATTCTGCTTAATCTGGTCTGAATAATTATCCGGAATTTTTTCGCCATCAGATGCTCCTTTTGGCATATAATAAACGTCTGTTGGTACAGTTGCTTCCTGCTTGTCCAGGTTATAAGATACATATTGCTGTCCTTTATAAGTTACCACTGTCGCCTGTGCTAATGTCTTCTCACCACGGACTGTATATGGAAAATAATTTCCGGACTGTGTTTCCTCTGCATTCAAGCCGAACTCTCTATAAATCTCAGCAAGATCACTGACAGATAAATAGCATCTACCCTGACGGTTCCATTTATACACCTTTTTCAGAGAATCAGCCGGCAGCTTTCGAACCTCATTGTCTGCATATATATAAAACTGAATGTCAAAGGCTGTCTGATCCGCTCTCTGGATCACATAAGACTGTGTGATCTTTCCAATTGTGAACCTCGTCTGGTTCCCTGATTCCCGTATACCATCTATCACCTTATCATCTGTTCCCATACAGGTCCATTCGATCTGGTCTGTCTGGTCCGACAATTGGGGATTAAAATCAGCCACAGCTTCTTCCACTACAGTTCCTGTTAATGCATAACGAATCCGATCCTGCCCTTCTCCCTTTACCTCTACGGAATAAAACGAGTTGTCCTTTTTTACAGAATCTTTTAAATTTAATGCAACGCCTTTTCCATTTGGAAGGTAGTAAACATCTATCGCTTCCCCTTGTTTATTCTGTCCATAATTGTAAGAAACATATGTCTTTCCGGATTCTGTGTCTGTATAAACTTTTCCGTATTTTATCCCGCTTTTTCCCCGGTATGCAGATACAAACTTACTATTTGCATCCGGATTCTGATTCTCACCATTTTTCACAAATCCAAATTCTTCATATATCAGGAGCAGGTCCTCAATGGAAACACCATAGTAGGTAGTTCTTCCGTCTTTCCATGTTGCAATGCCGGTAATGTCATTATGCTGAAGCTTTACCTTGTTTCCATCAATAATGACATAGAAATCAATATCAAATCCTTCGGAAATCTCCTGAAGTTTCGGTGATTCCTCTTGTGCAATCTGCTCCTCGAAGGCTTTTTCTTCTTCTGAAAGCTCTCCCTGGGATGGAGTAATTTCTTCCTCCGGAATCTCTTCTAATGGCGGGGTGATTTTCTCTCCAGGAGTCTCTTCTAATGGCGGGGTGATTTTCTCTCCAGGAGTCTCTTCTGATGGCGAAGTATTTTCTTCTTTCGACGTCTCTTCCGACAATGATGTACTTTCCTCCGGAATAAAATCTTCTGTGCGCATTTCACCCTCTTGAGTACTATTTATATTTGGAATATTTTCTTCTTCCACTGAAACTGCCAAAACTGTCGTTCCTGCGCTATTCATGCACAAAACCAATAAAAGTGTCCAGGCTATCCATCTTAGCCATCTCTTTTTCCTCTTCACACAAATTCCTCCTAAAAACATATTTTCCTTTTCTCAACTATCTGCCTTTTTTATCCATTCCTTCTGCATTGCCGCTGCTATAAAGCACTGCAATAGTTTTTTTGAAAATACACCACATTCACCGTTGGCAATCATTCTTATGGCTTCTTCATGCTTTAATTTTCTTTTATAGGGGCGTACACTGACCAATGCATCATAAGCATCCACAAGGCCTACTACCTGAGCACAAAGTGGTATTTCATCACCTTTTAGTCCATCCGGGTAACCAGAACCATCATATCTTTCATGGTGATATCTGCATATTTCATAGCTATACTTATTAAGTTTTTCTGTCGTAGCTCCTCGTGGAAACCGCAATGTCATCTCTGCCCCTGTAAGAGGATGCTGCTTTACAATTCCCATCTCATCAGCTGTTAATTTACCGTTTTTGTTCAATATCTCTATCGGCACACGGATTTTTCCAATATCATGAATTGGAGACAGATGAGAGACATTTTCTATTTCTTCCTCTGTAATCCCATACTCCGGATAGTTTTTCTGTAGTTGAAGATACACTTGTTTTGTATAAAAACAGATATCATCCTGATGTTCTGTTTCTATAAGATTATTGTGATTCAACACTGCAGCCAGAAGCGAAACCATTTTCCAATACTGTTTTGTCTCATCCTGTGCTTTTTGTCTTAATTCCCGTTCCATATTTACAATTGTGTTAGGAATAACTTTTGCATTATGGAATGTAATAACAGCAGTTTTCTCATTTTCATCCACAAATCTTTTTACTTCCATCCAAACATAAGTCTCTGAGTTTTTCTCGCTTCTTCTTTGATAAACGATATCTTCTTCTGAACAGCCCTTTTTCAAATGCTCTGTCAACGAATCGCTTTTCAAAAATTCCTGCAGTTTTTCACAATCTTTTTCACATACATATTTTTCACAATATACTTTCAGAAAATCATCATATGTTCCTGCAGTTTTTACATCATCATAAATCCCCCTGTTATGAGAATAGATACATTCATAACTGTTTTCCGCTAAATTAACTTTCAGAATGATATAAAATCGCCCAAAATATTCATCTTTCCCCGGTCTGATAATATCAGAGATTTTCACATTTTCTAATCGGTTATTGTAAATGTTCTGTAAGTCCAATAAGACTTGATGTACTTTACAGCAATCCGTATAGTTTCTGGAGCAAAATCCATCCTTTTCAAGACAGCGACTGATTGCCATTGTTGATTCCATACATGATATGACATCAAATAAAGAAATTTTTTCTGGATTTTTGGCAAGGGCATATCCTCCACTGATACCTTCAGAAGCTGAAATAATCTTCTCTTTTTTTAACTGCTTTGTGATTTTTGGAATATAGCTCTCCGGAATCTTTAATTCAGAAGCTAATTTTGCCGTTGTAACCCTGCGCTTTTTTATTGCCAAATAACAGACAATCCTGATTGCATAATCCGTTGTATTAGTAAGCTGCATAGGTGCTCACCTCTCTCTCTTTTCTTTGTTCCGTACATAAACTCATTGATTGAAAAAGGAAGAATCGTACTTTCAGGTTCTTCACTTCACAAGCACAATCCTTCCCTTTGCCCTAACGATATTTTCTTTTTACTTTTCTGAAAAATACCACGCCGCTCATGCCAATAAGCAAAGCCACAATTAGCATCATAATCCAACTGCTATTCTGAATATCTCTTCCAGTTACTGGCGGTGCAATGGTCGATGTATTGGTAAACTGAATCGCTTCACTTCCTGTAGTTGCCATCGTAAATAATGCTTCCGCTCCATCTGTCACCGTTCCCCCATTTATGCTGTACGAAGCCTTGAAATTTGTTCCCGGCTCTGTCTCTGTAACGGTATATGTCCATCCTGTCGGCAAACAGCTGATATCCACATATTCATTTTTCTTTAATGTAAAAGTTGCCTGATTGTTTGTAAAAGCTAGATTTTCTTCTGTTCCATCGCCTTTTTTGATGTAAACCTGGTCACTTCTAAGAGTTGCAGCATTTGTATCCGTTCCATCTGGTGCATTTGCCTGAATCGTAAACGAGAATGCCTTATCCAGTTCCAGATTATATCCGGATACAATTTTTCTGACTGTTAATACCGTCGGCTTATAATACAGATTTAATTCAATCGTGCCTGTAGACGCATCGTTGGTAACTGTCGTTTCTAATGTATTGTGTCCATCATCCTTATCAAAAATGTATCCCGGAAATGTTCCTGCCGGTTCCGGATTAGCAAATGCGGTAACTGTCTCTTTGTCTTCTGCAAATGCAATCGTACCTTCTGTTGTCTTTCCCAATTTTTTTGTACTATTCGGTACCTTAAGCCAATGATTCACTTCTACCTTTTTCGTATCGATTTTTTTCCACTGTGCAACAAATTGATATCCCACCTCACCAGTCCATACAGACACTGGAAGGTCACGGTTTGCGGCAAATTCATAATTTTCCTCAGAAATGTTAAAGACTTCATTATGCTGATATAACTTTTCACTATATGTTGGATTTCCAAACCATGGAGTCAGACGTAGCTTCCAGCCAAGGAATTCATATCCCTCACAGGTTGGTTCTGGCCATTCCTCCCCTATTCGAAAGGTACTTCCCATACCTCTTGTCCCCTCATGGGTGTTTGGATTTTCTCCATAAGACTGCATTGGTTTGTTTGTTCTAGTATCAAGTTCCTCATTATACGGAATATTTTTCACAACTGCATCTGCCGGAAGCACACCTTCGCCGGCACCAGAATTGTAATGTACATAGACGCTTTCTTTCGTAGACATGAAGTATGCCGCATACAATTCCCAATCGGTATTAAGTGTTGTCTTCTCACCTGCAAATGCCAAAAATTTTTCATACCCCGCACTACTTGCTGCTTCTTTAGCTGCTTCCCAAATTTTATCATAAACTTGAAATTCTCCTTTTTTTCCAAGAGAAGTAGCATTCATATTATTTAGATCATCTACAACAGATCTAGATTTTCCGCCATCAGTATTAACTCCACCTGACGGCTGTGCACTGTCTACACCCACTCCTGCAAATCGATATCCTGGTTTTGGCTTTGCAAAAAAGATTCTCACTTGTCTTTTCTTTAAAGATACTGCTGCTGCATCTCCCACAGGATCCATATTTACCGTATCATTATCTTTCATTGGAACCAGCTTATTCTGATCAGGATCCCACATGACAACATCGATACCTTCACCACTTCGACGGTTGTCTGTTTTTAAACGTACGGTTAAAACCTGCTGCCCTGTTTGATACGGAGCTAAATTAAAAGTAAAATCTCTCAATCCTCCGTCTTGACATTGCACATTGAAACTATATTCGTACTCACAACCTTTTTCATTATCGTTTCTCGTATACTGTTTGGTTATTTCGGCATTCACAATAAGTTCACCAGCATGGCCTTTCACGCCATGATTCGATCCAACTCCATCTGGAACCTCCTTGTTACTATCTACAGCTGCTACTGTTTCTCCATTTAATGCCATATGAACCAATCTATATCCTCTTTTTACATGAAATTTTGGAACATCAATAGATCTATCGTAGTTCACTTTATCTTCCGTATATGTCCATACAAGTTTATGTTGTTCTGGTAAATAGTCCCATCCATTCTCTTTACTATGCTCAATATTGATATATTCAAATCCATTATTGTCTTCGGTGTTAATCATTACACGATATACACCATTTTTATCATATGAAATCGTTACTGTATCGTCTTTCTGAAAATTTGCTTCATAATAGGCTTCATATTCATCCCCAGATACTCGTTTAATACTTGTAGACGTATCTGCTCCTTTAACGCTTCCAATTTTATATCTGACCTTATTAGCTGTTCCTGGCTTCACGGTGAACTTCCACGTTTCTCCAGCATTTACACGTATCGTTTCAGCAGTATTTACCTTTACCGTTCCTGCTTTTGTCGTAATCGTACCAGCAACTCCACCTTCTGGAATTTCTTCATTGACTTTAATATTGTAATATTCCTGATAAGTCATTGTAAGTTTCTGACCATCATCCAATTTGATGGCAATCACGCCATCAGTGCTGTAATATACAGTGTCATTATATTTTCCGATATAGACACAATTTTTCCCATTTACTCTTGCACTCTTGAATTCATAGTTTTTCCCGGAACCACTAATCGTAAGTTCTTTGTGGTCTTCGATATTTCCAAGCTCAATCGTAGTCGGAGCACCGTCAATTGCTTTTCCGTTCGCATCAACATATTCTACACGATCTGTCGTCTGTTCATCACCATTCGCAACACTTCTCTGCATAGCGATATTCAGGCTCTGTACCGATATGGTCTCTGGAAGCTGCTCATCACTTTCCTGTTCTGTAGATTTTTCACTATCACTGACTTGCTCGGAAGACTTCTCCGATGTTTCTGTTTCTGATTCAATATTTTCTGTAGTATTCGTTTCCTGCTCCAATTCCTCTGTATCAGATGTTTCTGATTCTTTCTCCTGATTTTCCTGTAACGCATAAGTCATAGTCAGTTTTTGTCCATCTGCAAACTTATTGGCATTGATATTATCGGAACTCCAATAAACCGTATCTTTATATACTCCTATAAAGGAACAGTCTGCATCATTTACTTTTGCACTCTTAAATTCATAATCTTTGTCAGAAATATTTAACTCTGAATGATCTGATATTTTTCCAAGCTCAATGGTCTCTGGTGCTCCTTCAATCGCATTGCCGGATTCATCTACATATTCCACCAATTTTGTGGTCGGTACCTGACCATTTGAAGTTGCTTCCTGTATTTCTTTCTCCAGCTTCTCCACTTCTATGCTATCCGGAATCTGTTCCTCAGTTTCTGCCGATGTCTCAGTTTCTGTTTCTGATGTAAATTGCTCCGAAGTTTGCTCGGTTTCTGTCTGTTGTGCATCTGTCTCACTTGTAAATGCTTCTGTATCTTGTGTTTCTTCCTGCTCTGTAACCACTGATGTTTCATCTTCTGATGCACTTACGGTTTCCAGATTCATAAAACAAATAGAAAAGATTAGAAGCCAGGAACATGCTATTTTCAAATATGTTTTCCAATTCTTATGCCTCATTTTTCGCATCTCCCTTCCTGTTCTTCTGCTTCTCCATGAGTAATCCGCAAAGGCAGATAACTGAGCCAAAGAATAAGAACAAATAGCCTGCAACCAGACTATCATCACCTGTCTTTACCAGCGAACCATTATGAATAATATCCTTTGATCTTGGGGAAGATGGAACCGGGTTTTGATTTTTACCAGTTTGACCGGTATACGAGTTTTTGAATGAAACCTTCGATACTTTATCTCCATTTTCATTTTTGACCACTGTTACCGCCATCAGTTCATTATTGGAATCAAAGAATCCTTCAATCGTTACATCATAGGTTTTTGAATCATATGTATAATTTTCTTTATTCTCTGTTGCCTGGTACAGCTTGTAATGATATTTTCCTACCTGTCCGACATTCATAATCAGCTCTGTAGAAGAATTACCACTCATATTCCAGGTAAATGTTCTTCTATTGCTTCCCTCCGGCATTGGATTTTGTATCTGATCTGCTATTAAAACATAAGAGCCTATTTTGTCAGCATCTGCAGAATTGTTTACTTCAAATATCTGTTCCACTGGTATTTTCACTGTTGTGTTTCTGTCAGCCGCCAGTACTGGTCTTTGAACACCCAGAAAGAATATCATGGACAGGAATATAACCATGGCTATTTTTGTCAAACGTGTTATTCTCATGCTTCTCCCTCTCCTTCTCTCTTCTTGTTTCTTTTCTTTTCTATCTGTCTTGCTATCAGAATCAGTACAAGGACAATCAGGATAAACCATACAATAACTGGCACTTTTCCTACTGCATTTTTCAGTTCATCAATTCCTGTACCTACGTTTTTGGCTTTTTCTTTTTCCGGATATATCTGATCTGTTAAGCGTCCCACCAGGATATTTCTTCCATTTGTCATATCCGATGTACAGGTGGTCAGCAAAACCAGATGATCATCTTCCGTTATATTCATATCTCTTTTATATAAAACATTGTTCTCGATTTCCTGCAGATACTCCTGTTTCGCTTCTGGTGTGTCCAGACACACATTGAAAATCGTCTCATTATAAGCATCTACCTGTAACAATGCATAAATTTCGATTCCATGATTTTTACCATCAAAGAACAGATTTCCATATGGATGTTCGTTGAAATACTGTTCCTTCGTAAACTCACCAATATCTCCAAACATCATGTGTTTTTCCATATGGTGACCATATATAATATTGTCAAAATCCGAAAAGTTCGGTTTATTTGCACAATGTAAAAAAATCGCTCCGCTCAGGGAATAGTTTCCTTCTGCGTCTGTATTCATATAAGTCTCATCATTATCTGTCTGCACCAGCGGGTAATTGATGTTGGTATCATTGATTCTTATCCATCCAATCACATCTGGATTGATTTTCTGCAATTCTTCAAAAGATTTTGTATTCTTTTCTGTCGGAATATATGCTTCATAGTTCTTTGCATCTGCTGTCTGGTATACCTGGTGGGAGTCCCACAGCATATAACCTGAGAGAAACATGGCTGCAAGAATCAGCGATAAGGCTGTGAAGTTTACAATATGGTCTAATCCTCTGATAATTCCTTTCAGCACTTTCTTCATCCGAAGCATATGTACAAGTTCCTTTCACCATTTCTGTTTCTTTTATATTTATCAAAACTGGTTCATCTGACCAATTTGCTCGCAAAATTAGCAAAAAGGGATGCGGCGGAGCAACGCCGCACACATCCCCTTTCCTGGTTGCTATATTTTATTATTTCTGTAATCTTCTGCGTTTGAATCCTACAAAAGCAATCAGTGCTACACCGCAAAGTGCAATCATCAGAACGTATGGAAGAGTGTTCATGATGATACCAGTTACAGGTACATCGTTGTATGTATTGGTTACATCAACGGTATTCTGATTCTGACCTAACTTCTGGTTAGTTACTGCTGTGAGTTCTGTATTGTATGATGTTTCAGCAACAGGAGTCAGTTTAGCACCATTGATGATGATTTCAGCACTACCTTTATAGTTTTTAGCTGCAGACTCTTTTACAGTAATTGTTGTTCCTACTGGAACACCAGTGAACTTCATGTTTTCATTTGCTTTCAACTTGAATGTGTATGTTCCGCCCTCAACAGATGTAACAGTATCTCCATTAGCAGCCTTGATTCCGCCAAGTGTGTTTGCATCTGTTCCAGTCGGGAATGCAAATGTTGCTGTGAAAGCGAACTCATCGTCAGGAGTTGTTGTTGTACCATTTGCATTAACAATCTTTTTAGACACATTCAAAGAGCCAAACTTATTATAAGTCGGATCTGGATCTGTAGGATCTGTACCTGTACCAGCTTCCTGTACATAAGTGTTAGTAAAGTTGAAAGTATTAGTATCGGTATTTCCAATATCTACTTTACCAGTTGCTGTCTGACCTGCATCATCTTTCACTTTATTTACAACGATATTAGAAATTTCTGTACCAGTTGCACCATCTGTAACATATACATCCATTGTATACTCAGCCCCTGACATGATCATTTTTTCATGATCACCGTTGACTACTGCTGGCTCTGCTGTCTGTATCTCTTTTACAGTATACTCATACTTTCCTGCTTCCGGATATGTCGGAAATGTAATCTGACCTCTCTTAGGAGTTGTTCCTGTTTCAGTATCGGTAAATGATATCTCCGGCATAGTAACCGCTGCATCTGTTGTAATTATACCAGTTCCTTTCTTGACCTGCTCTGCTGTAAAGCTAAACTTCTCAGCCTTTCCGACCTCTGTGTGGTAGGTCTTAGTAATCCATGCCTCCGTTGTCTTGCCCTCATCTGCCGCAAATGTTGGCATTGCCATTCCCATCGTCATGGCACCAGCAGCAACAACTGCGAGCACTTTTTTGAACATTTTGTTCATGCTCATAATGATTCCTCCCTTGTAAATAATATTGTTTGTTTTTATTTGATTAACGGAGGAGGGGATTAGAGTCCTCTGGTCCGAATAACCGCAATCGCTTTTCCTTTGACGTCTTTAATATTAATACAGCCATAGATTCTGCTGTCTGACGCTTCCGGTCTGTTATCACCCAGTACAAATATCTGACCTTCGCCAACAGTGATTGGAAAGTCAACTCCATTTTGAAACTGTGTGGTGTCAAAATAAATATCCTGTGAAATCTGCGTAGCACCATTGATCATCAACCCATCTTTTGTAATGTCCACAGTATCGCCGGCTACTGCCACAACTCTGCCTGTGGTGATTCTGTCATCTTTCTTGAATACTGCAATATCACCAGATACAAAATTCTTATCCAGGCGATAATACATGACCAGGTCACCATCTTTAATTGCAGGTTTCATAGATACATCATTGATTCTTGCCATCCCATACATAAAAGTAAAAACAAGGATGACTGCCAAAATGATAAGAACAATCTTCAAAAGCAACTGAATGATATCCTGTGCAAGTGATGGTTCCTGTATTGCTTTTTTTTCTGTCTCAATATCAACCTGTTTTTTCATCATTCACGCTTCCATATTCAAACTTAGATATTCAAGGTTTCCGTTTAAACGAGTAAATTATAGTTCTTTTCTTTAAAAATAGTAATGTTACAAAGCGGAAATCTTTTTGAGAAATTTTTGTAAAAAGTGTTCCACCACATTTATATAATTTTCAAAATCGATAAAAAAAGAAACCATGCCTCGACACGATTTCTCTTTCTTTTTCTATTCTATTTCTTTTAACATTTTATAAATAATCAGACCATTACTGAC
>ERZ825137.3037-NODE-3037-length-18638-cov-23.751870_pt1 | contig 18638 bp, 18 predicted proteins | sample MGYA00519873_ERZ825137 | MGnify/ENA primary metagenome ERZ825137 (study PRJEB31778, sample SAMEA3449190) | human gut metagenome | biome: human gut; feature: human-associated habitat; material: faeces | place: United Kingdom | collected 2010/2012 ...
CATTGACAATCAATTTGTTATAATTTTAAGCCTATTTCGCGACTGTCCCTAAGTATAGAAATCAATTTCGATAAAAGACCTTTCTTACTGTTATAGTATTGTACTTTTCTTAAGAGTCTCAAAAAACGAAGAATATCTTTTTGAGGAGAAACAAATTCTTTTAAGATTTGAATTAGATTCCTTTTGGCTGGAAATCCATTCATAATTCTATCTGAAGCAATGTAGAATTTGAGTTCTAGCTTACTTTTTATCATGTTTATTCTTCATTTCTTGTTCCATAATTTTGGCATCCACAAGGAAGCGGAACCAATATGCCTGTAAATAAGCATGTACATAGCCTGCTTTACCATCTAGAAAGCCAAGTTTAAGATAATAACGATACCAAAAATATAGCTTTGCTCTAAGAAACTTAGGCATTCGGTAGTAAAGACTATCGCGAAGTTTACTGGTCTTCTTTGCTTCGTGATATAAGGTATTGGGGTCTGCTTGACCTATTGTACGGGTAGAGAAATAGTCTGCGACCTCTCGGGTTGCATACCAATTGTGCTTGTTGATCCAAGCGTCAAGACTCTTGAAGTCGTAATGTAAGCAGTCGTTCTTAAGGTCAAGACTCTTACCTTCGCTGAGAATAACATGCTCTCCCATAGCTCTGTTCTCATAACGTCCTTTGCCGAATTTGAAAATTGTCAGATTGTAAAAGGGATACATTCCGCCATGTTTTAAAAAAGTACCCATAAAAGCAATCCGAAATTTCATTACGAATCCATTGACGTCATCATTCTGATGCTCTTTACAAGCAAAAACAATCTCTTCTCCTAGTTCTGGAGTAACTACCTCGTCTGCATCAATGCGGTACACCCAAGTAGTTTTCACGCCAACATTATCCAATGCCCAATTGAATTGGGCCGCATAATGATTGAAAGGTTCATGATTGAAGATTTCGGCACCAAGATTCTTGGCGATTTCAATCGTGTGATCTGTACTACCGCTATCTACTACGCATATACGATCTACTACTCCGTTGAGAGACTTAATACATCTTTCTATATTTACTTCCTCATTCTTGGTGAGGATGATGGCTGTAATGTCTGTCATTTTTATTGATGTTTACCACTCCCTACTTCAATTAAAAAGTCAACGGTATCATTGAAATACTTTTCAAAACTATTAAATCTTAAAAGTTGTTTTTTCATCTTGTCGCACAATTCACTACGTAATTTTTCGTCTGTAACTGCTTTTACAATTTGTGAGGCAGCTCCTTTGAAGTTCTTTGGCGTATAATACAAACAAGAGTCAGCAAATACTTCAGTATTAAAGGATAAATTAGTTGCTACCGTTGGGAGTTGAAAGTACATAGATTCGATTGTACTGGCTGAAAATACTTCCAATACTGATGGAAGGAAACTAATTTTACACGACCTGTATAAAATGGCTAGGTCTTGTTGTTTGAGATTGCCATGATTTACAATTCTATCCTCAAAACCGAACTCTTTTATCTTTTTTTCAATGACTGGAAGAACTGGAGAGGATTGAGGGAGAGTAATATGGAAACGATAGTTCTTAATACCATACGATTCTTCCAATTCTTTCAGAACATAAGGGATAATATCGAGATTCTTGTGTTCTCCACCTCCAACAACAGGAATCTCGACCCAAGATGTCTGTTCTTCTATTGGAGTATTTTCTAATGAGGCATATACTGCAGGTAAAACATTGTTTATCACTCGTATATGTTCAGGATTCTTACCAAGTTCTTTTATTAATCCTTGCTTTACAGCTTCGGTTTGAGTAACAATGAAAGGTATTCTACGCACAAGCTTTTTTAGAAGTAGGATATGAATTTTCATCCTTATCTTCGTCTTGAACGGGAGTGTGCTCCATGCATAAGGGTTGGAGGTAACGACCCAAGGATGAACAAATCGTATTACTTCACGATTCTTGAAGAAGTTATAACAAGGTCCTAAAATGGTATATATCACATCTGGGTTGATATCATTTTCTAGTTGCCTTAATTCATTTTGGACTCTTCTATAAGTGTGTAAAAAATCCGGTTGATTTGGAAACACATGATAATGGCTATTTGCTTTGGTTTTAAAGATTTCGTCAAGATATTTGGAATCCAAACATTCTGATACAGCATAGTACCACTCTACGTCTGGCCTAGCAAATTGTTGTGTACCTAACAAAAAATTATGAACAACCTGTAATCCGCCGCCTACATTGCGGGCATTTACTACGTTTATTAATATTTTCATCACTATCTCAGATTTTTTAGAAATTGTTCACCTTCTCTTAGATACTGACGGTAGTAAAACTTTAATTCTCCTGTTTTACGAGCAGCTTGTTTCATGATGTTTATTTGTTCTTTTGTCATTGCCAAAATCTGCAATAGCCCTTTTTTAATGCTTTCAATATGAAAATCTTCAATATAAATCGAGTTTGTACCATCAACTGCAAAGTTGCCAAGATCACCAGTGCGATTCAGCAATACCGGACATCCCGCAGCCATAGATTCAGCCATTTTTGTTGGAAATCCTGCTGTATTCTTTCTGGAAGGCTCCCTTATTATAGCTGAAAAATCAGATATATGATATAAGGAAGGAACAAAAGCTTGAGGAACTCTACCTAAAAATATTATGTTATTCTTGAACTTCGACAGATCTGATTTTGTGCAATATTGTAAAGCTTGATTGTTTGATACTCCTGCAACAAGTAGCTGAATTCTATTGCAGTCTTTCAGCACTTGTAACATAGCTTGAATTAGGTTCTCAAGTAAATCTTTCTTTGCTGGTGTCCCGGCAAAAATTATTCTAATCCCTTCAAAATGATTTACCTCAGCTAAATCAATAGTTTTAAAATAATTCCATTTCGCATCAGAGATATCAACTAGAGGAGGAAGTAAAAGGGTATTACAGTTTGAGTAGAATTCATTCAGAAAATGACTTATTGGTATCATATTTTTGAATTTTCTCTGTACATACTTCATGTTTAACTCACTCATCCAATATATCGGGCTCCATTTTCCACCTGGCATTTCATTTGAGTCTGGCCATTCGGTGAGGTCTAATACAATCCTCTTTCCATGCTTCGTACATAGCTTCTGCAGATATAAGTTCATAGGGAAGGTTGTATTGTATGTAATAATTACATCAAATGAATCAATGCTTTTATTGAGGTAATTTCGGGCGTTTGGGTTTGGATAAGTGTACCTGAGAACTCTTTCTTTCAATGAATGTGTATCGATGTCATGGGTTATTTCATATTGTAGCCCATCGTAAATATATCCACCTGGACTGGCGTCTTGCACTCGATATTCTCCACCAAAACTTAATATTTTTACAGTGTGACCAAGATCTCGAAACAATCGGGCATTATTTAGAATTCTTGATGCGGCTGCATCTCCTTCTGGGAATCTGAATAATGTTCATTATAATCTAGTCTTGTCTGTTGAAATAAAAACTTGCTTAATATAAGAAAAATGGCACTGTAACCAATATCTTGCTCTATTAATATATAGTGCTGATTTAGATTCCTGTTTAATCATATTAAATGCAAGCGTCTTTTTTGCATAGTCGTAATACAAACTACTTAATGGATGTACACATCCTTTTTGCCAAGGCTTTGGCTTTGATACAAAATGAACAATTATAGGATTCTCCTTATACTTATTTGCATTTTTCTTTTCCAGTTCATACGAGTTGACAATTTTTCCATCTTTCTTATCTCCTCTGTGAGATAAAAAGTAGCTGTAAACAAGGGATGTCATATTCCACATTGGAAGTAAGTGAAATGTATGGTTGTACAGAACTGCGTTAAGTGCATCTTGATCATGATACTTTATTTGTTTGTAATTAGCTGCTATATAGCCAATAAGCTTCTTGGCAACGTTTTTTTTCCTCCAATAATCCATATTAATTACATTGACACCTGCATTGAAGTATCCATATTTAATAGGATAACCAAGTCGCTCTGCTTCATATCCAGACCCTATTTGAGGCGCAGCAGCAAGGGCGTATCCCCTTAAATCTAAGTTCCATAAATCTTGGATTGACTGATTAACAATTATATCACAATCAAGATATATAACCTTATCCACGTTTTTAGGTAGAATTTCAGGAATTAATAATCGATAATATGTGGCACGGCTGATGTGAGAAAGATTAGTATCCTTTGGCATTGGAAACTTCTCTATAATGCTTGTATCGACTAAGTATATTTCTAATGCTCCTTTCAGCTTTTCTACCTGTTGCTTGATAATTAATTCGTTCTGAGGTTTTAAGCCTTCAGTAAGAAGGAATATATTTACATCCGTATTGTTTATCAACAAGGATGTGAGCATAATTGTGCAATGTTGTACAAAATTATCGTCAGTTGCGCAAACTACATTCATTTGATGCGGATCTATTATGTGAAACGGATAATATTATATATAAGAAAATAATTGTATATGAGAGGCTTCTTAATATGTAACAATACTCAACACGAGGCGCAAATAAAGCATTGCCCGAAAACATAATCAACAATGCTATAGCATATGGAGAATTGTGAGCTCGGCTTAGTTTATTAACTAGGAGACCGATTAAGAACATTAATATAATGACTCCTACTATGCCGAAAGAGTAATATATATCTCCAATTAATGCTGTCCCTAATCCTCCTTGAGTCGAATCCATAAATGATTCTGTGAAAAATTTTGAGGACTTTGGTGCAAAATTATCTTTTGATACAAAAGATAAAATAATTGATTGAAAAAATGGGATTATACTTAATGTTTGTAGTATCATATTACTACCTCCGGCTATTCCATATTTGTCAGTATAATCAATTAGAAATGAATTCGCTCCATTTGCAGAGACAAAGTCATAAACAAAAGTAAGAAATAGAGAGTCTTGTCCTAAATCTCCTCCTGTGTCTCCGGATCGTATTAATCCTATAAATACCATAAATATATAACCAGCAAGAATAAGAGCTATTACTTTTATTGAACTAATTCTTTTAATCGTAATTCCATACATCATTATTAGAGGAATCAATAATTGCAATGCACTTGAACGTAATCCAGATATAAGTAAAGGCACTACAAGCAGTAATGAATTAATGTAAAAGAAAAATGGAAGGTTCTTAAAAAAAGATATCAATGAGGCTGTATATGGACCGATTTTGGAAAAATTGATAACAATAGATAATGTGTATGCATACATCGCATAAGTCATATACTCACCCCATGCTCCATACCGTTGATTTAGATCTGATGCAACATCTGAATACAAAGTTATGAGGCGGCTTCCACCTGTAAGGTAGAATAGAACAACAAATATAAAGCAAAGGATATTTGAATATTTACAAGTGGCATTGTTAAAAAAGTACTGATACCAAATTGTACCTGGTCTATTCTGATTACCATCTTTTATACAACATAGTCCAAACATGTATGCACAATAGCCAATAAATGCAATGCAATAAACTCGAAAAGTATTGTAATCCGTAGCTACGAAAGTTCTTCCTTGGTAATTATCTAATAATGAATATATATAAGGTGTTAAGAAAGAACATAGAAAAAAAGCGATGGCAAATAGAAATTCAAAGCATATCAACTGGTTCCTACGATATTTGTATAGATAACAAATATTCATTATTAAAAATAATATACCAGTGGCAAGGATGAATTTGTCGCCAAGAGGGTTTGTTGTTAAAGAATTTATTGCTATGTATATAATCAGACAAACGAGTGAGAATATTTTCATATCGGGGATGATATTTAATATATTCAGATATTAATAGTGCCTACTCCATGTTGACGCACTTCATCTTTAGGACTTAAAATTCGAATTACTCTTGCAGGACGTCCAATAGCGATTGACCAGGCTGGTATGTCCTTTGTGACCAATGAGCCGGAACCTATGACTGCTCCTTCTCCAATTGTTACTCCAGGCATTATCATCGATTCCATTCCAATAGCTGCATTTTTGCAAATACGAACATCATCTATTTTTGGAGGATTGGCTATGTATATATCACCAATGTGATAATTAGATAAGTCTCTTTTATGGCAAAGGATTGTGCATCGACTCGATATCCAAACTCCATCTTCTATATGTAAATGCTTAGCATTCTGTGCGTCAAAGTACACATCATAACCGACGTTAAATTTGCCTGTAGTATCTACTCCACACAATTTCCAGATTTTAGCCCTCGTACGACTACATGGATCTATCATGCAGTTTTTCTGAAAGGCCATTAATAACCATTTTAGATGCTTAGGGTACCAACGATAGAAATCAATGGGCCACAAGAAAAGTTTTCTACAATGTATATATAACCAAGTCCGCTTTAAAGTTTCTTTATTTATGCTCATATTTTTCTATTGCTTATCTTGTTAAATATAGCTTTTACCACTATCTTTTCACTTTCAGATAGGACAAAGATGTATGATACAACTGCTGATGAAATGAGTGAGATGAAGCCTACAGATAGTACCCTAATAAATGATTCATCCATTATTAAATGGGTACAAATTGGCAATAATGGTGTTAATATGCTAAATAGCAGGCATGGTAAAATAACCGTCTTTATATATTCACGATAAGAATATGGAAATATTTTCCGTAAAAGATATAGACTTATAGGTTGGTTAATGAAGTTTATTAATACCAGAATAACGAAAACAATATAAGCTGGCGCACCGTTTCTAAGAGCTATCCATGATATAGGTAGGACGCTCATCACAATTCCACTTCTTATAATTTGATACCACATGATGCTGCCAACTGCTTGAACCGTTTGTGAAATTGGAATATTTAAACTTCCCAATGCCATATTTAGTAGAATCAAGATTGTGAAGATTTCGGTATCTTCTGGAACTGTACCATCAAGCCAAAGATTGAGGATATAATTAATTTCAAGAGAAATCGGTAGAGCCAAGAGGAATACCATCAAAAAACCAAGTTTTGACATGCTGTACATCAAATTCTTAACTCGAGTAAGTTCTTGATTTGCATAACTCTCGACTAATTGGGGTTTGAAAGCAACAGCAATATTCTCAGTGAATCCACTTAGGGCTGACTGTACCTGATATGCAACACCACGAGCAGCATTGACTACAGGTCCAAAAAATGCATTCATCAGCATGTTTAGGCCCTGACCTTGCATTGTATATGCAAATGATCCAAAGACATTCCATCCGGAAAATGTTAGCATACATTTAAATTGATCCTTAAAAAAAGTATGCCGATAGTGGATTTCTTCAAAATTTCGCTTAGCATAGATATAATAGAATAAGAAATTTACTACAGAGATAAGAAACATCATAATTCCGTAGATTATCAGTTTGTCATAAGTTACAAATGGTAGTGTAATGGCTATAAGTAACTTTAATATAGCATCGGTCATACTAACAATAGCATAGTATCCCATGTTCTCATGTGCTACAATAGCAGCAGAGTATGGAATCTGAATAATCAGCATAAACAACGAGCAAACCGATAATTGAAAGACCGATAGTGCAGCAGTTAATCGCTCTTGAGGAATTATCATCTTGCTATTTATATACCATATACCTAAAACTTCTAGAAGAATTACAGTAATAAAACTAAGTGCAATTTGGATTTGTACTGATGTGATATATATCTTATTAAGATTATCCTTGTTTTCTTCTCCTCTCGCAAAGTTGAAGAATCGTTGTACAGTATTAGTCATAGAGGAATTCAAAAAAGCAAACATTACAACGAAACCTGCTACAACATTATAAATACCATAATCAACTACTCCTAAAGCATTAAGAATTGCTCTGGTAGAATATAGCGATACAAGTAATACGAAAACCATTCTAATATACAGGAATAGTGTATTTTTAGCAATTCGTTTATTACTTGTTGAAATCTTGTGCATTAGTTTATTTAACTTGTTAACAGCAATAATTTGCTTTTTCTTGAACTGGCAGGAAGTATTGAACTTCGAACTTTCGTTCCACCTGTGCTGCCAGTAATCCTTTAGTCTAATCTAAATAATACTTATTAGCATTGTTCAGACTAAGTTTCGATTGTATTATGGATTGTGTGGATATGTGTCACTTAAAGCTCTTTTCGCCACACCATCTTGTTCACTACGCCCACATAACTCTGAATGATCTTCACAACCTTTGTGGAGACATTTTCATCCGTATAGTCAGGAACGGGGGTGCCGTAGTCGCCGTTTTTAACAAGTTCTACTGCCGTATCGACGGACTGGAGAAGTCCCTTGGTGTCGATGCCGGAGAGAATGAAGCCCGCCTTGTCGAGAGACTCGGGACGCTCGGTCGAGGTGCGGATGCAGACTGCCGGAAAAGGATGTCCTACGCTGGTGAAGAAAGAACTCTCCTCGGGAAGGGTGCCCGAATCGGAAACGACAGCGAATGCGTTCATCTGAAGGCAATTGTAGTCGTGAAACCCGAGTGGCTGCTGGACCTGTACTCGCGGATCAAGTTTGAAACCTGTAGCCTCAAGGCGGTGACGGCTCCGGGGATGGCAACTGTAGAGAATCGGCATGTCATACTTCTCGGCCATTGCGTTTATCGCATTGAAAAGGCAGAGGAAGTTCTTCTCCGTGTCGATGTTCTCTTCGCGGTGAGCACTCAACAGGATGTAGTGCCCCTTCTTGAGTCCGAGTCTCTCGTGTACATCGGATGCCTGGATCTCGGCAAGGTTCTTATGGAGCACCTCGGCCATGGGAGAACCGGTGACGTATGTACGCTCACGGGGAAGTCCGCATTCAGCAAGGTATCTTCTTGCATGCTCGGAGTAGGCGAGATTGACGTCCGAGATGATGTCCACGATGCGGCGGTTCGTCTCCTCCGGCAGGCACTCGTCTTTGCAGCGGTTGCCGGCCTCCATGTGAAAAATCGGAATGTGGAGCCGTTTTGCCCCGATGACACTCAGACAGCTGTTGGTGTCGCCAAGAACGAGTACGGCATCCGGTTTGGTTGCAGCGAAAAGCTTGTAGCTGCAGTTGATGATGTTGCCGCAGGTCGCGCCGAGATCATCTCCGACTGCATCCATGTAGACTTCCGGTTCGGCGAGTTTCAGGTCGCGGAAGAAGATGCCGTTGAGGTTATAGTCGTAGTTCTGTCCGGTATGGGCCAGAATCACATCGAAATATTTGCGGCATTTGGAGATGACAGCAGCAAGCCGGATGATCTCCGGGCGGGTGCCGACGATGATGCAGAGTTTGATTTTGCCGTTATTTTGCCAGTGAATGTCACTGTAATCGAATTTCGGAGTTTTGGTTTCCATAGATCGTTTTGATTATTCAGCCATCTTGCGGCTTTTATTCGCTTGCTACGGGATCGAAGAAAGTGTCCGGCCGCTCCGGGTTGAAAACCTCGTTGCAGTACATGACAGTTACAAGATCCTGAGTCTTGGAGAGGTTTATGATGTTGTGCGTATATCCGGGCAGCATGATGACGCTCTGAATCTTGTCGCCCGAGACTTCGAACTCGATGACCTCGTCCGTACCCTCTTTCCGCTGCTGAATCAGGCCGTGGCCGGAAACAACGATGAATTGCTCCCATTTGGTGTGGTGCCAGTGCTGACCTTTGGTGATACCCGGTTTGCTGATATTGATGCTTACCTGTCCGCAGTTGAGCGTGTGGACCAACTCGGTGAAGGAGCCGCGGTCATCGCAGTTCATCTTCAGGTCAAAAATGGCCTTATCCTTGGGAAGATAGCTCAAATAGGTGCTGTAAAGCCTCTTGGCAAAGCTGTCGGCCGGGATCTCGGGGATCATCAGCGTCTTCGGCATGTCGCGGAACTGGTGCAGAAGGCCAACGATTTCACCCAGCGTAGCCTTATGAGTGACGGGACAGTAGCAGTAACGTCCTTCCGCAGAAGGCAATACGGTCAGCCCTTCGAACTCGCAATGGTGCTCCTGGCCTTTCAGAGCGGCGATCATCTCTTCAACAAGGTCGTCGATGTAAAGGACCTCGAGCTCCACTTTCGGATCATTGACCGTGATGGGCAGGTCGTTGGCAATGTTGTTGCAGAACGTGGCGATGGCGCTGTTGTAGTTAGGACGACACCATTTTCCGTAGAGATTGGGGAACCGGTAAACAAGAACCTTTATGCCGTTTTCCGCTCCATACCGAAGAAAGAGATCTTCGCCCGCCTTTTTGCTGCGCCCATATTCGCTGTTGCCGAAACGGCCGGAAAGAGATGCCTGTGCCGAACTCGAGAGCATGACAGGGGCTTTGTTCCCATGCTTCTTCAGCGTGTCAAGAAGCGTTGAGGCAAAGCCGAAATTGCCGGCCATGAACTCTTCCGGGTTCTGAGGCCGGTTTACGCCAGCGAGGTTGAATACAAAATCACATTCGGAGCACCATGCGTCCAGTTGCTCCATGGTGCTGTTCAAGTCATACTCAAAGACTTCATCAATCTGAAGGTCTCCATAGCACTTGGCCTTACCTGTTTTGATGTTATTAAGTTGGGAGCAAAGGTTCCGACCCACGAAACCCTTTGCTCCGGTTACCAGAATCTTCATCTGTTATTCACTTCTATAATCGCGGGACTTTGCTTTGGGCTGCAGGCCGAGGTCTTCGCGGATGAAATTGAGTTTGAGGAGAAGAGCCTTCATGCCTTCGACATCCAGCCTCTTGGTGTTATGGCTGTGATAGTCCTCCATGCGGTTGATGGCATCATCGCCTTCCGTGAAGAATTTGTCGTAGTTGAGGTCGCGGGCGTCGCAAGGAATGCGGAAATAGTTGCCGCAATCTTCCGAGCGAAGCATCTCTTCGCGCGTGACAAGCGTTTCATAGAGTTTCTCGCCGTGGCGAGTACCGATGATTTTCACCTCGGTCTCTCCGTATTGGGGATCCACCTTGGCATAAACCTGCTTGAGGGCTTCTGCAAGTACGTCGAGAGTTGCGGCCGGCGCCTTTTGAACGAAGAGGTCACCGTTGTTGCCATGCTCAAAGGCATACATGACAAGATCGACAGCGTCATCAAGTGTCATCATGAACCGGGTCATGTTAAGATCCGTGATGGTGATCGGCTTACCTTCCATCATCTGCTCTACCCAAAGAGGAATAACGGAACCACGGCTAGCCATTACATTTCCATAACGGGTGCAGCAAATGGTGGTTTTTGCATCCGGACCCAAAGCGCGTCCTTGAGCAATGGCGACCTTTTCCATCATCGCTTTGGAGATACCCATGGCATTGATCGGGTAGGCTGCTTTGTCCGTAGAGAGGACGACGACATTTTTAACTCCGTGAGCGATGGCGGAGAGAAGTACATTATTGGTGCCTTCTACATTCGTGCGTACAGCCTCCATCGGATAGAATTCGCAAGAGGGCACCTGCTTCAGCGCAGCCGCAGAGAAAACATAATCTACTCCGTTCATCGCGAAGTCTACAGCCTCGCGGTTACGTACATTTCCGATATAGAATTTGACTTTGTTTGAAACGTCCGGACGATTTGCCTGAAGGAAGTGCCGCATGTCATCCTGTTTCTTCTCGTCTCGGGAGAAGATGCGAATTTCCCGGATATCAGAGTCGAGAAAACGACGCAGAACTGCATTGCCGAAACTTCCGGTACCGCCTGTGATTAGCAGGATTTTGTCTTTGAAAATACTCATAGTGCTTAAAATAATGTATTGTGCTTTTTTAGTTTGAAAGTGTTTGTATTGCGCGCAGATGCAGAATGGATGTCGTTGATATGAGGCAGTGATTATTTATCGCTGTGAAACTTTGCATACCATTCTGCAAATACTCTCAATCCGTTCCTAAGGAATGTCGATGGCTTGAACCCAAAGTCGTGCTCAAGAGGTGTTGTATCGGCGTATGTTACAGGAACATCTCCCGGCTGCATCGGAACGAGCTCTTTGTGTGCTTCAAAAGCATAATTTGCGGGCAGGACTCCGGCTCGTACTAATTCCTGTTGCAGGATATCGACAAAATCCAACAGATTCTCTGGCTGGCTGTTGCCTATGTTGTAGACTTTGTAAGGCGGCAACGGCAGTCCGTCTTCTCCAGTTATGCGCTCCGGTGCATGTTGCATAACCCGAACGACTCCCTCGACAATATCGTCGATATAGGTGAAATCCCGCTTGCAGTTTCCGTAATTAAAGATGCGTATCTTCTCTCCTTTTACAAGCTTGTCCGTAAATCCGAAGTAGGCCATATCAGGACGTCCTGCGGGGCCATATACCGTAAAGAATCGTAATCCGGTTGAAGGTATGTTATATAGTTTGGAGTACGCGTGCGCCAACAATTCATTCGACTTTTTGGTTGCGGCGTATAACGATACCGGATTATCAACTTTATCATCGGTCGAATAGGGTACCTTTTTATTCGAGCCGTATACGCTGGATGAGGAGGCGTAAACCAGATGTTCAACTCCTGTCTGCCCATTATCGTAACTGTGTCGACAGGCTTCCAAAATGTTATAAAAGCCGATGAGATTACTTTCGACGTAGGCATCAGGATTGGTAATGCTGTATCTGACGCCTGCCTGTGCTGCCAGGTTTACAACGATAGCAGGTTTATATTCGTCAAACAAGCGGATGATGATTTCCCGATTTGCTATCGAGTCGTGAATGAACACAAATCGATCTCCAAATTCTTCCAGGCCTTTCAGTCGATCATGTTTCAGGGAGACATCGTAATAGTCGGTAATGCTGTCTATACCGATGACTTGCAGTTCTGCATAGTCCGTCAAAAGCCGTTTGGCAAGATTCGATCCGATAAAGCCGGCAACTCCAGTTACCAGAACTGTTTTGCCGTTCAGTATTATATTGTAGGGTAACATATAATAGGCTGTTTAATCTCTTCTGAAAATATCTCGGGTATAGACTTTTGTCTCGACATCGCCCAGGCAGGCGTCATAGCGATTTGCTATGATAGCAGCACTCATTTGCTTGAATTTCTCGAGATCGTTGACGACCTTGCTGCCGAAAAATGTCGATCCATCCTCGAGGGTCGGCTCGTAAATGATAACCGTTGCGCCCTTGGCCTTGATGCGCTTCATGATGCCTTGAATCGAACTCTGTCGGAAATTGTCACTATTGGATTTCATGGTCAGGCGATATACACCGATCACGATTGGCTTCTCCCGCTTCTTATTGTAATCATTTGTCGAAGAGTAGCTATAATATCCAGCCTTTTTCAGAACCTGATCCGCAATGAAATCCTTGCGGGTGCGATTCGATTCGACGATGGCCTCGATCAGATTCTCGGGGACATCCGCATAATTTGCCAGCATTTGTTTAGTGTCTTTCGGCAGGCAATACCCTCCATAACCGAACGATGGATTGTTGTAATGAGTCCCAATACGGGGATCCAGACCTACTCCGAGGATAATGGCTTGAGAATCCAGACCTTTTACCTCTGCATAAGTATCCAGTTCATTGAAGTAGCTGACTCGAAGGGCCAGATAGGTATTGGCAAAGAGCTTCACGGCCTCAGCTTCTTTCAGGCCCATAAACAGTGTGTCGATATTCTCTTTGATGGCCCCTTCCTGCAGAAGAGCGGCAAACGTATGGGCCGACTTTTTAAGCGCCTGAATATCGGCGATTGCACGAATGGCATCATTCTCCTCCTTGAACCGCTCATCGTCGATGATTTGGGGAATACCCACAATAATGCGACTTGGATAGAGGTTGTCGTAGAGAGCTTTGCTCTCACGCAGGAATTCAGGAGAGAAAAGTAGATTGAACCGTTTTACCCCCTTCTGCATGTATTTGATATACAAACTCCGGCAGTAACCTACAGGAATCGTCGATTTGATAACCATGACAGCTTGAGGATTAACCTCAAGCACCAGATCGATCACCTCTTCGACATGACTTGTGTCAAAATAGTTCTTGACAGGGTCGTAGTTTGTCGGAGCGGCAATCACGACAAAATCTGCATTCCGATAGGCCGCAGCACCATCCAATGTCGCTGTAAGATTCAACGGTTTCTCGGCCAAATATTTTTCAATATACTCGTCTTGAATCGGAGACTGTTTCCGATTCAGCATCTCCACCTTTTCAGAAATAACATCAACTGCTGTTACTTGATGATGCTGAGCCAATAATGTGGCGATTGACAAACCAACATAGCCGGTTCCGGCTACGGCAATCTTTAAGTCTTTGTTCAAATCTGTGTTCATTATGGTTGATTTTACTTTGTTTCTTTATCGAACTCTTCGAATCGGGAGTTCTTGGACTTGAACTCGGGGACGATTTTCTTCATCAGGCGAACCATGTCCGGAATGACGACGGCGCGGCAAAGCTCCTCCAACTCCTGCGCACCCTTGAGAGCATCGGCGTAGTCGTACTCGCGGACCTTGGCGATGCGGATACGGTCGTGTGACGTCGGAAGCGTGTTCTCCGTATTCGACAGCACCTCCTCATAGAGTTTTTCGCCCGGGCGCAGTCCCGTGTATTCGATCTTGATGTCCTTGTCGACCTCCAGACCGGCCAGTTCGATCATGCGCCTGGCCAGGTGGGCGATCTTCACCGACTTACCCATGTCGAAGACAAAGATCTGGGTGCCCGTAGACATCGTGGCAGCCTCCATTACCAGACGACAGGCCTCCGGAATCGTCATGAAGAAGCGCGTGATGTCGGGGTGCGTAACCGTAACCGGACCGCCCTTGGCTATCTGCTCGCGGAAGCGCGGGATCACCGAGCCGTTCGAACCCAGCACGTTGCCGAAACGCGTAGTGACGAACTTCGTCTTGCCCTTCACCTTGCCGGCCTCGATGGCCAGACCGAGCGACTGCACGTAGATCTCGGCCAGACGTTTTGTACAGCCCATGATGTTGGTCGGGTTGACGGCCTTGTCCGTCGAGATCATAACCATCTTCTCGACGTCATATTCGATACACTTGTCCGCCACGTTGCGCGAGCCGGCAACGTTGGCCAGAACGGCTTCGCAGGAATTCTCCTCCATCAGCGGCACGTGTTTGTAGGCTGCTGCGTGGAAGACCACCTGCGGACGATAGGTGCGGAAGACGAAATCCAGACGCGGAATCATGCGTACGTCGCCGATTACGGGAATGAACTTCAGATTGGGGTAGCGATCCTCCAACTCGAGGCGGATGTTGTGCATCGGCGTCTCGGAGTTGTCGAACAGCACGAGTTCCTTGACTCCGAACGTCGCCAGCTGGCGGCACAACTCCGAACCGATGGACCCCGCCGCGCCCGTAACCAGGATCGTCTTGCCACGGAAGTTGGCGATGATCTCGTCCATCGAGATCTTGATCTCTTCACGTCCCAGCAGGTCCTCGATCCTGATCTCGCGGATTGCCTGACGCTGCACCTTGCCGTCGACCACCTCGTCGATCGAGGGAGCGATCAGCACCTTGAGGTTGCAGTCCGTACAATAATGGATTAGGCGCTCCTGCTCTTCGCGAGCCTCATGGACGTGGGCGAAGAGAATGGCGTCAATATCCTTGCAGTTGTGCAGGTACTTGACATTCTCTTCGGTCTCGAAGTAGTAGACCGGGAGATCGGCCAGCATATGATTCTTCAGTGTTTTGCCGTAGGTCAGGAAACCGACGACCTGATACTCTTGAGAATTTTGGAGTTGGGTCACCAACGAAACGCCCTTGTCGCCGGTTCCGTAGATCAGAATCCGCTGGCATTTGCAATGCCTTTGACGGCTGTCTTTGAGCCAGTCATAGACGACAACCATGGCAACGCGCATAATCACCAGTCCTGAAAGGCTCAACAATATGTCAAACAACAGAGTGATCCAGATCGCTGGAAATGTCGGGCCAGCGACACCCAAAGCCAATATAACTGCGATCCCAATTCCCTTGAAAACAACGGCGATACTCAAACGGCCCAAACCCCGCAAGGTGGCGTGACGGATGATTGATTTGTGGGTTTGGAGCAACACGAACGCGATCCAGGAAAAGACAACGGATCCTCCGAGCCACCAGCCGATTGTTTTCCAGATAAGGGCTTCGGCACCCAAAAGAATGCTTGCAACTAACAGCGAGATGATAGAGGCCCCGACCGAAACCAACAGGTCCAATGCAAGAATCAACCGTGAACTGATATAACGATCCAGTCGCAGTTTTTCAATTAAACGATACATGATTTGATGTATGAATATTTTATTTGTTTGAAATTCGAAGACCGAAAACAGCCTGCTCGGATCTCGAATCCATGCCCCCCCCCCTCTCCTCCGCGGCCAAACTGACGGTCGAAATCGGCCAAGAGGCGAATCAGCTGTGCCTTGCTCTTTTTGAGTGATTCTTCCGTGAGCCAGGGATCAATCAAGGCGTGTGCTTGGTCGCATGTGACTACTTTGGCCTCAATTTCCGCAAAACGATACGAACATCGGGAATCGTAAAGAATTACAAAAACTCTTTCACCGCGTGTTCATGCCATGCACGATACTCTGCGGCGGAGAATTCTGCCGCCAGCAGTTTCTTGTAATCGTGCTTGTCACAAACCGGAATATGCTGCTGGATGTAAGCCCGCAACTCGCTGTCGGGAATGCTGACCATCACCACTGGAAAAGGATAGTCCTTATGTCTGAACAAGGTGGTTTCTCCTTTCCGGAAGAGCCGCTCCAACTGAAAGGCCGACTCTTCGAAAGCATGCCAATAGTCTTCCGTTCCGTATAGCCGGATGTATCTTTTGTTGTCCTGTTCCTTGCGGAGTATCTCGATCATACGGGTCTCGACCAGACGTTTCAATGACATCCACGCAGGCTCGACGTTCGGTTTGCCGTTCATAGTTTTCTAATTCGATCGTATCTGCTTTGCTTGACGGATGACCTGCAATCAGGAAATAACCTCGATCAAGTCGGGATGCACCTCTGCGGCAACAGCCATGACACCTTCCAGCAGGACGACGACCCGGCGGTTTCTTTTGCCCTGCACCTGCATGAATACACCCGTTACTCCATTGAGCTTACCTCCGTGGATGCGCACCCGGCATCCTTTTCGAAGGTCGAGTTCATCCGGATTGTAGTGGGAGATATTTTCTCCGTATTGGGAGGAAACCTTGATAAAACTCTCCATCTGGTCATCCGGAACAACAAGATATTCCAAACCCGTACTTTTCTCCCACATCACGAATTGCAGGAAATTGTAGCGTTTCTTGAAATCAGTGATCTGCGTGCGGCTGGCATGTACGAATACGAGATTCGGAATGATCGGAACAAGGCGTTTCGATTTCACTCCGTGATAGACTCTTACGGCATAACATTTCGGAATAAAATATTCCAAACCATCTTTACCTTTGAGTTTCTCCTCCGCTCTTTTTTCACTTTTGTAGGCCCGCATGACGAACCAGCGGGCGGTCGTGACTTCTTCTGTATTGGGCGAGGCGATATCCATACATACTTATGCCCGTTTTTTCAATCAGGGCGCATATCTTTAGTTCATGCCAAATTGCATATTGGCATGTATTACAGTCGTTTATATTTATCTCTGCCGGAATAATCATTCATTTATTCCGCAAATCCGCAAATCCGCAAAAAATATTCTACTTATTTTACGCTCTTTCTCTCTGTAAGAGAAAGAGTGATGGATGTAATTGGTTATAACTATCTGGGAAACAAGCGGAAATTACACTCAAAAGACTGTTCATTTGAGCAACATTTGTTGGGCAGAAACCTTTTGGCAAGTCCGGCAGACGAAAATTCCATCTGTTTTAGGTCGTTATTTCCATTAAATTGCATAACTTTGCGTCCGTTAATATTTCTCTTACAGAGAGAAGTAGTCTGTTGCACAACAATTTATCTTTCGCCTCTCCCTACCGATCAGTTGGAATCGTTCATCGAAAACGCCGCTCCGCTCCGTTCTTACCGATTACAGGCTGCTTACGATTTCCTTTGGTGGATCCCATTAACGATATATCTCTTTGCAAGAGAAATGGCAGAGCGAAAAATATTTTATTATTAACATCTTACATCAGCCAAAGCCTGGATTTGCACAACAAATCACTGCATCTGCTTAACATTTATTGAACTGGAAAGAGGTCGATAATTCTATTTTTCATCGGATTCTATTGCTGTATCCCATATTTTTCATAACTTTGTAACGATGTACTATTTCTCTTGCAAAGAGAACTTGTATTTGTCGATTAAAATCCCCGGTTTATTTCGAAGACTTATTCGTAGCTTATTTCTCCAACTATCAATATGCGATAGCCGACTTCTGCAAAAAAAGGAATCTACAAACGGCTCAATTCGACAAAAAGAGCATCTCCTTCAAGAGATATATCTTTTGAAGGAGATTTTTGATACTATTCCCAAAGTAAGCCCCTTTAATGTTTACAGGGCTTTCAGAATTCGGCTGTTCGCCTTGTCCACGGAGGTGGTGTCCAAAGAGGCGAGATAGATCCGCGTGGTCTTCTCCGAATCGTGCCCCATTGCTTCGCTGATAATCGCAAGCGGAATGTTTCTGCTCCTGGCGATGGATGCCCATCCGTGGCGGGCGACGTAACTGGTCAGGGGAACGGTCAGTCCCAATTTCTCGCCCAGTTTCTTCAACTTATCGTTTACCAGATGCGCGGCGTTCTTATACTGCCGGCGAATGTCGGCATTCATGTCCCGGATTATCGGCAGCAGATAAGGAGTCCCGTTCGTATTGTATTTGTCGACGATTTCCTGTCCCGTCCTGAAAAAGGTTTACAGTGATTGATAATTAAAGATAAACATTTTG
>ERZ825137.3051-NODE-3051-length-18543-cov-4.319126_pt1 | contig 18543 bp, 9 predicted proteins | sample MGYA00519873_ERZ825137 | MGnify/ENA primary metagenome ERZ825137 (study PRJEB31778, sample SAMEA3449190) | human gut metagenome | biome: human gut; feature: human-associated habitat; material: faeces | place: United Kingdom | collected 2010/2012 ...
TGGAATCCGTATTCCCCCCGGAGCAAATCCGTGAGGAGCCATCGGTTGGCATGGCAGTACACTCCGTCGATTTCGTTGTAAGCTGCCATTACGCCGGATACACCCGCCTCCACGCAGGCCTTCACCGGCGGCAGATGAATTTCCCGCAGCTCCCGGGGACCAATCCGGGCCGCGCTGGCATTGACTCCGCCAGTGGTCTCTCCCTGGGCGCACAGGTGCTTGGCCACCACATCCACCCCCTGACTCTGAATCCCCCGGACAGCCGCCTGGGCCATACGGGAGGCCAGGACCGGATCCTCGCTGAAGCACTCCTCACTGCGTCCCCAACGGGGGTCCCGGAGGACGTCCAGCGCGGACACCAGCGCCAGGTCCACCCCCATCTGCCGCAGCTGCTTCCCGGCAACTTCGGCGGCAGCCTCCAAGGCAGCCGGGGAGAAGGTGGCTCCCGCTGCCAGATTCACCGGCAGCAGGTAGCCGTCCAGGGCCTGGTGGCCGTGGGGGCACTCGGTGCTCATGAGGACAGGAATCCTCAGGCGGGAATGCTCCAACACATACCGCTGGACCTGATTGCGGGCCTTGGGAGCCAGCGCCCCATCCAGGCCGGTGGTAAAGTCCTTTCCTGACCAGGGGTCCGCCCGGTACAGGCCGTACAGGGTCCCCAAACCACTATACCGCTCCACCTCCTGCCGGAACTCCTCCACCAGCGCAATCTCCTGGCCATGGCGTTCATAAACACGAAACCCGTAGAGCCGCTGGGTCAGCTGGCCCACCTTCTCCCGGAGGGTCATACGGGACAGCAAATCCAAAGCCCGCTGTCTGGGGGCAAGCTTTTCATCTTCATATGGTAGCACAGTTCATTCCTCCCCATATATCTTCTGTCAATTTCCAGCCCACACACAGGCGTGCGATGAAAACCACACCGTCAAGACCGCCCCATTGTCCATAGGGGTGGGCCCGTGCGCCATATCGCCAGCGGAAGGGAACACGTCTTCCGTTTTTACACTGGCGCGGCAGCGCCCTGCCTTCCCCCGGGGGAAAGGTGCCGAGCGGAGCGAGGCGGAGAGGTTCCGTAGGGCCGCTGCGGCGGGGATGACCTCTCAGGCGCTGCGCGCCCAGCTCCCCTTCGCAAGGGGAGCCAAGGGGCTTACAGGAATTTCCTTCTGCAGTTCCTGCAGAAGGAAAAAAGAGGGTACCCTCTTTTGGCAGTTCATGGGGCGGATGATGTAGCAAATACTACCTGCGCGCTTATTCTAGCACAGTTGGCTGTCAAGCGCAAGAAGTTTTACTGGAATTTAACATTCTTTTGATTTCTCATGGTATATGAGCCATGGTGTATGAGTCATTGTAGCACATTTGGGGGAAAAATGCAATAGGTTCACAAGATTTATGATTTTTTTCAGGAATGTCGAAAAAAATTACAGGCGGCCCGGGCGGGGCCGCCTGCTTTTAATCGCCTTCGATCATGCGGTAGCCGACGCCGGATTCGGTGAAGATGTAGGCGGGCTGGGCGGGGTTTTTTTCGATCTTGCGGCGGATGTTGGCCATGTTGACGCGGAGGATCTGGTTGTCGCTGCGGGCGCTGGGGCCCCAGAGCTCTTTGATGAGGTAGTCGTAGGTCAGGACTTTGCCCGCGTGCAGACCGAGGAGGGCGACGAGCTTGTACTCGTTCTGGGTGAGGCCGGCGTCGCGGCCGGCGATGTAGACGCGGTGCTTGCCGTAGTCGATGGTGAGGTCGCCCGCGGTGAAGACGCCGGAATTGGCCACGGCGGCTGCGCCGTCGGGCGTGCGCGTGTGGCGGATGGCGGCGCGGATGCGCGCGAGGAGCTCCTCGGTGCCGAAGGGCTTGGTGAGGTAGTCGTCGGCGCCGGCGTCGAGGGCCTCGACCTTATCGCGCTCGTGGCTGCGGGCGGAGACGACAAGGATGGGGACCTTGGACCATTCGCGGACGCTGCGGAGGATGGTCATGCCGTCCATGTCGGGCAGGCCGAGGTCGAGGATGATGAGGTCGGGACAGTGCGAGGAGATCATGGTGTTGGCCATCGCGCCGGTGCCGGCCATGAGGACGTCATAGCCGTTGGCGGTGAGGATGGCCTGCATGAAGCCGCGGATGGTGCGCTCGTCCTCAATCAGGAGTACTTTTTCTTTGATCTTCATGGCTCGTTTCCTCCAATGGAAGTGTAAATTGCAGGATCGCTCCGCCGCCAGGGCGGTTCGCGGCGCGCATGGCGCCGCCGTGCGCCTGGACGATCGATTTGCAGACGGAAAGGCCGATGCCCATGTTGCGGCGCTTGTCGGAGATGGATTCCTGGTCGCGGGTGAGATAGCCGTCGAACAGGCGCGGCAGGAGGGCGGGTTCGATCCCCTGCCCGTCGTCGGAGACCTCGAAGAGGGCGAAATTCTCGCGTCGCGTCAGGCGCAGGGAGATCTGCGTGGTGGTCCTGCCGTGCTGGACGGCGTTTTCCATGAGGTTGATCAGGACCTGCTCGATCAGGATGATGTCCATGGGGATCATCAGAAGGGTGTCGGGGGCGGAGATCTCGACGCGGGTGGCGGGGTAATGGCGCTGGAATTTCATGGCCGCCGCGCTGAGGACCTCTTCGCCGGCCTCGAGCTCCTTTTTGATGTTCGACGCGCCGGACATGCGCGTGACGGAGAGCAGGTTTTCGACCACGCCGATGAGCCAGTTGGATTCGTCGCGCATATTTTCCAGCAGATCTCTGCTGGTTTCCGGTGAGATCTGACTGCCGTTTTCCAGAATCGCGTCGATGCCGCCGACGATGGCGGTCAGGGGCGTACGGATATCGTGAGAGACGGCCCGCAGGAGATTGCCGCGCATTTTTTCTCTTTCCGCTTCCGCACGGAGCTTTTCCTGCTGCTTGATCTGGGTGGTCAGCGTGCCGACCACGACGGAGACGGCCAGCATGACAAGGAAGGTCAGCGGATAGCCGGAGATGGTAAAATTGAGCTGCATATAGGGGTATGTAAAGATCCAGTTCACGCCGACGACGCCGATCACCGAAGCAAGCAGGCCAAACAGGTACCCGTCGGTGAAACGCGAGACGAGCACGACCGCGCATTCGAAGATCAGCGCGACATACACGTCGGACGAGTCGATCATCCGCAGCAGCGCGCACAGCAGCCCCGCCGCTGCCAGAATGCCGACGCACACAGCACAGTCGCGCCAGGAAAACAGGAATATCTGCCGCAGCCGCCCGCGTAAGGTCTGATCCTTTGTATTTCGTGTCATATCCATCGATCCTCACCCAGTATATAATAGCATAAAAGAAAACAGCCGGTATGTTAAGGGTCTGTTAAGAAGCAGAAAACGTATGCACCAGCGGCTTCCCCGGTGGAAAGGCCGCTGGGTGCTGCGCTAAAATCAGTCAGATCACATATTCATCCGCTGCGTCGGCGGTGGCCAGGGTGGAGAGGGGGATGGCGTCGAGACAGGCGGCGATTTGTTTGTCGAGCCGGTTCCAGACGGCGGACAGGCCGGAGGATACCTCGCAGCGCGTCAGCTGTACGTTCGTGCCGAGGCAGGACAGGGAGCCGTCCGCCGCGCGGATGATCTCGCCGATGGAATAGTCGGACGGTTCGCGCGTCAGGCGGTAGCCGCCGCCCTTGCCGTGCGTTCCCTCGACCAGTCCGTGCTCTGCCAGCGTGCGCAGGATGCGCTCAAGATACTTCTGCGACAGCTCCTGCCGCTCGGCGATCTGCCGCACGGGGACAAAGCCGCCGCGATGCTCCGCCAGATCCAGCAGGATCAGAACCGCGTAGCGGCCCATGGATGAGATCAGCATACGGATTCCTCCCTTGCGATGATGCCGCCGCCAAGGACGGTATCGCCATCATAGAGCACGGCGGACTGGCCGGGCGTGATGGCGCGCAGCGGCTCGTCGAAGACGAGGCGGACGCCTGCCTCCCCTGCCGGATAGACCGTGCAGGGCTGCTCCGGCTGGCGGTAGCGCGTTTTTGCGCTGCAACGGAACGGAAGCGCGGGCGCTTCGCCGGAGATCCAGTGCATACCGGGCACGAGGCATTCTCTTGTAAACAGCGCCTCATTCGGGCCGACGACGACGGCGTTCCGCTCCGGCAGGATCTTCACGACATAAATTTTGCCGTCCGACGGCATCCGCAGGCCCCGGCGCTGGCCGACGGTATAGTGGATAATGCCGCGGTGGGTGCCGACGACATTGCCGTTCAGGTCGAGGAACGGGCCGGGTTCTGGCGTTTTGCCGGTGCGGCTCTCGATGACCTTCGCGTAATCGCCGTCCGGGACAAAGCAGATGTCCTGACTGTCGTGCTTGCGGGCGTTGATCAGGCCGGCTTCGGCGGCAATTTCACGCGCTTCGGTCTTGCGCAGGCTGCCAAGCGGGAACTTGACCCGCGCAAGCGTCTCCTGTGTCAGATCGTAGAGCACGTAGCTCTGGTCCTTCGTCTCGTCGAGGGCCTTTTTGAGGACGTACTTCTCCCCTTCCCGCTCGATGCGGGCATAGTGCCCAGTGGCGATATAGCGGCAGCCCATGATATCGGCGCGCTCGAACAGCTTGTCGAATTTCAGATAGCGGTTGCAGTCGATGCAGGGGTTCGGCGTAATGCCGTGCTCATAGGCGTCCACAAAGCGGTCGATGACGCACTCGGCGAATTTGTCCTTGAGGTTGAAGACATAATACGGCATACCGAGGCGGTAGGCCACGCTGCGTGCGTCCTCGACATCGTCGAGCGAACAGCAGGTGTTGGCCTTCGGAATGCCCGCGTCTTCATTATCATAGAGCTTCATCGTGCAGCCGATGCAGGAGAAGCCTGCGTCCGTCAGCAGCTTGGCCGCGACGGAGGAATCCACGCCGCCGGACATGGCGACCAGTACCTTTTCAGTTTCCATTGGCAGCCGGGGACGCCTGCATGGCGGTGATCGTGCGCTCCATCAGCTCGTCAAGGCTCCAGCCGAGCATATCCGCACCGCGCTCAATGACCTCGCGTGAGCAGCCTGCGGCGAACTTTTTATCCTTGAACTTCTTTTTGAGCGACTTGAGCTGAAGGTCCTGCACGCTTTTTGTCGGCAGCATCCGCACGACTGCGCCGATAAGGCCGGTCAGCTCGTCCGTGGCGTAGAGCACCTTTTCCATCTGGTGCTCCGGCTGAACGTCGACGGTGAGCAGATAGCCGTGGCTGACGACCGCATGGACAAGGCGCTCGTCCACGCCGCGTTCGCGCAGGATCTGCGCCTCCTTCGTGCAGTGCTGGTCGGGATACTTCTCAAAATCCAGATCGTGCAGGATACCGACGGTCTGCCAGAAGTCCGCCTCATCGGCATAGCCAAGCTGGGCGGCAAAATACCGCATCACATCGCCCACGATACGCGCGTGCAGGCGGTGGAATTCACCCTCATTATATTCGCACAGCAGGTCCCATGCCTGCTCTCTGGTCGGAATCATAGTTCTGCCTCCTGATCGTCCAGTTTTATTTGATGATTATAGCACAGATCGGTGTCTGTGTACAGGGAAAGTGTCTGGTGCGTGCTGTAAAACGCGAAAATCCTCACCTTGCCGTGCGGCAGGGTGAGGATTGGGGGGCAGGCTTTCAGGGCGTAACGTCTGACATATCGTAGAGGGTGGGTTTTCCGTCGCGGGCGCGCTGGAGAGCGGTGAGGGCGTAGAACGCCTGCGTGGTAGCAAGCAGGTTGCCTCCGTCCTCCGGCGTATGGGCGAAGCTGCCGTCGTCCTGCGCGAAGCGCAGGAGCACGTCCTCCAGCGTCTGCCCGTTCTTCACAAAACGCGCGTCATCCAGCGAGAGGCCAAGCTCCGTCAGTGCTGTGAGCACCTGACTGACCGACTCGCTGCTCTCTGTGCCCCAGGAGGAAAACGCGCCGTTTTCCTCCTGCATCTGCGACAGACAGGAAAGCCCGGCTTCTACTGCCGCGGACACGTCCGCGCGGCTGCGGTAGCGGGCAAGCGCCTGCAGGGCCATGGCGGTCAGATCGGGATCTGACGCGCCACCGCCGAGGCTCCAGCCGCCGTCGGCATTCTGCCGGGTCAGAATTGCGTCGACATAGCCGTCGCGCGTCGCCTGCACGGCGGCTGCGGAATTCTGCGGGAGCTCATAGCCGCCGCAGTCCAGCGCCAGCAGCGCGAACGCCGCGCCGTTGACGCCCTGTGCCGTCGTCTTTTCAAGGTCTGCCAGCGGCAGGAGCAGATCATAGCCGCCGACGTTTTGCGGGTCGCGCCCGATCGCCGTGAGGGCAAGGATCAGGCGGGAATACTCGGTATACCGGTTCTCGTCGAGGGTTCCGTCTGCCGCCTGCACGGCGTCTTCGACCGCCGTATAATACCGGTCAAAATATCCGTCCGACAGATCTGCCCCGGCACGCGCCAGACCAAACACGATCCAGTCGCCGTCCAGCGAACCGAAGCCCGGCTCCGGCACCGCTGATTTCAGGTACTTTGCCGTCCGCTCCAGTGGCGTCTGCGTGCCGCCACAGGCGGACAGGAGCAGGCACAGCACCAGAAGCAGCGCAAACGCTCGTATTCTTTTCATGCTGTTACCTCTTTACCGTCATGGCCCGGCAGACCGGCTGGTTATCCTGATCCAGCAGGAACAGGCGGATCCGCGCGCCGTTTTCAACTGCCGCAAGCGTCTGTGCCTGCGTCAGCAGCTTTACCTGCACCATGCGTCCATTCTGATCATAATAGGCCACGGCCAGCTTCTGGCCATTTTCAAATTCGCCGCTGATCGTAAGCGAGCCGGTTTTGATATCATAGGCCCAGGTCAGCATGCCGATCCGGCCGTTTTCCACCGTTCCGGGTTCGACCGTCAGCCTGACGGACGCGGTCGGCGTCTGCGTTTTGACGTTTGTGAGACGGCCGGACTCCTCGCTGTCCTGATCGTGGTACCGGACATAGGGGAAGCGGATGTCGATTGCCGCATCCTCCTCCGTAAGCGGGTCCTCCGACCACTGGACATACTTTGTCACGTCCCGCCGCAGGCCGTTCGCATAGACGAGATCGACCTGCATACCGGCAGGGTCGAAGACCTCACCGGCCCGATACTGCGTTTTATCCGGCTGACGGGTAATTTCCAGCGTGACCGACGGCCCGAAGGCCATGAGCTTCGCGCTGTCGTTCTTGAAATACATCACGCCATAGGAATCCACGACCGGCGAGCAGATCGCATACTGCGCGTCCTTTCCGCTGGGCGTAAAGAGGACATAGGGCGTATCCACGCCGGATTCCTCCGTGACATAGTCTGCACGCGTCTGCCCTGCCTTGTCCCGCAGGACGCGGAGCTTGCCGGGCGTATAATTGTCGACGAAATAGACATAGACATAGCCGGTCGTCTTTTCATAGGCCGTCGTGAGAATGCCGGAAGTCTGCGGATAGCCCTGCGTCTGGACGCGGTAGGCAATCGTGTGCGACGCAAGATCCACAACTGTAAGACTGTGGCCGCCGTACTCGCTGAACTGCGCCGTACCTCTGACGCCGATGTAGGCACGGCCATTGTACACCACCGGCGTTGAGGTACTCATGGCCTGCGCGGTGCTCGTGCCGTTTTCCAGCTTCAGCGTCCACTTGCTGCCTGTCCGCAGCTGCCAGCCGTCGGACGTTTTCCCGGTTTTTACGCTGCAGAACCAGCCGCCCTTCGTGGTAAAACAGAAGGCATCGGTCGCTTTATCATAGCAGATCGTGCTGCGCACGTCACCGCAGAGGCCGTCCCATTTGTCGAGCAGTCGTCCGGTCTTCGCGTCGAGCATCAGAAGGCTCCCGGTCATGGACTTGCTTCCGTCCGCGCCGTCGTCCGTGCCGACCAGAACATAGTCCTCGCAGGCATACGCGCCTGCCCAGTAATAGCCGCCTGGCGTCGTCCAATACCAGCAGGCGGTTTTTTCTTCATCCGTGCGCGCCGGGTCCTCGTCCGTGATGGACAGGCAGACAAAGTTTGCGGGAGATTCCTCGCTGCGCCAGAAGCCGGTGTAGAGATAGTCGCCGCAGACGGTGATCGGGCTGTTCGGCTGGCCCTCGAGCGGGTCATGGTAGATCCAGAGCGATTGCAGCGTTTCGGCGTTGAACGCCTGGATCGTACCGTCGGAAAGTCCGACGAACACCATGCCATTGGCATAGGCCGGAGGCGTAATGGAAAAACTCGACGCGCGATCCATTTTGGCCTTCGTCAGGATCTCGCCGGAAACCGGGTCGACGCGGCAGATCATATCCCCCGCGCAGACGATCAGAACGCCGTCCACCAGCAGCGGGCAGCCGGTCGAGCCGCTGTCTATGCCGCTGCCGATCGCATTCGACCAGTAAAGCGTGGACGCGTCGGCATCCACCGGCATCTGGATAGATACGACGGCGTTGTTGCTGCCTGCGGTGTCGCCGGGCGTGCCATTGGCGTCATAGCTCGTTCCGCGGAAATCGGCCCATTCGGCGGGAAGCTGCCGCAGCGTTTCGTTCTTCTGCGCAGCGCTGAGGGTCATTGCGGCGCGGGCCGCGCCGCCCGTAACGACAACAGCGTCCTCGTCGATTTTCAGAACGAGCGCACCGGATGCGCTGTGCGACGGTTCGATGGTCCCGCTCCGGCCCGCATAGCCGGGGCAGGTCAGCAGGTACTGATAGGTATAGCCGTCAAACAGCTCATACGCGCCGTCTGCATCCGGCCAGACGCGTGTTTTGGAGAGCGTATCGCAGACAAACATCAGCGCGTCCGTGGGCGTCAGCTGCGGCGTGAAGAGGACCGGCTGCGCCTTTTGCACCTGGAGCCGGTACTCCGAAGCCGTTTCTTCGCCCGCAAAGTCATTTGTCAGCGTCAGCGTGATAGTCTCCGGCTCCGCCGTGCCGTTCAGCTGTACATCAGCAGGCGCACCGGGCGTCAGCTCCTGTCCGTCCATCCAGACGCGATAGCCGGTGCTGCCGTTATCGCGGTAGCAGGCGGCATCCGCAGGATAGACCTCTGCGCAGACAGAAAGCGTCTGTGCAGCCGCGGGCACGGTGACGGTATAGTCCCACACCGCAGCAGAATAGCCCGTGCCGCCGCCGTACGTGAGCGTCTGCGCCTGCCCGGCGCAGGCAAGTGAAAGATCTCGCAGCGAGAGCGTGCGCCGGAGCGTGACGATATACTCCTGATAGTAGGTGACGCTCCCGGCGGTGCGCTGGCAGCGGATCGTGAGCGTATTGCCGCGTCCGTTCTGGTTCAGAAGCAGGTTCCGCAGGAACACAGGCGTTCCGAGCTGGGCGGAGGTGATCTGCGTCTCAAGCAGCTGGTCGTCCTGCGCGGTGTTGGTGATGGTGCGGTACTGCGCGAGGAAGGCAGTGCTGCCCGTCTGGATATCGCCGTTGATGCAGAGATAGACTGCGGCGGGCGTATCGGCCACAGCCGCCGTATAGGCATGGCTGGCCGGGTCAAAGGTCTGGTCGAGCGGAATATTGCCCTTGCTGGACGTCAGGTTGTCCTTGCTCAGAGCCAGCTCTGTCAGCCAGTCGCCGGTCTGCACAGTGACCTTTGACAGCGGGCCGTCCTTGGCCGTAAAGCTGCCCGTTGCATGATAATACGTATCCTTTGTCGCCGTGTAGGTATACTGCATACCGGGAACCAGCGTGAACCGGTACTGATTTGCAGCCGCGACATAGACGCCCTTGAGGATCTGTCCGCTTGCATCGCAGACCGTCAGGTCAACATCTGCGGATTCGACCGGAATGCGAACGGTACAGCTGTTTGTTTTTTTCAGAACCAACGTATACTGTGTCGCTTCGCCTCCGGCCCGCACCTCGATGGGCACGCTTTTCTCCGTTTCATCGATGGAAAGCGTGCAGCCGCCCGTCTGCGTGACGTCTTCACCGTCGGCAAAGAGCGTATAGCCCTCTGCCGTGGGTGTCAGGGCCAGCGTGACCTGTTCGCTGAGCACCTGCCAGGTATATGTCCGCGTGCTCTCGTCAAACGACTCCAGAGCGGCGGGCGCGCCGGATTCCTCCGTCACGCGCAGCTGCTTCAGCGTCGGGGCACGGCGGATGGTGAGCGTATAGTCCTGATACTGCGTCATGCCCTGCGCGTCCTGCGTGCCGGCGCGGTACACGACGGTATTGCCCTGCATACCGACGGCAAGCACGCCGTCCACGCCGCTGGTTCTGGATTTCAGCGCCTGTTTGGCCTGCTGCGGCTCCGTGCCGCCCGCCGGGGTATAGATTGCGGTCAGCTTCAGCTTGCTTGCATCCGGAAACACACTCGTGTCATACGGCCAGAACGCGTAGAGCGTTCCGGTAAAGCTGTCGTCCAGAACGGCGGTCAATTCACGCGCCGTCTTCTTCTCCACGGGAAGCTTGCTGCCGTCAAACTCCGTTTTGGACGCGGATGAAAGCATGAAGCCGTCCGCTTTGAGCCAGTCGGTCCTGTCAAGCACGGCAGTCACAGAGGTCTGCTCCGGCACTGTGACGCTGCCCGTCACGCCGCCGGACTGCGCCTGCATGGTAAAGGTATAGCTTCCGGCGGGCAGCGAGAGCATTCCGCTGCCGTTCTCGTCCTGATAGACGCGGCCATACTGGTTCTCGGCATACAGCGTATCGCCGGACTGCCAGACGCTGTTCCGGTCCGAGAAGGTAACGCTATATTTTGGGCCGTCCAGTGTCTGCTTGTACTGCTCGACCGCGTTATGAAGCGCCGTGTACAGGCTGAGCGCCGCATTATCGTCCGCCGTGACGTATCCGGCGCAGGCGGCGTTATACGCCGCCTGCGCGGCCAGCTGCACATCCGGCTCCTCCAGCCGGTAATCGGCCATAGCAGCGATCAGGCTCTGCATGGCATCCGACGGCTGCGCCGTCAGCCTGTCTGTGAAGCAGAGATACCGGATCCCGGCCTGCGCGGCGTTTCGCGTCAGGTCGTGGCTCCCGGTTTCATCACTGCGGATAAAATTTCCTGTTTTGCCGTCGATCTTCGTCACGCTGTTCTCGTCCGGCCCAAAGCTGTGGCCGCTGGCGTTCAGCGCTTCGTAAAGCGTCTGATCTGCCGTGTAGCTGATGCGCTCCGGCGCGATCAGAAGCGTGCCGTTCCAGTCGGCAGCGAGGTAAAACCAGCCGCCTTCCGCTGCCAGTGCCTGCACCGGCAGGCAGCCCAGCAGCATGACGGCCGCAAGCAGCAGCCCGAGCAACCGAACCTTTTTTTGTTTCATATCTGTCCTCCCCTATCAGTACAGGCAGCGAATCCATTTCAGCCACGCGCGGCGCGGCAGCGGTACATTCTTTTGCAGGCGGTCTACCGTCTGTTTCCAAACCCGGAGGGCGCGCTTCGCCTGTTCGCGCGTCATAGTGTGACTGCTGAAACGGGCCTCGCCGTTCAGCGCAGCAAGGTCACGAACCGCTCCGGCGTATTCCGCATCCGACTCCCGGAGCGATTCGCCGAACGCAAAGACCGAGCCGCCGTCGTAGCCAAGCCCCATCGCGGGCCAGAGCGCCGCAAGCGCCCCCGTCACCCAGGCAACAGATTGTGCGGGTGCAGTGCGCTCAAACCGGTAGCGCCATCTGCGGCGGATGAGCGCATAGCGCAGCGCGGCGGCTGCCAGCAGGAAAAGCAGAAGTCCAACTGCCAGCACGATCCAGAGCCAGAGCCGCGCTTTGACTGCGGGGGCGCTCTGCGCGCTGTCATCCGGCTGCTCCTGCGGCGTATCCTCTGTTTCGTCCGCTTCGTCCTCTATCGTTTCCGCCTGCGCGATGGAACCGTCGTCCGTGTGTGCGTCGCCGGTCTGACTGGCGGATTCGGACTGATGCGGGGAAAGAATGTCGGTTAGCTCGCCGTAGCCCGGCGTGAGGGCCAGCGGCATCCAGCCGACGCCGTCCTGATAGACCTCAGCCCAGCCCTGCGCGTCCGCCGCAGTCAGGGTAATTGCAGAACCGGCCTGCGCACGCGCGGCAGTCTCCTGCGTGAGGACAAAGCCCTCGGCGTAGCGCGCCGGGATGCCGTAATAGCGAAGGGCCAGAACGGTCAGGGTCGCGGTCTGATACGTCGTGCCCTTTATCGATTCATCCAGCGGCAGCGGCGTTCCGGCCTCGCGGAGCGCGTCCAGCTGTTCGAGAAAACGTGCCGTGCAGAGCTGCGCCTGCTCCGGCGTCAGAGAACCTGCGGAACCGTATTCCCGGCAGAGCTCATCCAGAATCGGAGCAAGCTGCGCGCGCGCCTGCTCAGGAAGCTTCACGTCCTGCTCCTGCACAAATGCGCGGTAGCTGCCCTCTGCGCTGAGGTAGGCGTCCGCCGTCTCCGGCTGTTCCCCCAGTGCGTTCAGAAACTCTGCTGTTGTCTGCTCCGGCGCAAGGGGTATCGTAAGTCGGTACTGCCGTACTCCGCGCAGGCCGCTGACCGGGAGTTGGGTGCTTTCCAGACTGTCTGTGCGCAGTGCGCTTTCCTGCGGGAGCGCGGAGAGCGCGTAGGGCGCGTATACATAGGCGCTGCAAGCGCTGGTATTTTCAATCAGGACTGTCTGCGTCTGCTCCTGCCGGTGCAGGCCGCGCGACGCGGCGGCAAGCTGCGTCTGCGGGTAAAAGCCCTCCTTATGCAGCCAGTACAGAAGATCGGTCTGTTCGGCAAGCGTCTGCGCATCAAGCGCCTGCCATGCCGTGCCGGTGAAGGTATCGCCGGTAAAGCCGCGCAGATAGAGCGCCGTCGGCTGCTCCATCGTGACGGTCAGGCATGATGTCTGCTCCGGTGCGGCGGAATAGTTGGAAAACTCCCCTTCCGGCAGCACAGCCTGTCCGGCTCCGTACCGGAGTTCATGCAGCGCCGCGCGAGAGACCGCGCCCCACTCGGAAAACAGTGCGCCGCTTCGCAGGCCCGGTACGGCCAGCAGTGCAGCTGCAAGCACGCCTGCCGCTGCCAGCAGCGCGCCATAATTCAAAAGCATTGGAACGGATTCTTTGCGGTCTGCCGCGCCGCCTGCCAGCAGCAGAGCTGCGCAGAGCGGGCACACCGCCATCCAGACCTGCGCTGAATCCGGCCTGAGCAGCGCCAGAAGCGCCGCAGACAGCACCGTCAGCAGCAGACCGCAGACGGTCGGCGACCAACGGACGGCATAGGCACAGAGCGTGCCGAGCAGTGCCGCCGAAATAGCCACAAAAAGTGCCGCATCCGCTCCCACTCCGGCCAGCGGCAGGAGGATATGTCCCGTGGCCTTCGTCAGCGTCTCGCCCGCGGAGCTGCTGACCGTAATGGCTCCCGCGAGGAAGCGCCCGGAGAAGACTGCCGCGCAGATCAGGCAGAGCAGCGGAAGCACAGCGCGGAGCCAGCGGCGCGGGAGTCCAAGCGCCACGCTCTGCCAGACCAGCGCCGCAGCGCCTGCGGCGGCCCAGAGCCAGCCGTAGTTTGTCCAGATCCCGGCGGCTCCCTGTGCCACAGCCAGAAGTCCGGCGAAAAAGAGCGCAGCACGGATTGCACGCACCGCCAGTGCGGGCATTTTTTTCTCCGTATCGCAGCGGATGAGGGAGAACGCGGCAGTATCCTGTTTTTTCATGCCCGTTCCCCCTTAAATTTCGAGTTCAGAAAGCTGCTCGGCATAGTGCTCTGCGTCGAAGGCGATCGCCTCCGGCGCGTCTGCCCCGCAGCTCAATATGGTCAGGCGGCCGAAGCGCCCGAGCTCAGCCGCATCCTCCGGGACACGGCCCGTAATGTACAGAATGTGCGACAGAACGGCCTCGCCGCTGCTCCGGCAGAACAGCGCCGCGCCGCTTTCGCCCTGTGCCGTGCCTGCGGAGAGCAGGCGCGGCAGAAGGCCCGTCAATTCATCGACACTGCGCACGGGCTGGCTCACGCACTGCTGCTCCTGCGCATCGTTCCAGCAGACGGTGAACTGCACGCCGGATTCCAGCAGCGACCGGCAGGCTGTGACGACAACGTCGGCCTGCGCGTCGGACTGCTCCGGCGCAGCGGTCTGCGTCCGCTCCCAGAACACCAGCACAGAACGGCGCACAGGGAGCGACGGCTCCCGGACGACCAGCTTGTCAAGCTTGCTGGACAGCTTCCAGTGCATCTGCCGCAGGCTGTCGCCGGGCGCGTATTCGCGCAGGGCGTAGACCTCGGCCAGATCGTATCCCGTCCGGTCGGGTGCATAATTCTCGCTGTCGTCCGGACAATTCGCGTCCGGTGAAACATAGACGCTCTGCACGAAGCCCTTCGGCTGCACGGTCATGGCCGCGACCGCAGGCTCACCCAGCCGGATGCCGATGAGCCCGAACGGGTCATACAGGCGGCAGCGCTCTGCCGTCAGCTGAATCCTGCCGCAGTGCGCGCTGGAAATGCGGTATTCCGACACGCCGGTTCTTTTGGGCCGGGCCGTCAGCCGGTAGTGCCGGACGGCGGTTTGGCCGGTCAGCAGATTTGTCAGCCGCAGCCGCACACCGAGCAGGCAGACCGGCAGTGCACTTGCATTTTCCACGCGGATGCGCAGCGTACCCTCTTCGCCCTTTTCCAGATTGACCGGCGCGTCCAGCCGCACGCGCAGCTTTTTCGCCGCACGCAGATGCAGCAAAGCGCAGACCAGCGGCGTCAGCACGAGAAGGGCTGTCGCCGCTGCGCTCAGGATGCTGCCGCAGAACGCGTCCAGCCCCAGAACCGTCAGCAGGAGCAGCGCATATCCGATCCGAAGTACGGTCATACGCCCTCCCGGCTCTTCCGGATCACCGGCATTTCCACGTTTTTCAGGATTTCATCCACGATCTGCTCCGCGCTGCGCTCCATCATGCGGGCCTTTGTGCTCAGCATCAGGCGGTGGCAGCAGACGTCCGGGAAGATCACCGCGACGTCCTCGGGCATCGCGTAATCCCGGCCCTGCACATAGGCATACGCCTTTGCCATCCGGCAAACGGCCAGCGCGCCGCGCGGACTGAGGCCCAGCTGCACCAGCGAGTGCACGCGCGTCGCCTCCGCCAGACGCGTGACGTATTCATAAACGCTTGTCTTCATTTCCACAGCTGCCGCACGCTGCTTGAGCGCGTTCAGTTCCTCCGCGCCGACGACGGGGTGGACGCGGTCAAGCGGGTTTTCCGTGTGCCGCTCTTCGAGAATGCTGACCTGGCTTTTGAAGTCCGGGTAGCCCATGGTCAGCTTGACCAGAAAACGGTCAAGCTGCGAGTTCGGCAGCATCTGCGTACCGGCGGAGCCGGCGGGGTTCTGCGTTGCAAGGACGATAAACGGGTCGGGCAGCGGATGCGTTTTGCCGTCGATGCTGACATGGCCCTCTTCCATCGCCTCCAGAAGCGCGGACTGCGTCTTGCTGGAGGTACGGTTGATCTCGTCGGCCAGCAGCAGGTTCGTCATAACCGCGCCGGGTTTGTAGACCAGCTTGCCGGTGTCCTTGTCATAGACGGAAAAGCCGATGATATCCGACGGCATGGTATCGGAGGTGAACTGCACACGACGCGTCTGCAAGCCGAGCACGCGCGCGAACGTCATGGCCGTTGTCGTCTTACCAACGCCCGGCACGTCCTCCATCAGCACATGACCGCCCGCCAGAATCGCCATCAGGATACGCTCCATGACCTCGTTCTTGCCAACGATCACGGTTTCGATCTGGTCTAAAATTTCCTTGATTTTTTCCTGCATCTGTGTTCCTCCTGTTTATTCCTCTGGGCCTTCCTCCGTGCCCGGATCGGGCTCCGGGCCGGGTTCGGGATTTGGATCCGGGTCCGGGTCTGGGCCGGGAGCGACTGGCTCCGGCATACCGCAGAAGCGGCAGAAGCCGTTTTCATAGCTGTGCGGATAGTTCTCGTATGTGCCCGGCTGCTCTGTTTTGTCGCCGCAGTACACGCAGCGCTTTACCTCAAGGCTGCACGTGCATTCGGCCAGGACGATCTCATAGCTGTGCGGGTACTCAAACGCGCCGGGCGCGTCGCGCTCAAACGTTTTGCCGCACAGGCTGCACCGGGTCGTCTCATGGCTGCACGTGCACAGGGCTTCAATCGCCTCCAGCGTTCCATTGCAAAGCTCCGTGTGGGTATAGCCGCAGGTGCAGACCCAATCCCGCAGGCCGTCGTCCCATTCGTAGCGGTGCTCGCCGCGCGTGCCCTCGATCTCCGCGTGACAGATCTCGCATTCCTCCCAGTGCTCCTGTTCGTTGTGCTGGATCACGGGCGTATGGTTGAGCTTCTCAGACGGCTCGTGCTTTTCATAGCCGCAGTCCAGGCACCGGGAGAGCTTCTCGCCCGCCTGCTCACAGGTGGCGGTATCCTCTATAAATTCAAAGCGATGACCTTCTTCGACCTCTTTTTTGCAGCGGGAGCAGATCTTGCGGTGCTGCTCGTCATTCTGCTCGATCTGCTCGATCTGCCAGTCGTGCGCCTCCGGCTCTGTGACGGATTTCTGGCACTTGAGGCAAAATTCGTAGCACATCGTTCCGTCCTCTGTCTCGCGGTATTCCGTCTGCGGGTGCTCGCACGCGCGGAGCTTGCCGCAGCTGGTGCAGACGGTCTGCTCTGCGCCGTCCGCACCGGTGACGGTCTGCCACTTGTGCGAGACGTTCATCGAACCGTTGAGCATGGACACGCAGAACGCGTTTTCCTGATCGGCGCTGCTGACGTCGCGCTGATAGGCCAGCGTATAGCGCAGCACCAGCACGTCGCCGTCCTGCAATTCGTAATTGGAGAGGGTCGTGTCCGGATAATATGTACCGCCGCCGACCGTATACAGCCAGCCGGAGCCGTTTGTGAAGTCAAACTCTCCGACGGAGGTGTTATGACAGCCGTTCAGACTGATGCCCGCCAGATAGATGCTGCGCCAGAGCGCGGCATAGGCTGAGTTTTCGCCGAAGACGCCGTCAATGGCGGCAAGGACGGATTCACGGTCCGAGCCGTAGCTGGACCAGCTGCCGCGCAGCGCATTGGAGCGGGCGGCCATATTGGTCCCGTCGCCAAGTCGGGCAATATAAAAGTTATCGTCGTAGCTGCCGGTAAAAGCGGTCTCGGAGCTTGGCCAGCCGAAGGTGTTTGCGGCTGTTCCAAACGGGTCGCCCGCATCATAGCCCCAGACGGCCTTTGCCACGCTGTAGGACGCGGGTTCGCCGGAAAGCACCTCGTAGCTGAGCGGCGCAGTCACGCCGAGGCCCAGCACCGTCATGTCGATGTAGATCGTCGCGTGGCCAATGGGTTCGCCCTTGCGGGAGCGTTCGCCCAGAAGCGTCAGCGTGAGCACGTCCTTGTTGCCGTAGGTGTCCTCGCAGGTGATGACCAGCGTATGCTCGTTTTCGTCGCCCTCCGCCGGGTTCTCCGGCACAAGCGTATATTGCAGTCTGCCGCCCGACGAGCCGTAGCTGCGCTGCACCTCGCCGTCCAGCGTCACGACGACGTCCGAGGCAGTCATCTGCGCGATCAGAGTGCCGTCCTCCTTTTCGCTCCATGCGGTCACAGTCAGGGTGATGTTCGTTCCGTTCATGACCTTCTGGCCGTCGGTCAGATTCGTCTCGATCTTGACGGTCCCGTCGCCGCGCAGCTTATAGGGGACGTTGATTTTGAAGGTATACTGTTCTCCTGCCTCGGATTTTGCCGTTATGGTGAAGGTATTCTCGCCCTCGCTGCCGTCCGCGTTGACCAGAAGCTCGATCTGGCCGGATTCGGCGGAGCCGAGCGCCTTTGTCTTGCCGCTGCCGGACTGATAACAGGAAACGTCGCTGATCTCGACGCCGCTGGCCGCGTCGCCGCCGGTCAGCGCCAGCGTATAGGCAAGAACGCCGTCCGTTACCTCGTCACTGTAGACCGTCTGTGCCGTTTTGTTCTGCCCGTTCGCACAGCGGATCGCGGTCTGTGTCCTGTTCAGCAGCGTATAGCGCAGTTCAAGGCTCACGTCGCCGGAATAGCGGAGGACATAGGTAAACGTCAGGTTTTTGAGACTTCCGTCGCTTTTCTGATAGCGGGCCTGCACGGTCAGGGTATATTTGATCGACGCGGCGCCGTCCGGGATGCGCAGGACGGTGCTGCCGTCCGGGACGGCAAGCGTCTGCGCCGTGCCGCCCTCTGCGGCAAGGCTGGCGGAGGTGATGGTCATCTGCGCCGCATCCCGGCCATCCGGCTGGAGCTGGTAGCTGAATTCGCCGAGCTTCAGCTCGGTGCGGCGGATCTCGGCGGAGGCACGGTCGCCGGGTTCGCAGACGATACTCTGCGCCTCGGTGCTGTTTTTCATCCAGACGAGATTCAGCCGGATATCCTGTTCCTCCTGCCATTCCAGCAGGAACGTGAACGTCAGCTGCCGTGTCCGGCCGCCGCTGTTGATTTCGGTGAGAAGGGCGATCGTATAGGTATTTTTTCCGTCCGCATCGCTCTGGAGCGTCAGCGCGCCGCCGTCTGTCTGCAGCGTACCGCTCTGCCCATCTGCGCTGCGGTACTCGGCAGAGAGAATCTTCGCGTCCTCGGCGCTTTCGCCACCCAGACGGAAGCTGTAGCGCAGGAGATTTTCGCTGATTTCATCGCTTTTGACTGTGCGCGCCGCCTGTCTGCCGGGCTGGCAGCGCAGACTGGCCGCGCCGCCGCTGGCCAGATTCCATTGCAGCTGCGCTTCCAAATCCAATTCGTCGGAATAGACCAGCACGAAGCA
>ERZ825137.3067-NODE-3067-length-18455-cov-10.412880_pt1 | contig 18455 bp, 17 predicted proteins | sample MGYA00519873_ERZ825137 | MGnify/ENA primary metagenome ERZ825137 (study PRJEB31778, sample SAMEA3449190) | human gut metagenome | biome: human gut; feature: human-associated habitat; material: faeces | place: United Kingdom | collected 2010/2012 ...
ACATCTGCGCCAAGCTCGGCATCCACTATGTCGGCTGGGGCCCGAAGGAGCTTGCGCCCGCCGCTGACGTCGTTGAGTACTGCCGCGAGGTCGGCAAGGAGACTGGCGCCGTCGTGGAGTACGGCGAGGACAAGGAACTGCTCAAGGGCGCCGACGCGCTCTACACCGACATCTGGGCTTCCATGGGCGAAGAGGACAAGATCCCCGAGCGCGTCAAGCTGCTCACGCCCTTCAAGGTCACCGGCGACGTGCTGAAGGCCACCGAGAATCCCGACTGCATCTTCCTGCACTGCCTGCCCTCCTTCCACGACTTCGACACCACCATGGCCGCTTCCCAGAAGGAGCTGGGCTACGATATCCGCGAGGTCACGGACGAGGTCTTCCTCTCCCCGAACTCCAAGGTCTTCGACGAGGCGGAGAACCGCATGCACACCATCAAGGCCGTCATGGTCGCCACCATCGGCAACGTCTGATCGGTTCAGACCGCTTCAAAAAAACATAAAAGAACGGGAGCACTTCGTGCTCCCGTTCTTTTCTCATGTGTTCACTTGCAGTACCGGCGCAGCTCCCCGCAGAGACGGCTTGCGTCCTGCTCGTTGCGGGCGATAACGGCGACCGAGTCGTTGCCGGAGATGCAGCCCAGCATATCGGGCAGACGCATCGCGTCGAGCGCCGCGCCCGCCGCGTCGGCAAGGCCGGGCAGCGTTTTGAGCACCACCACGATGCCCGCGCAGTCTGCGCTCACACAGCATTCGTTCAGGATCAGCTTGAGCCGCTTCGTGTTGTCGATGTGGTCGGCCTTGTTCGAAACAGCATAGCGGCTGCGCCCGCCGCCGAGCGGCTCTTTGTAAAGATACAGCTCCTTGATGTCACGCGAGACGGTCGTCTGCTTGCTCTCGATGCCGCATTCGGCCAGGTGAGCAATCAGCTCCTCCTGTGTCTCAATGTCGTACTTGGCGATCAGCTCAAGTATTTTCTCCTGCCGCTTGCTCTTCATGATCTTCTCTCCCATTTCCCCCGCCCGGACGCACGCCGAAGCGGGTTTCTTCTCTTCTTCCCTCTTTCTTTATCCGGACTCTTTTCAGCTCGTCCGGGATCTTACAGATCGTCGCGGTTGACGGGGCAGGACATGCAGCGCGGGCCGCCGCGGCCGCGGGAAAGCTCCGCCGACGGAATGGAGATGACGTCGATGCCCTTCTTGTCGAGCAGCTCGTTGGTCACATAGTTGCGGTCGTAGGTGATGACGCGGCCCGGCGCGATGCACAGCGTGTTGGAGCCGTCGTTCCACTGCTCGCGCTGCGCGGCCAGCAGGTCGCCGCCGCCGCAGCGGATCAGGTCGACCGCGGGGAGCTTGAGCTCGAGGGCGAGAATGTCCTTGAGCTCTTCCTTGAGCGCGCGGAACTGAAGCTCGCCATGGTCGTCGAGCGTCATCTCGTAAACGCTCAGCGGGCCTTCGATCTCGGGGTGAATGGTGAACTTGTCGTAGTCGACCATCGTGAAAACGGTATCAAGGTGCATGAACGCGCGCGTTTCGGGAATGTCGAACGCGAGCACCTTCTTGAAGCCAGAGTTTTGCAGCAGGTTGCGCGCAAAGTTCTCCGCGCCGGAAACGGTCGTGCGCTGGGACAGGCCGACGGCCACGATGTCCCTCGAGAGGACGAGCACGTCGCCGCCCTCGATGGAGTAGCTGTCGGAGAGGTCGTACCACATCTTGTTCTCCGGCGTGGCAAAGTCGCGGTTGTAGAGGTACATGTACTTTAAGAGCAGGCTCTCGCGCTTGCGCGCGGGGGTGTGCATGCGGTGGATGTTGATGCCCTCGCCCACGCAGGCGCCCGGGTCACGGGTGAAGTAGAGGTTGGGCATGGGGTCGGAGACGAACGGATAGTCGTCGTCGACAAGATCCATAAGGGAGGTGGCTTCCTTGGTGGCGACCTCGCTGCGCTTGATACCGGCGATCAGCTCGGTGACCATCTCCTTCGGCGGCATGTTGAGCAGGTAGCTCGTCATGGACGCGCGCAGGCCCTTGGCGTGGATCTTGCTGATGTTGAGGAAGTCGTTCACCAGCTGGATCTGGCGGGCGGGATCGGCGATCGCCTTGGCGACCTCGTCGACGTAATAAACGACCTCAACGCCGTTTTCGCGCAGCACGCGGGCGAAGTTATCGTGCTCCTGCTGCGCGATCTTGAGATAGGGCACATCGTCGAACAGCAGACGTTCGAGCGTGGCAGGGGTCAGCGCTTCCAGCTCCTTGCCGGGGCGGTGCAGCAGCACCTTGTTGAGCTTTCCGATCTCGGAGAAATTATGGATGCCTGGATACATAGTTTTGCTCCCTTTCCCGGGATGCCGGCGGCTCTCTCATCGACCGCCCATACACCCCGCTGTGATTTATTTCTCTGCGTACCGCACAAAAGCGAACGCGCGACGGATTCTACTTCCGTTATTATGCATTAAAGTATACTCTTCCGGCGGAAGCTTGTAATGTATCAGTGATTTTGCAATTTTATGTGCCAGTTACTCCTCCAGCTCTTCTTCCAGCGCTTTGTGCAACACGTCCATGCCGCATGCCAAACGCTCGCGCGATTCGTAGGAGTAATTGATGCGGATATAGTCGCGTCCGCCGTTTTTATAGGGGTAAAACACGTGCCCCGGAATGAGCGTAACGCCCATATTGTAGGCGCGGTTGATAAAGTGCTTGCTGTCCACGCCGTCCGGCAGGCGGCACCAGACGTACACGCCGCCCCGCGGCCTTTCATAGCGCACGCCGAGATGCGCGAGCGCATCAAGTTTTTGGCACACAAGGTCGCGGTTGCCGCTGTAGATCTCGCGGAATGTGGCAAGCGAGCTATAGTAGCTCCCGTCGTCCAGATACATGCCGAGGAGCTTCTGCGTCATCCAGTCCGAGGCCATCAGCCGCACAGAGACAAGATAGCTCAGCGCACGGACGAAATCGCGGTTGCCCGTGACGAAGGCAAGGCTCAGCCCCGGAATGAAGGTGAGGGAGAACGAATAGATGTAAATGACATTTCCCGTTGTGTCAAACGCTTTGATCGGCGGGAGCTTATCGCCGTCGTAGACGAGCTCGCTCGCCGCGTCCTCCTCCACGATCGGAATGCGGTAGCGGCTGGAAAGCTCCACGAGCTTCTTGCGCCGCTCGAGCGACAGAATACAGCCCGTGGGGTCGTGGAAGCTTGAGTTGACAAAGATCAGCCGCGGGCGCGTCTGCGTGAGCAGACTTTCGAGCACATCGCAGTTCATGCCGTCCTCGTCCACGGGGACGGTCAGGATCCTGGCTCCGGCCAGCTCCATCACGCGGTACATGTCGGGGTGCACCGGCTCTTCCATCACCACGCTGTCGCCGGGCTTGACGAGGAGCGTGACGATAAAATCGAGCGCCTGATTCGTCTCCGAAAGGATCTGGATCTCGCCCGACGAGGCCCTCACGCCCTTGGTGCCGAGAAACGACGCCAGCTTCTGGCGCAGAAAGCGGTCGCCCTTGTAGGGGCTGAAAAAATACTGGCTCGGGCCGCTGCCGGTCAAAAGGCCGGCAATGTCGTGCGCGACGCGCTCAGATGAGTATACCTCGCGCGAGGCAACGCCGCTGCCCAGCGAAAAATGGCTCTCGTCCGTGAAGCGCTGGAACAGGTCGTCAAAGGTCTTTTCCATGTCGAGGTACTTATCCGCCACCTCGTTGACCCAGTTGACACGCCCCATCTGCACGCCCTCGCCGCTCTCGCCGACCGGCTCCTTTTCCGTGCTCGCCGAGGCCACAAGGTATCCCACGCCCTGACGCGACTCGATCCATGCGTCGCTTTTCAGTTCGCCGTAGGCCTTGACCACCGTGTTGCGATGCACGTCCAGAATCTGAGCGAGCGCCCGCTCGCTCGGCAGCGCGCTTGAGCGCGGCAGCGCACCGCTGATGATCTGCGCTTTGATCTGGTCGGCGATCTGCAAATAGACCGGCACCTTGGAGGATTTGTCGATACTGATTTTCATGCCGTCTTCTCCCTCTCACTTTCCGCTGCGCGTTCACCGGCGCGGAAAGACCGTGCGTTGATACTACAAGGGTATCGTTGTCGTTCTTTGCATTTTATCATATAACCGCACGGGTTGTACAGTCATTTTTGTGCATCTGCCATAACCCCGGAAAGAACAAAGCCGGAGGCGTCCCTCTGGACGCCTCCGGCTGTTTGTTTGGTGGTTGAATTTACTTTTCAAGCAGCGTCATTTCGCGCTTAGAACATCAGGTGTGCGATCGGGCAGACGATGAGCAGGCTGATGATGGTGCGCTCAAGGAAGATGACGAACAGCTCCCAGATGTTGAGAGGAAGCTTGGAGCCGAGGATCAGACCGCCGACCTCAGAGAGGTACAGAACCTGCCGTGCCCCGCGGTACGATCATAACGGACGCTCCTGCAGAATCTCCGCAAAATATCCCATGTGGGACACCGGCTCCCCGGCGCAGTACAGATGAGATGTGTCTCCCAGCATCTGCGTCCGGAACATCCCATAGCCCTGCTCCACCTCTTCTGTACTTACAACCGTCACAGAAGACGGCGGCAGAAACATTGTATGATTCAGACACACCGGAGAAATGGAAAGCAGATGGGACAGCATATAAAATGTCACTCCCATATGGCAGAACAGCACGATTGTGTCCTCATTATGCTGCTTCGTGCGATATAAGCGTCCCTCCCTGTGGTAACCGTGTTTTGCGAGGATGCCGTCTAAGCCATCGCAGACTTTCTGATAGGTCTCTGCAACCGGACCGCTTTTCATCAGATCCGTTTCCAGAAAACGATCTATATTCAGCAAATCCGGCTCTTTTGTCCAGTAAGCAGGCTTTAAATCCCAGCTCAGTCGGTTCTTTCCGGTTTCCGGGTCAACGACACAGGCATCGAATTCGCGCATCCAATCACATGTCACTGCCTCCCTGCCGCATTCCTTCAGCGTAAACGAAGCAGTATCCTTCGCCCTGCCAAGGGGCGAGCAGTAAAATTCATCCACCTTCCAACGCTTCGTGCGCTCAGCAAGAAGCTTCGCTTCCCGCCAGCCCTTTTCTGTCAGGCTGTCAATTGAATAATCCGGTTCTGCATGCCGGATAAAAATCAGTCGCATCGACCCTCTCCTCCTTTTGTGTCTCCCCATTTTTCAAATTGCTATGTAGTTTTTTCTGCTATGCAGCAAACATGTTTTCATGTTACTCCATTTCCACAGAAAAATCCAGCGCCAATTCTGCGTTCCGACAGCGTAGCGCAGTGAAATTTTTTACGAATACCAACCTCATTCCGCGCAGCGCGCTCTATGCTTCCATCCCAGATACCGCGTTTTATCCGACGGTGCCCGGTGCACCCGGTACATTCTACTTCTCCTGTGTCCGACGGGCGCCCCGCAGGCAGCGCGAAAAAACCGCATATCCCAGCAGCGCACCCACGCAGTTCAGCAAAATATCATCCACATCAAATGCGCCGAATGCCGTAAAAAGCTGAAACAGCTCGATACAGCAGACAAGCACGAACGCGTCCAGAAACAGAATCCAGAATCGGCGGCTCTCCTTTTGCAGAAACGGCAGTAAGAAGCCAAGCGGCACAAAAGCAAGCACGTTGCCGAAAAGATTTTCAAAGCTGTTTAATTTTCCCCAGTAACGGATATACATCCGAATCGTCTTAAATAAGGTGAAGTTGGCGGTTCCAAGTCCCTCCCAGACAACCTCCTTTGTCCAGGAAGCAGCGATCGCCTCCAGCCGCGCAAGGGGATACTTAAAAACAATCACCTTGAGCAGCACAAGAATATAAAAGAAAAACACAGTCTTGAGGATGTGCTTTGTTTTCCGACTGCTTTCATCCTCTGCAAAAAGACTGTGTCCCAGTTGATTCCATATCTTTTTCATAAAGATCCTCTACTGATAATAAACCTCCATCAGGCAAAGTCCGGACGCCGGTGCCAGCATTCCCGCCTTCTGCCGGTCTTTTCCGTCCAGAATCGCAGCAATTTCTTCCGGTCTGCGCACCCCGAGACCGACCTCCACCAGTGTTCCGGTCAGAATGCGGACCATATGGAACAAAAATCCGTCTCCCCGAAAAGAAATCCGGATATCCGCGCCGTTTTGCTCGAACAAAATGGACTCTATCGAGCGGACAGTCGATTTTTTCTTGTTTTTTGCGGAGGTAAACGCTGCAAAATCATGCGTCCCGACCAGATACTTTGCCGCTGTTTTCATCGCATCTACATCTAACTGCTGTTCGATCTGCCATACCAGCCGTCTGTCAAACACCGCCGGGATTTTGCTGTTGTGAATCCGGTAGCAATAGGTCTTACCGACCGCATTTAAACGCGCGTGGAACCTGGGAGCAGCCTCCTGACAGGAAATAACCGCCACATCCTCCGGCAGATACTGGTTCAGCTTATCCAGAAGCTCTTCGCAGGAAAGCTCCGTATTCATATGGAAATTCGCGGTCTGCCCTAGGGCATGCACACCTGCATCCGTCCTGCCGGATGCCTGGATTTCCACCGGAGTCCCCGCAATTTTCGAAAGCAGCACCTCGAATTTGCCCTGCAGCGTGTTCTGAGTCGTCCCCTGCCGCTGCCAGCCCTGATATCTGGTTCCTTCGTATTGAATCACAATTCTAAAGTTGCGCAAATCATCCTCCACTCTGCGGGCGCAGTGCGCCAAAACCCCCGAACAACCAAGCGTTTCCTCAGACTTTGGCGCGCCGCCCCGAACCTCACGACAACGTTTTTTATTCCTTTTTCTCCGAAATCTCTGCCTTATCCTCCGGGGTCAGGCGCCGGAACCGGTTAAAGCCATGCACCAGGATCCGCACGCTGTCAATGGTTGTGTCAAAAAATCCTGCCTGATACATATTGGCAACAATAATGCCTGCCGGAACTGCCAGGATCATGCCGGCAACGCTGCCTACCTTATAACCGATAAAGATCAGAAACAGGGTCGGAAGCGGCGGAACGCCAATGGAATCCCCAACAATTTTCGGCTGGATGAGCTGACGCAAAAGCTGTCCAACTCCCCAGATGATCAGCAGCCCGATGGCCATTTTAAAGTCTCCGCCAAGTACCTTGATCACTGCCCATGGCCACAGAACCGTACCGGTTCCGAATACCGGAAGAAAATCCAGGATCGCAATCCCGATCGAAATCAGCGCACCGTAACGCACCCGCAGGATCAAAAAGCCCACCAGCATCAGAAGATATACCCAGATCTCGATCTTTAGCTGTGCTTTGAAATATCCGCCAATGGCACCGGTCAGACTGTGATACATCACATCCCACTTTTTGCGGAAGTTCTCCGGTACATATCTGCGAAACGCAGCAATCACTTCTTCCCGCTGCGCAACGAAGAAATAAGAGGACAACAGGCACATGATGACACCAACGATGATCGTCGGGATATTTTTGGCAAAATTGCCGACTGCAGATACCGTCGGACTGCCCATATGATCCACTGCGCTGCTCAACAGCTTCATCAGCGAATTCAGAATTCTGGCAACCTGCTCCTGCACGTTTGGAGAAAAATAGTGAGAAAAGCTTTCCAGTGAGCTTCCCGCGTTGGAAATATCAGACTCCATTGCCTTCCAGAGTCCCGGCAGCTCTTCCACAAATCCCTTCAGCTGTCCTGCAAGCAGGCTCAGGATCCCGTAAATACCAGCTACGATCGCAGCGATAACTGCAATAATGACGATCGCAGAGCCTGCTTTTCTGCGGATCTTAATCTTTTCATCCAAAAAACGCACCAGCGGGTTTGCGATCATCGCGATGATCCAGCCAATTACAAAAGGCATAAAATACGAAATAACCGATGGCACAACAAATACGACAAACAGCAAGATCACTACTGCAGTGATCAGGTTTAACACTGCTTTTACATATTTTCTGGATTGTCTCCACATGCTTTAATGCCTCCGTCTTCTGAGAGAATGCTGTCGAGCAGATCATAAATTTCTTCCCGTCCCTGCTTGGAAAGAGAGGAATACGGGATGATGATCGTATCCTTCTGTGCCTCTAAGCCAACCCGAATTGCCTTGAGCTGCTTTTGGATCTGACTGCGGTTGATTTTGTCCAGCTTGGTTGCAATGATGATCGGATCAAAGCCGTAATGACGCATCCACTGATACATCTGCTTATCGTTTGCAGACGGGTCGTGCCGGATATCGATCAGCAAAAAAACCGCCTTTAGCTGCTTGGAGGAATGCAGGTATCGTTCGATCATCTTGCCCCACTGCGCCTTTACTTCCTGATTGGCTTTTGCGTAGCCATAGCCAGGCAGATCTACCAGATAAAACACTTCATTTACATTATAAAAGTTGATGGTCTGGGTTTTGCCGGGCTGGGAAGAAGTTCTCGCCAGGCTTTTCCGGTTCATGATCCCGTTGATGAGGGAGGATTTGCCAACGTTACTCTTTCCGGCAAATGCAATTTCCGGCAGCATATTGTCCGGAAGCTTACTCGTAATGCCGCAGACCGTTTCCAATTGAACGGATTTGATTACCATATCAGTTGTTTCCTTTCCCGCCCACAAAAGCGTGCGCAATCACATCGTCCATCGTTTCTACAAAAAGAATTTCCAACCCATTTTTGATCTCCGCCGGAATCTCTTCAACGTCCGGACGGTTCTTTTCTGGCACCAATACTGTCTTGATTCCAGCAGTCTTTGCCGCCAGAGTCTTTTCCTTTAAGCCGCCGATGGGCAGCACTCTGCCCCGCAGCGTAATTTCGCCCGTCATCGCCAGATCGGCGCGAACCGGCGTATGGGTCAGCGCAGACAGAAGCGCAGTCGCCATCGTAATACCGGCGGACGGTCCGTCCTTGGGAACCGCTCCCTCCGGAATATGAATATGAAAATCATTCTTTTTAAATACGTCGGGATCGATCTGGTACCGCTCGCTGACCGAACGGATATAGCTCAGGCCAGTCATAGCGGATTCCTTCATCACATCGCCTAACTGTCCGGTCAGCTCCAGCTCGCCTTTGCCCGGCATCATATTGACTTCAATCTGCAGCGTATCGCCGCCCACACTCGTCCATGCCAGGCCGCGCACAATTCCGATTTCGTCCGTCTGATTTGCTTTCAGGGAATGGAATCTGGGCTTGCCGAGATATTTTTCAAGGTTCCGGTCGTTGACGCGGATACAGCTTTTATCCTCTTTTAACAACTCTCTCGCTGCTTTCCGGCAGATCTCCCCAAGCTTTCGCTCCAGACCTCTGACACCGGCTTCTCTTGTATAACCCTCAATCACGCTGCGCAGTGCATTATCACTGACGATCAGCCGTCCCTGCATACCGTTTTTCTTCAGCTGCTTGGGCATCAGATGCTCCCGTGCGATATGGAACTTTTCCGCAGCGGTATAACTGCTGACCTCGATCACTTCCATACGATCCAGAAGCGGACGCGGAATCGTCTCGGTCGTATTTGCCGTCACAACAAACAGCACCTCCGATAAATCGATCGGAATTTCCACATAATGATCACGGAAATTGCGGTTTTGTTCGGCATCCAGCACTTCCAGAAGCGCCGAAGCGGTGTCTCCTTTATAGTCGCTCGAAACCTTATCCACCTCGTCCAGCAGCATCAGCGGGTTTTTCACGCCTGCCTGTCTCAAACCATTGACAATCCGTCCGGGCATTGAGCCGACATAGGTTCTTCTGTGTCCCCGGATCTCCGCCTCATCCCGCACACCGCCAAGGCTGATGCGGACGTATTTTTTATTCAACGCCTCTGCAACGCTGCGTGCAATCGAGGTTTTACCGGTTCCGGGAGGTCCTACCAGACAGATAATCGGGCTTTCTCCCTGTTTGGTCAGCGCGCGCACCGCCAGAAATTCCAGCATACGCTCCTTTACCTGTTCCAGACCATAATGATCCCGGTCAAGAATCTCCTCCGCGCGAGTCAGGTCGGAGGTTTCGCGGGAGGTTTTGTCCCACGGAAGCTCCAGAAGTGTCTCGATATAGGCACGTTCCACACCGGACTCTGCACTGTTTGTGGAAAGCCGTTTGAATCTGGAGATTTCTTTTGCGATCTTTTCCTTTACTTCTTTAGAGGCTTTGAGCTGCTGCAGCTTTTCTTCATACAATGCTGCATCCGACGCATCGTCCTCCCCCAGCTCCTCCTGAATATATTTCAGCTGTTCCCGCAAAATGTAATCTTTTTGGTTTTTATCCACACGTTCCCGCACTTTTTCCGTCAGATCAGTGCGGATTCTGGCAACCTCTACCTCCGTCGCAAGCACCTCTGCCAGCGCTTCGAAACGGCTTTCGAGATCCACCTGCTCCAAAATTTTCTGCTTTACGGTGTAATCTGCCGGAATATTTTCGATAATCTGATCCATCAGCTTACCAGGATCGTGAATTTCCTCCATATGGCGCAGAAGCGTCCGTCCCGTTCTGGGATAATATTTGCAATATTCTGTGAAACGATCGCACGCGCTGCGCAGCATCGCTTCTTTCCTGCTTTCGTCCATTGCCGGCACTTCCAGCACCTCGATGTCGCCACCGAGCCATTCCCACTCTCCAAAAAGCGTCCTAAGACGTCCTCTGCAAACGCCCTCTACGAGAACGCGAACCAGATTGTCCGGCAGCTTCGTGACCTGTTTTACCTTTGCAATACAGCCGATCTGGTACAGATCCTCTGCCTGCGGGTCCTCCGTCTCAGCATGGCACTGGGTTACCAGAAATACCTCCTGATCCTCGCTCATCGCCTGTTCTGCCGCCAGAATGGACTTCTTGCGGATCAGGTCAAAATGTATCATCGTATCCGGCAGGATCGTCATGCTGCGCAGGGCGATCACCGGAAGTTTTTTGAAATTTTCCATCGTATGCTATCTCCTATTGATGCGGAGTTTAGGATAAAATCCTGCGGAGTATTTTTTATCGTATGGAAACGAAGTTTCCTATACGATAAAAACGCCGTCCGTATCTGTCGCGGGCGGCGTCTTTTACTGTCATTCTATTTTGCTTCTTTAAAGCCGTCCAGAAGTCCCTGTTTTTCACGCCGTACCACCATCGGTTTTCCGGTTCCTTCTACCGCTTCTTTTGTAATTACGCACTGTGTAATGCTCGGATCGGAAGGGATCTGATACATCACATCCATCATCGTCTTTTCCATGATGGAGCGAAGTCCTCTGGCGCCTGTCTTTCTCTCCAGCGCGAGGTCAGCGATCTTTTCAATCGCTTCCTTCTCAAAGGAAAGCTTTACATGGTCGAATCCAAAGAGCTTCTGATACTGCTTGATCAGCGCATTCTTCGGCTCCATGAGGATTCGGATCAATGCCTCTCTGTCCAGTCCCTCCAGCGCTACCGTAATCGGCACGCGTCCGACGAACTCCGGAATCAGTCCGAACTTCACCAGATCCTGCGGAGTTACATCCGCATACAGCTCGCCTGCCTTGCGCTCTACGTTGGAAGAAATCTGTGCGTTGAAGCCGATGCTCTTTTTGTCCAGTCTGGATTCCACGATCCGCTCGATGCCGTCAAAGGCGCCGCCGCAGATGAACAAAATGTTCGTCGTGTCAATCGGAATCAGCTCCTGCTGCGGGTGCTTCCGTCCGCCCTGGGGAGGAACACTCGCTACTGTGCCTTCCATGATCTTCAGCAGTGCCTGCTGTACGCCCTCTCCCGAAACGTCGCGGGTAATCGATACGTTTTCACTTTTCTTCGTGATCTTGTCGATTTCATCCAGATATACAATACCGAGCTGTGCCCGTTCAATATCATAATCAGCCGCCTGAATCAGCTTTAACAGGATGTTTTCAACATCCTCACCGACATATCCGGCTTCCGTCAGCGTCGTCGCATCTGCGATCGCAAACGGTACGTTGATGATCTTCGCCAGAGACTGTGCAAGATATGTCTTGCCGCTGCCGGTAGGTCCCAGCATAATAATGTTGGACTTCTGCAGCTCAACGCCATCGTCGTCCGCCCCGGCTGTCACTCTTTTATAATGGTTATATACAGCAACGGACAGTACCTTTTTGGCCTCTTCCTGACCGATCACATAATCATCGAGGAATTCTTTGATCTGCACCGGTTTCAGCAGGTTGATCTGTTTAGGATCTTCCTCCTGCGGTTCTTCTTCATTTTCCTCTTCGATGATTTCGGCACAGATGTCCACGCACTCATCACAGATATATACGCCGTCCGGACCAGCAATCAGCTTATGCACCTGATCCTGTGTCTTGTGGCAGAAGGAACATCTCACCTGGTCATCAGAAAATCTGCCTGCCATATCGTTCTCCTATCTATTTCTTATTTCAAATAATCCTCGTGGGAAGTGATAATCATATCGATCAGGCCATATTCTTTGGCTTCTTCTGCGGTCTTCCAGTTATCTCTTTCGGTGTCCGCAGCGATCACTTCGTACTCTTTTCCAGTATTCTCCGCAAGAATTCTGTTCATTCTCTCTTTTGTTTTTAATATATGCTTCGCGTTGATTTCGATATCAGTCGCCTGTCCCTGTGCGCCGCCCAGAGGCTGATGGATCATGATTTCCGCATTCGGGAGGGCCATTCTCTTGCCTTTCGTGCCGCCTGCCAGCAAAAAGGCTCCCATGCTTGCCGCCATACCGATACAGATCGTAGAGACATCGCATTTGATAAATTTCATCGTATCATAAATTGCCATACCGGCAGGAATAGAGCCGCCGGGGCTGTTGATATACAGATGGACATCCTTGTCCGGGTCTTCAGATTCCAGGAAAAGAAGCTGAGCCACAACGAGGCTCGCCGTTACATCGTTTACTTCCTCACCCAGGAAAATAATTCTTTCTTTGAGCAGTCTGGAATAAATGTCATAGGAACGTTCTCCGCGGCTTGTCTGTTCGATTACATAAGGTACTAAACTCATATCTGAGCACTCTCCTTTCACAAGGGGTATGCCAGAGCAGTTAAACGCCCCTGCTCTGGCATACATAAAACCCTGCGGTTTTTTTTTATTGCAGCAGGAAACTGCCCCGCTGTCGGATTTGATCTGTTTCCAATCTTATCCCATGGCATTGTCTTTTGCAACAAATCCAGCTGATATTTAAGAAATATTTTAGATCATGTTCGAATCGTTCGCAGTTTGAAATTATTTCTCTACTGCTTCGCTTACAACGAAATCTACAGCCTTGCGGACAGCCAGATCTTCCATGATCTGCTTCTTGCCGGCTTCACCCATCAGCTCTTTGATCTTGTCTGCTTCCATCTTGTAGCCTTCTGCCATGCGCTTTACTTCTGCATCAAAATCTTCTTCCGTAGCTTCGATATTCTCAGCAGCTGCAACCGCTTCCAGAACCAGTCTGGATTTGATTCTGCGCTCTGCCTGAGGTTTTACCTGCTCCATCATGTGCTCGTAGGTAAGACCGGTGAACTGGAAGTACTGCTCCAGGTTCAGGCCCTGCATCTGCAGTCTCTGACCGAACTCGTCGATGGTCTGTCTCTGCTGAGTCTCTACCATAGCGTCCGGGATCTCCATCTGCGCATTCTCTACGATTGCGTCGATGACAGCGTCTTCCTTAGCGCCCTTAGCGTCTGCTTCTTTCTTTGCAAGCAGGCTCTTCTTGATATCTTCTTTGTACTCAGCCAGGGTTTCAAACTCGGAAACCTCGCCTGCGAACTCGTCGTTTAATTCAGGAAGCTGTTTTTCCTTTACTTCCTTAACAGTTACCTTGAACTGTGCAGGCTTGCCAGCCAGCTCGCTTGCATGGTACTCTTCAGGGAAAGTTACGTTTACTTCGCACGCTTCGCCTGCGTTCTTGCCGATCAGCTGCTCTTCGAAGTCGCCGATGAAGGAATGGGAACCGATCGTCAGATTGTAGTTGGTGCCCTTGCCGCCTTCGAAGGCTACGCCGTCGATGAAGCCTTCATAGTCGATTACAGCGATGTCGCCATCCTGTACAGGACGCTCCACAACTACAGTTCTGGAGTTGTTTTCCTGCTGCTGCTTTAAGTCAGCCTCAACCTCTTCGTCGGTTACGGAAACTTCTACCTTGTCAACCTCAACGCCCTTATACTGGCCCAGGGTTACTTCCGGCTTTAATGCAACCTCTGCAGTAAAGATGAAGGATTTGCCCTCTTCGATCTGGGTAACGTTGATCTTAGGAGAAGAAACGATGGTCTCTTCACATTCTTCCAGCGCTTTTTCGTATGCTTCCGGAATCAGGGCATTGGCAGCATCTTCGTAAAATACACCCTTGCCGTACATCTGCTCGATCATCTTCTTGGGAACCTTGCCCTTACGGAAACCGGGTACGGAGATTTTGCTTTTGTTTTTCTGGTAAGCATCTTCCAGTGCCTTGGAAAATTCATCTGCGGAAACCTCAATGGTCAGTTTCGCCATGTTCTTTTCAAGTTTTTCAACCTGTAAACTCATTGTATAAGTCCTCCTCGTGTTGCTTTTGTCCGTCTGACGGATATTCCAGTGAGCCGCCGGTACAAAAGCGTTTTTATAAAAAGACGCACAACCGCATCAAACTCACTACAGTCATTGTACGATTATATCATAAGGTGTTTTAAAATGCCAGTTTTTTTTGACAGTCTCCCGATTTTATGCTATTGTTAAGACAATTCGTGCTGACCCTAAAGATTTTTGCCGCAGTTTTTCGGATTGCGGGCTGATTTTCTGCGGGAGAAGGCGTACACAGGAGGAAATTTTATGGACAACCGCGTAGCCCTGATTGGAATTATGGTGGAAAATCCCGATTCGATCGAAACGATGAACCGTATTTTGCATGAATACGGACAGTATATTATCGGACGGATGGGACTGCCTTACCGGGAGCGCGGTCTTTCTATTATCAGCATTGTTCTCGACGCGCCTATGAACCAGATCAGCAGCCTGTCCGGCAAGCTCGGCATGCTGGACGGCATCAGTACGAAAACCATCTATCAAAGTCTGAAAAAGGAGACATGATTATGAAAAAGTTTGGTTCCCTGCTGATGAGCACCCTGCTGTGCGCATCCCTGCTCGCAGGCTGCTCATCTTCCGCTTCCGTTTCGCAAAGCACTGTTCCCGAAACCATCAGCACTGCCGAAGGCGCTATCGAAACCGGCTCCGAGGAAGTTTCTTTAGAAGAAATGACTGCTGCTAAAACAGAGACCTCGACCGAAGCCCTGGAGGAAAGCTCTGATGACACCGTTGTCCGCGTAGGCGGCCTCAAAGGTCCTACCACAATGGGACTGGTCAAACTCATGGATGATGCCAAAAACGGCACTGCCGCAAACAACTACGAATTCACAATGGTGACCGCCGCCGACGAACTGACCGGTCTGATCGGGGCGGCGGCGCTGATGCGTCCGTCCAAGAGCGTACAGGATATGGAGCTTAAATCCTTAAAGAAAAAATTCAAGGATAAGCACTTCGCGGCGGGCTGCGATCGTGAAGTCATCAAGCAGGGTGCTGAAATGCTCGGCTGGGAGCTGGACGAGCTGCTCGGTGAAACCTTAGAAGCCATGAAAACCTGCGAAGAACCGGCAGAATAGAAACGAGGCAGCAACATGGAAGCACTGAAACAGCGAATTAAAACAGAAGGCGTGGCGGTCGGCTCGGACCGCATCAACGTGGATGGGTTCATCAATCATCAGATTGACACGCGCTTTATGGATGAGATCGGCGCGGAGTTTGGCAGGCGTTTCGCGGACACACCGGTGGATAAAATTCTGACGGTGGAGGCGAGCGGGATCGCGATCGCACTCGCGGCAGCAAGATATTTCGACTTCGTACCGGTGGTCTTTGCCAAAAAAGCTGCACCGAACACGATGGTCGAGGACTGCTATACGGCAGACGCGTTTTCGTTCACGAAGCAGACGAACAATCTGCTGCGTGTGGCGAAAAAACATCTGAGAGCAGGAGAACGCGTGCTGATCATCGATGATTTCCTTGCGCATGGAGAGGCGTCTTTGGCGCTCTGCAAGATCATTGAAGAGGCGGGTGCAGAGGTGGCAGGTGTCGGCATTGTCATCAGCAAAGATTTTCAGGGCGGCAAGGCCGCGCTGGAGGCACAGGGCTACCGTGTGGAAACGCTGGCCTCAGTATCCAAACTCGAAAACGGCGAGATTGAATTCGCCTGAGATTATATTTTGGCTGCAATCATTACCGCCTAAAACAAAGAAGAGTAACTTGAATAAATGTATAAAAGTGTGACGAAAATCACACTTTTATACAATATTTCGTGCATAGTTATCACATCTTTATATTTTATCCTCCTAAATGTCACGTTTTCTTATCGTATGATTCAAAATCTTTTTTTAACAGAAGGTATGCTTCGCAAAGCGGGATTGCACGTGGACAAACCGGAAGCGGCATGCTAAAATAAACGTATATCTATATTATGTATACTCTAAAAATGTACTCACTGAAGCGAAAGGTTGCTTGCGATAGGATGAAATCTGCAAGGGGGGAGAAAAAACATGATTGACTTTTCCAAGATAGAGCAGTATCGGGAAAACAATCGCATCGAGGCTAAGAAGGCTCTTGGTGGGCTGCCTAAGAGTATTTGGGAGACATACTCCGCATTTGCCAATACATACGGCGGGATCATTTTGCTGGGCGTAGAGGAATGGGCAGATAAGTCTTTGCATACGGTGGATCTGCCAGATCCGGACAGACTCATCAAAGAATTCTGGGATATTGTCAACAATCCCAACAAGACCAGTGTGAATGTTCTCTCGTTGAAAGACGTATTCGTGCAGGAGGTCGACGGTGACCACATTGTTGTTATCCGAGTACCGCGCGCCGAACGTTCTTATAAGCCGGTCTATGTGGACGGCAATCCTCTCTGCACTTATCGCCGCAACGGTGAGGGCGACTATCGCTGCACCAAGGAGGAATATCAGGCCATGGTGCGGGATGCTTCCGTGAAAACCCAGGACATGCTCATCCTGAATGAAATGGACTTGACTGTGTTCAACAAAGAGAGCATTCGCAGCTATCGCCAAAGGATGCGTTTGTCTCGGCCCGGCCATGTGTGGGAAAGCTTGGAGGAAGAGGAATTCCTTTTGAAATTGGGGGCTGTCGGTATCGGTACTGACGGGAAAAAGCATCCGACTTCTGCGGGCTTGCTCATGTTTGGCAATGAGTATGACATTGTGCGGGAATTTAACGCCTACTTTCTGGATTATCAGGAGCAGTACGATGCTGATACGCGTTGGACGGATCGCATCATTTCTTCTTCCGGTGACTGGAGCGGGAATGTGTATGACTTTTATTTCCGTATCTATAACAAGCTGATTCAGGACATCAAGGTGCCTTTCAAAATGAATGGCGGCAGCCGTGTGGATGACACGCCGGTACATCAAGCCCTGCGCGAGGCTTTGGCCAATTGTCTGGTCCACGCCGATTATTACGGCAGACAGGGACTGGTTATCATCAAAAAAAGAGACTGTATCACCATGAGCAATCCCGGCAGCTTCCGTATCGAGATCGACGCGGCAAAAAGCGGCGGCATTTCCGATCCGCGCAACGGGGCAATGCTGAGGATGTTTAACCTGATCGATATCGGTGAGCGTGCCGGAAGCGGTATTCCGAATATTTTCCGCGTCTGGCGTGAAGAAGGCTGGACAGCGCCTGAGATCACGGAACAGCTTGAGCCGGAGCGAACGACGTTGACGCTTACGTTTGAAAAAAAAGAAAAAATCGGCGATAAAAAACCGGCGATAAAAATCGGCGATAAAAAATCGGCGATAAATATAAAAATGAAAGAAACGATCATTGAGTATCTTACCGATCATGCAGAAGACAAAGCCTCCTCGATTGCGGATTACATTGGCTTGAAACCGTCTCGTACCAGAGACTATCTGAACGAACTGATCACGGAAGGCGTTGTTGTCGCCGAGGGTGGGAACCGAAACAGGACATACAAGCTGAAAGCATGATGGAAGTTTGGCGACATTGGCGACATTATTAAAGAAATGAATGTGATACGAAAAGAGGAGAAATGATTATGGCAATTCTTAATTTTTCAGATGTATTAAAAAATGTAGGACTCGACCCAAGGCAGGTGAAATTAATACGGCATTCATTGGCTGACAAAGGGTTTAATAGGTGCTATGAAAAAGGAATGATTACGGAGTATACTCGGGTGCAAAGTGATAATTTCAGCGATGGGTATGATTATTGGTGCGTTTTTATCAGTGATAAAAGTACGACAGCAAGATTTTTCGCTTGTTACAAAGTGAATGGCAGCGTACGCGATACGCAGGAGGTGAAACCGAATGGCTTTCCGCTGGAGGATTGGTTTCAAGGCGAAAGGATGTTTTATACGCTGGAGCCTCTTGACTTGCTGAAAGAGTACGAAGGTAGACTTTTGATCGAGTGGGGCAAGGGCACACGTGCATGGGCACAGAAGGCTACGAACGAGAAACCAATTGTGGCAATTCAAAGTAAGCGTATTTTTTCGGGCTATGAAAATATTGTGCTCACATATGAGGAACTCAGGACGATTGTAAAAGATCCTACAGCGTATGAATCATGGCA
>ERZ825137.3069-NODE-3069-length-18449-cov-6.137001_pt1 | contig 18449 bp, 20 predicted proteins | sample MGYA00519873_ERZ825137 | MGnify/ENA primary metagenome ERZ825137 (study PRJEB31778, sample SAMEA3449190) | human gut metagenome | biome: human gut; feature: human-associated habitat; material: faeces | place: United Kingdom | collected 2010/2012 ...
AGCAATGTACAATGAAAATGAAAGAATTATTCGACCGTGGTGAATTTGTAGTTTCAGCAGAAGTAGGACCGCCGAAAGGAATCCATGTAGATGAACTGGTAGAGGAAGCCAAAACATATCTCAAAGGTGTTCATGCAGTTAACGTAACAGATAACCAGTCTTCTGTTATGCGTCTTGGCTCTCTTGCAATGTGTAAAGTACTTAAGGATGCAGGAATGGACCCTATCTTCCAGCTTGCATGTCGTGACAGAAACCGTATCGCTCTGGAGTCTGATCTCTTAAGCGCTGCAATGTTCGGTATTGAGAACATTCTCTGCCTGACAGGCGACCATACAAAGATGGGCGATCATCCGCAGGCAAAACCGGTATTCGACCTTGACTCTGTATCTCTTCTTCACACAGTGAAGCTCCTGGAGTCTGGTGTAGACCTTGGTGGAAATGAACTGGTTGGTGAGCCGCCGAAGTTCTCCAAGGGTGCAGTTGTATCTCCGTGCAGCGATTCTGTTGACGCACAGCTTGCCAAGATGGAAAGAAAAGTTGCAGCAGGTGCAGATTACTTCCAGACACAGGCTGTATTTGAGCCGGAGAAATTCATCAAATTCATGGAAAAAGCAAAACAGTTCGGCAAACCGGTACAGGTTGGTATCATCATTCCGAAGTCTGTTGGAATGGTAAGATTCATGAACAATAATGTTGCCGGCATTCATGTTCCGGATGAAATGATCGAAGAACTGAAAGCAGACAAAGAAAAGACAAAAGCAGGTATCACAGGTGTTGAGATCGCTGCACGTATCATCAAAGAGTGCAAGCCATACTGTCAGGGTGTACATATCATGGCACTTGGCTGGGAATCCAAGATCCCGGATCTGCTGAAACTGGCTGAGATCTAAAAATAAATCTATGATCTGAGTAATTACAGATTATTACAGACTATCATAAAAGCTATCTGAATTTCGGGTGCAGACTCTGCATCCGAAGCAGATAGCTTTTTTTATGAACAAAAATAAGAAGAAAAACTTCAATATAATGCGAAAATATGCTATATTTTTAAGATAAGAGACAGAGAGATAAAGGAGAAATACAATGGGAATCGTAGTAATCGGAGATGTTTTCATTGATATCAAGGGATATTCCACATCCCCTTATATTCCGCAGGGAAGAAATGCAGGCACGATCCTGCAGATCCATGGCGGTGTAGGTCGAAATGTAGTTGAAGATATCGCAAATGTGGAACTGGAGCCGACATTTGTCGGACTGGTCGATAATGATGCAATGGGCGAAGATGTGATCCAGAAACTGAAACGCCACAAAGTCGATACCCGGTATATGAGAAAAGTAAAGGATGGAATGGGAACCTGGCTTGCTGTCTTTGATCATGAGGGAGATGTTGTGGGATCTATTTCCAAAAGACCGGATCACGCACCGATCGAGAGGATCCTGGATGAGCAGGGAGATGAGATCTTCAGGGATGCAGACAGCATTGTGATCGAGATCGATCTTGATAAAGAAATTGTCAAAAAAACCTTCTCCTACGCAGAGAAATATAATAAGAAAGTTTATGCGATCGTATCTAATATGAGCATTGCGATCGAACGAAGAGATTTTATCAGAAGAACGGCGTGCTTTGTCTGCAATCAGCAGGAGGCGGGGATCCTCTTTTCTGAGGATTATGAAAATGTAACACCGGAAGAGATGGCGGATATCCTGGAAGAGCGCATCCGTTCTGCAAAAATTCCGCAGATGGTTGTGACGATGGGCGGCAAAGGTGCTGTTTATGCGGATCAGAACGGCAACAAAGGTATTTATCCGGCGCTTAAAGTAGATGTTGTGGATACGACCGGGGCAGGAGATTCCTTCTTCGCAGGTGTCTGCATGGGACTTACTTACGGAAAAACATTGCGCGAAGCCTGTGGGATCGGTACCAGACTTGCATCAACTGTTATCTGTACATCAGAAAACATCTGCCCAAGATTCATGCCAGAAGAATTTGGACTGGAGAGGTAATGGAAATGAAGAAAGAAAGTATTATTATCGGAATCGCCGGAGGATCCGGCTCGGGCAAATCTACTTTTACGAACAGGATCAAGGCCCGTTTTGGAGACAAAGTAGTGGTGATCTATCATGATAATTACTACCGGAGACAGGATGGGATCCCGTTCGAAAAACGTGTCAAAGTAAATTATGACCATCCGGATTCACTGGAGACAGACCTTCTGGTGGAGCATCTGAAACAGTTAAAAGCAGGCAAAGCGATCGAGTGCCCTGTTTACGATTACAGTCAGCACAATCGTTCTGACAAAGTGCTTACGATCGAACCGAGACCGGTCATTCTGGTGGAGGGGATCCTGCTTCTGGCAGATCCGAGGATCCGTGATCTTCTTGATATCAAAGTATATGTAGAGGCTGACGCAGATGAGAGAATCCTGCGTCGTATTTCCAGAGATGTGGAAGAACGCGGAAGAGATCTGAATGGGATCATCGAACAGTATCTGACGACTGTGAAGCCGATGCACTACCTTTATGTGGAGCCGACAAGAGCAAAAGCAGATATTGTGATCAACAGTGGAAAGAATGATGTTGCATTTGATCTGTTCGTGTCAAAGATCGAGCAGCTTTTGCGGGATATGCAAAATTAAATCATGGTGTGTTTTGTCTGCGGTTTTTGGTCAGTGCGACTGAAAACCGCAGATAGTATGTGGAGAGAAAATGGGCGATAAAGTAGATTCTGAAAACAATAAAGAAGTAGTTCTTGCAGAGTACAGCTACAAAACATTACATAAACTGATCAAATCCGGTGAGTACCGATGGTTCCGTTCAACAGGACGTATGACGCGCAAAAAGTGGGGAAGAGCAGGCATCTTCTATGGAATGCTCATGGACATTGATGAGAAGAAGAAAACAGATGCAAAGCTGTTATGGCGTGATACCCTGGCAGATATTATGACGCAGAATCTTGACAGTGTTTATATCATACTGGATAAACATAACAGGGAATCTTTGTATGTAAGTCTGAGCATCGAGAAGATCTTTGGAATCAGGAAAGATATTCCGCATCCGCTTCTTGCTGTACAGGAACTGGAACAGCCGGAGTCGGATGATTTTTCGATCGAAGAGGTTAAGCAGCTTCCGGAAGGACAGTCGCAGATCAAGGATTCCTGGATTATACCAGTAGGAGAGACGAAGGCAAAGATGTTTCAGAAGACACTTTACCATGTTGTGTGTGGCAGAGAAGATCTTCTGATCTTTGAATTTGCGGATCATACGCATGAGCAGGAGATTCGCAAAAATATTGAGGATGCGCTGGAGATCGCGAAGAGTGCCAATGCTGCCAAGAGCAGTTTCCTGTCGAATATGAGCCATGACATCCGAACCCCGATGGATCTGGCAGTGCTCAAAAAGACTATAAAAAAATTTTTGGAAAAATAAAATAAAAAAATTTATTTTTTTTAAAACCTGGAGGCATTTTGAATCGTCTATAGAGTAGAAAGGAGATGATTCAGATGTCGGACAGGAATATTGGAAGAATGATAAGAGATGCTGCTGACAGCATTCCCATACCGTGGGAGCAGTTGTGGGCAGTGTTTCAGAAGATTCTTCAAAGAACATTAAACGAAAAAGAAAAGTTACCAGACAAAAACACATAATTTTTGAATAACAGGGAGGAAAAGAGATGTTCTGTCCAAATTGCGGTATAGAAATAAAGAATCCGGAAACGTTTTGTCCGAATTGTGGAACCAGACTGGGAAAGGGGGAATGGGAAGTACCAGTCAATGTACAAAATGAACTTCCACAGACAGTGCCTGTAAAGCACAAAAAATCTGCATTTCCAAAGATTGCACTGGCAGTTGTGCCGATAGTTGCTGTAGCTGCCGTGGCGGGATTTTTTGTGTATAAGCAGAGTAAGGTGATCGACCTGAATGACTATTATACACTGAAAGTCACCGGATATAACGGCAATGGAACTGTTGAGCTGGTATTTGATTCAGAGAAATTTGAGGATAAATACAAAGATAAGTTGTCCATGAATGAAAAAAAGGCACGAAAATGGGTAGAAAAGTACGGTGATGATGATTATGTAGAAGAGAGTATAGATTCTTTGAAATCATATGAGCCGGCAGAGAGTATGTGTGATACTCTGGAGCAGGATTTTTATGAAATCTCTCCGGAGACAGGGCTGAGTAATGGAGATACGGTAACCTTCAAAGCTAATGAAGATGCACAGGAAGGTCTGGAAATGGTATATGACTGCAAGATAAAAAACATATCCGATTATGAGGTAGAAGGACTCAAAGATGTGGAAGAGTATGATCCATTTGCTGATTTTTCAGTGACATTCAAAGGAACGAACGGTTCAGGTACTGCCGAGATCACAAAACCGAAAGATGAACTGGGACAGGAACTGGAGTATTCCGTAGAAAATAATGGCAGCTTATCTAACGGTGATACCGTAGAGATTGATGTTCAGAATGCAGAGGATGATTTCGTAGAAAAATATTCCAAAGTACTGACAGGCAGAGAACACAGTGTTGAAGTAAGCGGTCTGGCAGAACCAACTCCAACACCAGTACCGACAGAGGCTCCGTTAGAGGGACCAGCACTGCGCAGTGATTTTTATAAAGATGGACAGATCACAGGAACAGATCCGAATTATATCATTCCGGACAGTCTGGATCGGGTTTTATCATACGAGGATATTTCTCATCTAAACGCAAAGGGATTAAGTTTTGCACGAAATGAGATGATGGCACGTATGGGACGTGGATTCAAAAACCAGGATCTGGCAAATTATTTTAATTCTATGCCATGGTACCAGGTGACCGTATCCCCAGACGCATTTGACAGTCAGGCACTTCCGTCAATCGTTGAGGCAAATGCCGCACTGATGAAATCAGAAGAGCTGAGACTCAATGGCGGACAGTTATATATCAAGTAGACGGGGCAATGACGTATGAGGAGAAAATAACGTGAGATGTGAAAAGTGTGGAAAAGAGAATCAGGAAAATACAAATTTCTGCAGGTATTGTGGAAATCCATTGCAGAAAAACCTGAATGTTCTGGTTCAGAGAGCTAAGCAGAATGACCAGAGTGCTCTGACAGAAATTTACAGATACAGTTCTCCTGCTGTGTACAGAACGATAAAAGTTCTTATCAAAGATGATGACACTGCAAATGATATTTTGCAGGATACATATATCAAGGCGTTTGCCAGACTGGATCAGCTGCAGCATCCGGATAAACTGGTGCCGTGGCTCAAAATGATCGCAAATAATACGGCGAAAGACTGGCTGAAAAAGTCAAAACCGATGCTTTTTTCTGATATATCTTCGGGAGAAACATCCGGTGAACTTCCATTTGAGGAGCGGATAGAATATCAAAATGTACAGCTGAACCCTGAGGTGGAAGTTGACGCGAAGGAAGTAAGACGTCTGGTCATGGAAATTCTGGATCAGCTGCCAGAAGATCAGCGAATGGTCATTGGTATGTTTTATTACGAGGAACTGTCAGTAAAGGATATCGCAGTGATACTGGGAGTAAGTGAGAATACTGTAAAAAGCCGCCTGGTCTATGGTCGTAAAAAGATTAAAGAACAGGTTCTGGATCTGGAAAAACGTGGAACAAAACTCTACACAGTTGCACCATTTGTATTCTTCCTGTATCTGCTTCGAAGAATGCAGAGTGCACCGACAGATGGCACAGAAATGGCGACATTGCAGAGAGTTATGGAGTCAGGAGGATATTCTGCTTCGCAGCATAAAGTTTCGGTGGGTTCCGGGACAGCAGGAAATCAGACTGTTCCAGATCCAGCGGCTGCGTCAGGCAAAGGTGCTGCATCGGCATCAAAAGCTGTTGCTGGTACAGCGGCGAAAACAGCGGCAAAACATGCAGGTGTAAAGATCGCAGCGATCATACTGGCCGGAGCAGCAGGTGTGGGCGGAGTTACTTATGGACTTGTAAGAAATGCAGATAAACTGCCATTTGAATTACCTTTTGCGGAAAAACATATGACAGTCGTGCATGAAGATTCGGCTTCGTCGGATGCCGGGGAGAAGTCTGATGCAGAAGAAACAGCAGGGGCGACAACTGCACCGGAATTAAGAGAAGATAAAGATACTCAGAGGTCACAGGAAGAGCAGAGTGTAGGGAATGAGGAGCCAGTAGAGGCAGAAAACAGCCCGGAAGCAGAGACACCGAAGATGGAGTCCGGTTACTACTTAACCGTACTGAATCCAAATTCCAATCTTAAACAAAGAGTAACAGCGGTGGAGCATGATGATACTTCGATTACTTTCTACGGAAGTTTCTACAGAACAGATGAACTGCCGTTTTCATCTGCAGTAGGTACCGATTTTTTCGAAGATGGAAAATGGACATTCCAGCTTACACCGGAAACGCAGTACTATTATGCAGAAATAGACGGAAATTATCCTGCTTCAAAAGAAGATGCTGTGGCAACCTGTGAGAGGTTGAACGGTCTGGCAGTAACTCTTAAAGTAACAGATGGAAAGATAGACACGATGACGTTTTCATCATAATGTGATCAGAATTTTTGTTTCAGAGAAATACTGAACAGGGAGGAAAAAAATATGTATTGTACAAAATGTGGAAGAAAACTGGAAGAAGGAGAAGTCTGCACCTGTACACAGAATACGCAGACACCACATATGCGTCCGGAGCATATGCAGAAAAGACCATCTTTTGATGGCTTTTCAGAAAAAAACATAAAAGATGCTGAGTGGGCAAAGGAAAAAGGAACACAGGCAGCCGGTGCTGCAAAGGACATTTTTAAGCAGATGCTTCAGATCATAAAGAAGCCCGTATCCAAAACAGAAGAAATGGCATTAAATAATTCCAGATCAGAAGGACTCAGACTGATCATTACAAAAGCTGTCTTATTTGTTATCATTGTATGCATTATGATAGCCAAACTGAACAAACAACTGGGTGGCTGGGTAGAAATCCCATATATGAGTCTGGTATTTCTCACACTGGTTATGACACTTGGAATAGACTGGATAGAGGCACTTCTGCTCAAGGCAGTCACAGGACTGTTTAAAGGTGTTTCTACTTCAAATGCAATGTATACTGTAGTTGGAACACGTACGGTATATGAAGTAATGACCCTTATCGTTACAGCAGTACTCTGGATCTGCTCTGAATCTATCGCAATGTTTGTCGGCGGTGCATTACTGCTGCTTACTGTTTACGTTGAAGCCGCTTCATACAGAGCAGCAGTTGATATGAATGAAGATAAAAAAGTATTTGCATTTTTCATTGCAAAATTATGTATGTTCATTGTTGCTGTTATTTTGATTTTATTGATCGGCAAAGATATGATAAGCAGTCTGAGCGATCTTTCTTATTATCTTAACTATTAAATTAAAAAAAGTGCTTTCCCTGAAGAGGGAAGGCGCTTTTTTTATGGGATTTTTTAAGAAAATAAAAAAATAAAAAATTTTTTAAAAAAATTAAAACCTGCCGTGGAACTCAGTCGTCTATATAGTAGAAAGGGGGAAATGGCATGTTGAAAACAGGAGGATAGTCCAAAACACAGACCTATGAGAAACAGAAAATTAAAAAATCAGACAAAAACCAGGAGGAAATAAGTATGAAAGAACAAAGAAGATTTAATGTAATATTGAAAATTATGGCAGTGATTATTTCTTTGAGTATTGTAATAGGATGTGCATCTACGGAATCCGTACAGGCCGCTACGAAGAAATCATCAGGAAGCACATATTATGTAACCTTGCTCAATCACCAGAATGGTGGACGGAGTGCTAACGGAAGATATTGGATGCCGGGAACAAAAGCCGTTAGATATGATAAAAACTCAATTACATTTTACGGCTCATTTTCAAAAGCAAATAAATTTCCGATTACTTATTCAAAAAAGAACTTCTTAAAATATGGAAAGAGAACTTTTAAGCTGACTTCCGCAACAAAATATTATGAGGCGGAAATAGATGGGAACTATCGTATATCAAAGGCGACAGCGTTGAGAACATGTAAGAGATTGAATGGGTTATCTGTCCGCTTAAAAGTAAAAAATGGAAAAATCATTTCAATGACATTTGGTTCATGAGAAACAGAAAATCAAAAAATTAGGAGGGAATCAATATGGATACAAAAGCAGCAGAAAATTATTTAAGAAACACAGAGATGAAATTCAAATTTAAAGCAGGCTCTGCAATGGCAATAGCACTTACTTTGCTGGTTACGATAATACTGGAAGAGATCATAGGAATGCCGGTACATCCATTGGAAGATGTTTATTTTATAGGAGGCATTATTCTGTTGGTAGTGACGGGAGGTATTGTGAAAGCATTAAAGATAGCCGCAGGAGTTTTTACATGGGGATATCTGCTTACACCATTATTACTGTTTGATATTGCAATAGCAATAACCGCTGGTGGATTTGTACTTATCATGCAGATTTTGTTTCCGTTTATTCCAATTGCACTGGATACACTTGGATTATATAAAGAACGGCAGAATGCAAAGATGTATTTGTAAAAAGATATTATGAAAAAAGATCTTTATTAAAAATATACCAACAAAAGGAGAAAATGATCATGTTGAAAGAAAAATTAGAAAAAATGGTAAAAGTAATGTTTACAGGATTGACTATGGCATTGTGTGTGACAGCATTTACTCCGACAGCACATGTGGAGGCGGCTATGCTGGAGGAGAGTGAGTCGAATGATACTCCTGCGACAGCGAATTCATTGCCATTAAATACATGGATGCGCGGTGTGTCACAGGTGTCAAGGGATGAAGACTGGTATCAGATTACAATTCCACAAAGTGGTGCTTCTCAGGTTCAACTTATGCAGGGAGAAGATAACCCATATAGTAATGCTGCATGGGAAGTAAATTTATTTGACATTAACAGACACCAGTTGGGGAATTTCAGAGGAAGATCAGGAAAGACTTATGTTCTTGGGCTGGCACTTGGAAAGTACTATGTACAGGTAAAACAAGATACCAGATATGGAGAGCAGGATACCTATAAATTGCAGGTAAATCACACAGCATCGGATCTGTGGGAAAATGAAATCTATTATGGCGAGAAAACTCCTGGAAACTCCAATATTGTATACGAAAATAAAGTCTATACAGGAAATTTATACAGTACATCAGATGTTGACTGGTATCGTTTTAAGCTTACAGGAAATAACAAAATTTCTCTAAGATTTGCTATGGATGATTCAGTTGCTAATCCGGGTAAATGGAAAGTACAATTATCAGAATATAGCAGCAGAAAAGTTTTGGGAACTTATTATCTGACAACAAATGAAATACTGACTGTAGATAAATGTTCTGGAGATCTTCTGGTTAAGATATCAAGTGAGTATTCTGCAGCAGGCGATATCTACCATTTACAGCTCCAGAAATCCGCAATAAAACCAGCGGCAACACCAAAGCCAACACAGAAACCGGCAGCAGTCGTAAAACCAGGCACTACCAGGATCACTTCAATCAAAGCCGGAAAATGCAAAGCCGCAATCTACTGGAAAAAAGCAAGTAATGCAACAGGCTACTATGTATACCGTGCCACAAGCCCACGCGGAAAATACACAAGAATAGCAACAGTAAACGGAAAAACCAGCTACCTGGATAAGAAATCTCTGAAAAGCAAACGAAACTATTATTACAAGATCGTATCCATCAGAAAATCCGGCTCCAAGGTGCTGGTATCCAAAGCTTCCGCTTATAAGGGTGTGAAGATTAAATAATTCGAATTAAAAAATCGGGCCCAAGCTTAAGTGCTTGGGCCGGTTTGGTTAATCTAGAATGTAAAAAATAGATATCTTTATGTGTTAAGAAATATGATTGTATGGTATAATCCGATTTTTGACATTTGATAAATATGCGTTGCGCTATCTATTTTTTTTGTCAAAGAACAAATATTTCTCATTTTTGATATTGGGACAATCTGTTTGGATGTGCAAAAGCCAAAAATTTCGTGTAATGCATCTGTGAGTTCAGTCCTGGTGTAGATGGGCTGATACCCTTTTCCTTCATACTTTACAAAATCCATCTCCTGCAGTGTTGACAGGATTTGATCTATGGTATATTTATTGTCAAGTTTCTGCTCAAGGTAATGGTAAACAATCAAAGCGATAAAGCAGGTAATGAAGTGGGCAAGGATTCTGTCTTTTCGTTTTACGTACACAGGTCTTGCCTCAAAATCTGTTTTCATAATGCGGAAACATTCTTCTATCTGCCAGCGCCTTTTGTTTACTTCGATGATTGTTTTCGGTTCATCTTCCAGATTTGTGCAGACAGCATAAAAACCGTCATATTTTTCCTCTTCGTCAATCCACTTCTGATCGATGTAGCTGACAGCTTTTTTTGCAACTTCCCCATCCTAGGTAGCGTGGTCTGTTGCAATAAGATGTTTTGGATCATTTTTTCGGCCCGTTCAATCTGTCCGTTCCTGATGCTGCGTAAATAATCCCGATATTTAATAGAGTAGGAGACAACCAGCTGCTGTTCAAGTTCAATGACCTTTGTCTTTCCGTCTTCATGGATCTCAGTCTTTTCTTTTATCCATCTGCTTTTAAAGAAAATCTTTTCTTTATCGTCGTTATCGTCCAGTTCCCGGATATCGTATTCAGTCATGGAGGAACTGCCAGATAAATACCATCCGGTTGGTTCCAGTGCCCATTTCTTCAAATGGGATTTTAACTTTTTGATTGACTGTGTAGTGATGAAGGAGCGGTTTCCGTCTTTTTTGTCATAAGTGTTAAAGTACCGGCTTGTGGCAGAAGAAAGACCAGAATCCGTACAGACAACTACCTTGACAATCAGCGATTCACGTAAACTGTTTTCTGGGCATAATAGGAAATAGAGTATTTAGTTTTTGACCAACCAAGTCTCATGAAAATCACCTCTTATCAATTACACCACAACATAGCGCAACGCGTAAAGATAAAATTTAATTTTGACAAAAAAATAAAGCCAGTAAAGGCTTTGCGAGGTGTTGGAGGAGAAAAGACTGTCAAACCTCCTACCTCTTCAGGTAGTGAGATGAATTGTGGATCTGAGCATAAATGCTCAAAAGAATCTTGTACATAAAAAACGCTTGTTCTGGTAGCAGGTTTGTATTATACTAGAACAGAGAGAACAAAATGATCAAAAGAAATGATTGAAATTATTTATCAGTAAATTTTTTCATGAACCATCCGCAGGATTTCCACAATTCAAATCAAAGAAGTCATCAAGAAAATCTTATACAACAAACGTAGTGAACGGAAATATCTTTCTGGAAGGAAAATATTTGAAACTGCCTAAGATGACGGCTATCAGGATAAAGCTTTACCGTCCGATATCAGAAAAATTTCTGGGGATTGATTTTGCCATGCATGGGATGTGTGTGTTTTCTACCGGTGGAAGAGCCGGATATCCGATGTTCTACCGGAATACAGAGAAAAAGCTTGCACAGGAACAGCGGAAACTGTCCAGATGCCAAAACTGGATGAGAGGATAACGAAAATGGGACTTATTAATATAATTTCAGATAGAAAAAATGTAACTACTAAGCGAGCCAGGAGAAAGTATCAGGCAGCAGAGAATATTTGAACTTTTTATAAGATAAAGGGGGAAATCATGATGAAGAAAAAATTTATTAAGTTATCTGCAATACTGTCGGTTGTCTTTCTTGGAGTGCTGGAGATGGGATGGCGCTTTTTTAACATGGTGGTCTGCTGCAAAAGAGGAGAGCAGAAAAAGGAAAGAAAGAAATGGTTTGAGCTGTCTCATATCAGGGAGAATCATCCCCAGAACGGTTATGCCAGAGAATACAATGAGAGTAAGGCATGGTGTTTTGAGCAGAAAATGCAGGACTGTTATATCAAAAGTATTGACGGACTAAAGCTGCATGCATTATATCTGTCGGCAGAAGATGCAAAACGGATCGTCATATTAAGCCATGGATATCGTGGCAGCCGGTTTGGCACCTTGTCGTTTATGGCAAAATATCTGCATGAGCATCAGTGTGATGTCCTGTTTATGGAACATCGCTGCTGCGGTGACAGCGAGGGAAAATATATCACCTTTGGAGCAAAGGAACAATGGGATGTGCAGCAATGGGCAGTCTATGTATCTGAACGAAATAAAGAGAAGCTTCCGATTTATCTGTACGGACAGTCTATGGGTGCTGCTGCTGTACTGATGGCATCAGGACATACACTCCCGGCAGAGGTAAAAGGCCTGATTGCGGACTGTGGTTTTCAGTCTATGGAAGGACAGATGCGTGATATGGCAGCCAACTGGTTCCACCTGCATCATATTCCACTGCTGCTGATGGAACTGGACTGGTTCTGCTCTCTTGTGGCAGGATTTCATATGAAGGATGCAGACACTGCAGAAGCCATGAAAAAAAATACAAGACCGGTTCTTTTTTTCCATGGAGAGAAGGACACCTATGTGTATCCGAATAACTCTTTTCAGAATTACATGCTCTGCAGGGCAGAAAAGGAACTGGTGATCATACCGGGAGCACGGCATCTGTGCAGTGCCTATGCAGATCCGGAACTGTATAGGCACAAGATGATGGAATTTTTTGAGAAGTACGATTAAATGGACATAAAGAATCCTGACCGGGATTTATCAGACATAGTACATAACAGGAGAGATACCTTTGATCTGTTATGTTAAATGCCTGATAAGTCCCGGTCAATTTTTTGTAAAGTGTTCATTAAGTCCCGGGGGTACTGGTATTTCCCGAGAAGGTATGATATTTTTTGACCTGAAGCATACAATAATGTTTTTTCTATCTCGGATAAAGAGGAATACCGGGATAATGGAGGTTATCTATTATATGAGAAATTATTATCCTTTGACGGCAGCTCAGAAAATGCATCACAACTGGATCATGGATTATGGTACACAGCAGGTATCTGGCGTAAGTGTTGTGGCTTCTGTACAGGCAGATCTGGATTTTGGATTACTGAAGAAATGTATTCAGATGGAAATGGAGCGTTCAGATTGTACGAGAGTCCGTTTTACGAAACCGGATAAAGATGGAAATGTAAAACAGTACATTGAAAAACAGGATCCGCGTGATATTGAACTGAAGGATCTGTCAGGAATGGAAAGCCTGGCAAAGGCAGATGAGCTGATGCAGCAGTGGGCGTATGAAACATTTGACGGAGACAATATCCCGATGTGTGAATTTACCATGCTGAAGCTTCCGGAAGGATACAATGGTTTCTTTTTACATATGGATCACAGACTGATCGATTCCTGTGGGCTTGTAGTTATGATAGGAGATCTGTTCCAGTTATATACGCATTACAAATATGGAACAGCCTGTCCGCAGGAACTGGTTGATTTTGAGACGGTTCTGAAAAAAGATCTTGCAAAAGCGGGCAATGAAAAGCGTTTTGCAAAAGATAAAAAATTCTGGGATGACCAGTTGGATACACTGGGTGAGCCGTTATATTCTGATATTCAGGGACCATCTGTATTGGAGGAAGCAAGAAAGCGTCATGGAGATCCGAAACTTCGTGCTTCTGATATTGAGATGAACGAGCTGTTTGTTGCAGTAAAAGATTATCATCTGGAACCGTATGCGACACAGAATCTGATGGATTTTTGTATGAATCATCAGCTTTCCATGACGAATCTGCTTCTGCTTGGCATCCGTACTTATCTGTCAAAAGTAAATAACGGCCAGGAAGATATTACGATCCAGAATTTTATATCCAGACGTTCTACTCATGACGAATGGACTTCCGGGGGAAGCAGAACCATTATGTTTCCGTGCAGAACAGTGATTTCACCGGAGACGGATTTTCTTTCAGCGGCTTATGAAATCCAGAATATGCAGAACCGAATTTATATGCACAGCAATTACGATCCGGCACTTATCGTGGATGAGATGAGAAAGAGATACCATACACCGGAGCATACCAGCTATGAAAGCTGCTATCTGACCTATCAGCCAATGCCGGTAAAGGTGGAAAATGAAATGCTTGGAACTGTTCGACAGCATGCCAAATGGTTTGCAAACGGTGCTGCAACCAAAAAAATGTATCTGACCGTATCTCATACTGAGGATGGCGGCATGAACTTCTCATATCATTATCAGACTGCTCATCTTGAGGAGCATGACATGGAACTGCTTTATTATTATATGATGCGTATTCTGTTCAAGGGGATTGCAGAGCCAGATATGAGCATCGGCGAGATTATGGAACAGGTATAGAAATCAAAAATCAGGAGGAAATGAAATGAATCAGGAAATGGAATTCAAAAATATTGTAGCACAGTACAGTAAAGTGAGACCGGAAGAGATGACAGGTGAGATGAGATTCCGTGAGGATCTGGGATTTACTTCTCTGGATTTCATGTCTTTTCTGGGTGAGCTTGAGGATACCTTTGACATTGAACTTGAGGAAACTGAAGTGACAAAAATTACAACTCTTGAGGAGGCACTTAAGCTTCTTGAGGAACTTCAGTAAGAACTAAGTTGTGTGTGAACGGAGCGAACAGAATTAACAGAATATCAGTCCACAGAACAGTGAGGGAGGAGAAAGATATGCTGATCAGGGATATATTAGAAGAAAGTGTACAGAAATTTGGCGAAGTCAAGGCAGTAAAATGGCTTAACCGAAAAGAGATTCTGGAGAGAAGTTACAGTGAAATGATGAAAAATGTGATTTCCACCAGAAAAGGACTTCTTGCAGAAGGTTTTGAGGGAAAGCATATTGCATTGATCGGAACCAGCTCTATAGAATGGATCGAAAGCTATCTGGGAATTATTACAGGATGTACTACAGCGGTGCCGCTGGATGCAGCACTCCCGTGTGAAGAACTGATCGATCTGATAAACCGTTCCGATTCCGAAGCACTGTTCTTAAGTCCGAAACACAGACCGTATCTGGAAGCATTTCTTGCAAACTGTCCGAAACTTCAGAAAGTATGGATGCTCCAGGAAGAGGTGGAGGATGTACCGGCGGATACATATAGTATCAGCGAACTCAGAAATTCAGGAAAGAATGCCGAAGGAGATGCTTCCTGCCCGGATGCAGAAGATATTGCGACAATTATCTTTACTTCCGGAACGACAGGAAAGAGCAAGGGAGTTATGCTGACACAGAATAATCTGGCTTCCAATGTTGAGGCAGTCAAAATCTCGGCAGAACCCGGAACAGCCATGCTCAGTGTACTTCCGATCCATCATGCATTCTGTCTGGTCATGGACTGGCTGAAGGGCTTTTCTCAGGGAGCGACCCTCTGTATCAATGACTCCCTGCTTCATATGATCAGAAATATGAGCATTTTTAAACCGGATATCATGCTCATGGTTCCAATGATGATTGAGACGATTTATAAGAGACTGGCGGCTGCTGATCCGTCGATTCCGAAAGCTGTTCTTGCAGAAAAAGTATTTGGTGGAAAACTGCACACGATTTTTACCGGTGGGGCACATCTGGATCCTTACTATATTGACTGTTTTGCAGAGTACGGTATACAGATACTGGAAGGCTACGGTATGTCGGAATGCTCTCCGGTCATCAGCAATAATACACCGGAAAACAATAAGCCGGGTTCCATCGGAAGACCACTTGAGAATGTGGAAATCAGATTTGAGGATGGAGAGATCCTGGTAAAAGGTACAAGTGTCATGAAGGGATATTATCAGATGCCTCGTGAGACAGAGGAAACGCTGAAAGATGGCTGGCTGCATACCGGGGATAAGGGATATATTGATAAAGATGGTTATCTTTTCATTAATGGCCGTGTGAAAAATCTGATCATTCTTTCCAATGGCGAAAATGTATCCCCGGAGGAAATCGAGAACAAGCTTGCATTGAATCCGCTGGTGGGCGAAGTCATTGTAACAGGCGAGGACAATGGTCTTACAGCCCGAATTTATCCGGAACAGGCAGTTGTGGAGGCAAAGGCACTGGATACTGAGATGATCAGGTCACAGCTTCAGGCATTTCTGGATGAATACAACAAAAACCAGCCGACTTACCGTCGCATTACAGGCCTGGTGATCCGAAAAAATCCGTTTATCCGCAATACGACAAAGAAGATCAGGAGACAGGATGTCCTGATCGACGAGCCGCAGGCATAATAAACACCCGTCTGAGTGAAAGTGCTCAGACGGTTTTTTTGTGCCTGTATGCAGGGCAGTCAGGATAAAAGAGGCAGCATGCCGGAAAGAAAAATCTGAGTCAGAATCTCTGCAATGACTTCCGGTGCGAGATCAAAATTATCCCGGGTCCATTTGTGAAGCACACCGATCGTGCTGCCGATCGCGCAGGTGATCACGTAAGATATTTCTTCTTTTGTGTGTCTGTCGGGGCTGGCACTGGAGGTGGTAGCGGTGACATAGTGATGAAGCATGGTCAGCATTTTTTCAAACAGATCATTCCCGTGAGGTGTGCTCAGAAGACCAGCAAGGAAGGGATTTTCCATTGTATAGCGACAGATCGTCAGAAAATAGGACTGACAGATATCGCGGTCATTTTCCGGATGAAATTTTTCCATTATAGAAAAAACATCATGGATCGTCTTTTCCTCAACAGCAGATACAAGAGAGGGGATATCCTGATAATGATTATAAAAAGTACTTCTCGCGATACCAGCTGTTTTGGTGATATCGGATACGGTGATCCGGTCAGGGGCTTTTTGCTTTATGAGTTTAAAAAAAGCTCCCAGGATGGCTTCGTCTGCCACAGAATATCTTTCATCAGGAATTGGATTTTGCATAGTCGATTCCCTCCAATATCTCATAAATATAGTGTAACTGTTCAGTACCCTCACAGTTACGGGTCAAAATGCCTTCTGAATAGTTACAATATAGTACAGTATAACACAGATCCGGAAGTATAAGAACAGGAAAATAGCATGTCAGAATGTCTGGTATTAAAGTTGAAAGTGAAAAAATCCATCTTATCTAATGAATATATAAACTTGCAGGCGGGAAAGTTTTATGCTAAAATACTTCAAAAATGAACATTCTAAAAATGAACAATTTAAAAACGGAAGAAAGGAAAAAGGACAAAATGGTAAGTATAGAATATGTACATAAATTGCTGGAACTCTATAACCAGCTGTGCAGTCCTCTGTGTCAGCAGACTGGCATCTCGCAGACTTCGTTGGATATACTGATGTTTCTGAAAAATAATCCACAGTACAAAAATGCTGCAGATATTGTAAAGTTTCGTGGAATCAAGGCAAATCTGGTATCTGTCCATGTGGAACGACTGGTGCAGGAAGGATACCTTGAGCGTCAGGAGGTGCCGGGAGACCGGAGAAAGACAGAGTTGATCTGTACGGAGAAAGCAGCACATGTATGGAAGCAGGGATGTGAGATACAGAAGGCATTTTTTGAAATGTTGTTTTCCGGAGTGCCTGAGGAGTCACGGAAAATCTTCGAACATGTGATGGAACAGACAGAGGAGAATTTGAATATTTATCAAAAGGAGAACAAAAAGAAATGAGTGTTTTATTAACTGTCATTGTTACATTTTTTGCCGGTATGGGTGCTGGTCTTGGTACCGGATTCGCCGGTATGAGTGCGGCAGCGGTTATCAGTCCTATGCTGATTACCTTTTTGGGAATGGATCCATACATGGCAGTGGGAATTGCCCTGTCTTCGGATGTACTGGCGAGTGCCGTGTCTGCATATACCTATGGAAAAAATAAGAATCTGGATGTGAAAAATGGTCTGATCATGATGGTTACCGTGCTGTTGTTTACGATATTTGGAAGCTATGTATCAAGCCTGGTACCATCCACAACAATGGGAAACTTCTCTGTTTTTATGACCTTCCTTCTTGGTATTAAATTTATCGTTCGTCCGGTCATGACTACGAAGGAAGCCATGACACAGATATCTGCCAAAAAACGTGCCATGCAGTCTGTCATCTGTGGTATTCTGATAGGCTTTATCTGTGGTTTTATCGGTGCCGGCGGTGGTATGATGATGCTTCTGATCCTGACATCGGTTCTTGGTTACGAATTGAAGACAGCTGTGGGAACCAGCGTATTTATTATGACCTTCACGGCTTTTACCGGAGCCGTCTCCCATTTCGCCATCGGCGGTACACCAGACTGGTCGGTATGGATTTTGTGTGTAATCTTTACATTTCTTTGGGCCAGAATCGCAGCGGTATTTGCCAACAAAGCAACTCCAAAGACATTGAACCGTGCGACGGGAGTGATTCTGGTGATATTGGGAGTTGTGGTTATGGCATTTTCGATGATAGGATAGAATAACAGTCACAGCAAGAATGCCGAGGCATTCTTGAAAGCAGTCAATAAGCTTTGAGTAACAGATAAAGATTAAAAAAAGGAGAAAATAGTGGATTTAAGCAAAATATCTATAAAAAAAATCAGGGAGCTGATTGTGTTTACGGCATTTCTTGTGGTTGCCCTGTGGAAGTTTGATGTGGTGCTCGGTGTGTTGAAAGCAATATGGGGGA